>Ga0214921_10005314_pt1 | contig 18274 bp, 31 predicted proteins | sample LL1505_MetaG_FD_177992 | JGI IMG/M metagenome (GOLD analysis project Ga0214921, IMG submission 177992) | Freshwater microbial communities from Lake Lanier, Atlanta, Georgia, United States - LL-1505 | ecosystem: Environmental > Aquatic > Freshwater > Lake | place: USA: Georgia | collected... | reverse complement strand
ACTTTTCAGTAGTTTACCCGGATACTTTTCATATTATATAAAGAGGAATATTTTACTTTATATATATTGGTATATTTCACTAGGGATATTCTTAGTCTTTTCCCTGCAAAATAAAGGTTTTTATTTTTATAGAATAATACAATAAATTGATTTTATCATACTTTTTCCATTTGTCAAGTAAATATTTGGCAAATACTTTACTTATGCCTTAGCTGCACAAAATACCATCACTGCACCTACAACTGCAAATAATACGGTCATAATTCCTTTCAGATTGATTATTTTACTTATAAATATGAATACTTTACTTATCACCTATTATATACACGGGAGGAAGTGGGGGGAAGTGGAGGGGGGTGGATAGGTGAACCATCTCACTTTATTATTTACTTTAGATTGAACCATCTCACATTTGATTTTATTATCATCATATAAACCACCTCACCCTGCCATCTCACATTCTTTATTTATTGTTATTTCTTTCTTATTGTATTATATGTATTCTGGGGATAATCTGAGGGATGATTATGGGCGATCTCTTTTGTCTATTGAGGCCGATATTCTTTCCCATTTAGCTTTATCCATTGACAGGTAGCTCCACTTGCCAATTCGATCAGCGTACAGGGCAATCCTCAAATAAATCTTTTCTTTTATTGTGGCCGATTTGATTCTCGCCTCGCATTTAGCTTCCCATATTACTTTATTCATTGCATCATTTCCATATATTTGTTTTTTGATTACATCTGTTTGCTTCTCAGGCCGATTTTCTTTATTTTATATAAAGATTGCCTGCTCACTTCATTATATCAAAAATGTTCACTTATATCTATTATGTAACATTTGTTACATATAAAAAAGAGAGGGCTTTTGCCCCCTCTCAAACTCTAAAACTTTGCTGTAGGATCAGGCTCATATTCATCCATTTTAGATTTGAGCCTAATATACTCTTGCCGATTTTCGTAGGTTCTATCCTTCGACCACACTAGGAACATATCGCCTACGTCTACGGCTAGGCGAATTTGTTTCTTTACATTATGATGAGGCATATACTACTCCGCCCGCCATTTACCATCGCGCCAGATGTATCCCCAATCACTCATTTCTTCGTGATCTTCGTCAGTGCATCGGCAGGTGCCATCGCCACTGTAATGATCTGGCATAAGAATAAAGTAATCACAGGCCATAACCTCTTTGCGGGCGATTGCTTTATTTACGAAAATTGCGTCAAGTAGATTTACTCGTCCCATTTGGGAACCTCCTGATTAGTTGATGTAACCATCGTAGCAAATGCTAGGTAAAGAACGAGTAAAACCTACTCCTCAATCTCGATAATATCGGCGCACTCGCCATCTTCATTGACTAGGATAGCTTCTCTGTGGCCGTCCATCACAAGGTCATACGCTTGCTCAGTAGAGTCAGCTTCGACCTCCCAATACTTTCTAATTACTTCTGTAACTTCGTATCTAGGCATTAGTTACCTCCTGAACCATCCAATCATAATTTTCAATATAATTAAAAGCGTTATCAAGGTAATCATCCATTACGCAAGAATACTCTAGCTTACCTTCGACAACATCTCCACCGCCGTCAATAATACTTTTGATAGCTTCACGCTCATTTTCAGCCTCTACAGTGACCGTCTGATAGTGAAGCTCCGGTACCAATACTTCGTACTTAGGCATTAGTTTCTCCTATTTCTGCTAGATTTATTTGCATGTGAGTCTGAAAAAGCAAATCGTTCATAGATTCTTCTGTGAGTCTGTCTGTATCTTCATACTGCCAATCTCTAGGTTCGTCCCATTGAACGGTTACATAGTCAAGACTACCATACTTGATGACGCTACCCATAGTACCATCATCAGCTTGAATTCTTATGCTAGTGATTTTCATTGTTTACCGATCAAGGTGTTCATCGCAAGCGATTTTGTCAGAGCAACCGCAAGCGTAAATGCGATCAGCGTCACGAATCTCTACAACGTCAATCGGAATATCCATGTTGAAAGCGATTATTTCGCCATCAGATACGGCATCTTCCCTAGTTTTATATCCAGCAACATTGCCTACGGGGGTTTCTGTTGCTGCTGTTTGCAAATAAAACATTTGTTCTCCTTAGTTGATTGCTGCGACCAGCATAGCAGGTCAAAGGTAAAGAATAGGCAAAACCTATCCTACGAATGACACCAGCAGGGCCGTAGATGCCATAGACCAAACTATGGCGACTCCTACGCGGTGCCTAGTGTGCTTACAGAACCCGCGAGCGTAGTAGCCACCCAATGCGGCTAGACCCTCAAAGCCCAAATGCAAAATATAATCAACTAATAATTTATTTATAGCCCATCTCCTTCTTATCCCAATATTCATCATGGCTTCTGAAATAGTTATCTATGGCCCAATAATATGTTTTATTAGCAATCCGCGCTATCTTTTGATAAACTTTTCGTTTAATATATATCATATAAAATATCCAAGTGCCTTCTGAACCTTGTCGTCCCATCCGTAGTCAATCCTTCGACCGTAATGCTCTCTAAGCGCATCACGCTTCTCAGGCATATTAACATAGACGTTACAAGCCTTTAGAGACTCTGAATGATTGCCAGCCACATATGCCGGGTCGAAGATGACTTCATCATCATCATCAACGACAATCCAGCGATCAGAAGGGTATTTATTTCCTGTTACGACTCTCATCTTTAAACTTTACTAATTCGATATTTATTGTGATGATTGGTAGGCCGATTTCAAGCCCGATGTATTTGGTGCCTCGCCTAGTGTTGAACTTGTAGCTCCTGAGCATCAAGCCAAACTGCCAGCCGATTGCAGAGTCAAACCAAATTGTATATTTTCCAATACTCATTTTTTATTTGGCTTCCATCTACGAAACGGGTTACAAATAATTATGCAAGGGCAGCTATCATATTCTTTGTTATCGCCAAAAGCGGAAAAGGTTGTACCGACGTACCAAAACCTATTATCAAATAAAAATTTACGCATCACACCTCCACAGTTTCGGCAGCACGAAGAATTGCAAGCTGCTCCTGAGCTACCTCTACAAGCATAGCTGCGTGTTCGACCTCTTTAGAGTCCATCAGGTTCTCAGCCCCGGACAGATGAACTGAATCACTGTCGTCCATGTAAGCGATGGCCCTAAGACCGAAATCGCCAACTACTTCTACTTTGATTAGGTAATCCATTGTTAGTTCTCCTTTGATTCGATTGCGTAAGAACACTGTAGCAGGTTCTCAGGCGTTTATAGATTTGGGTGCATGATCTTTATTAGAAAGCAATACAACGCTGCGATTACTTTATTCATCATTTTCATCATTGTTTCTACTCAGCAAGATGAACACAAGCGTCATAATTGTTACATAAAGTATGGTTAGACCTGCTGCCATTGTTACATAGTGCATTTCGACTACTCCTCTTCATTCTTGCAATGAGCGCACCACGGACGGTCGCAATCAGCAATTCTTATTGTATTACCATTTGTGCGTAGTGGGCTTACCCACCAATCAACATCAGATTCATTTTCCCATACTTCGATAGCATCGTCTGTCGTTGCATAAGGGCCATAGACGGTAATCCCATTCAAGGGATCGCCAACTACTACCACAACTCCATTTGTATCAGTCATTATTTTCTACCTTCCATGTAAAGCCAGCTTGATCGAGGTAGGTATCACCACGACGTAGGGCCAGCAGAGCGCTATTAATAATTGCGGCACGATCAACTGCGTAGACCTCAGGATCATCGTCCTCGTCCACGTTCAGCAACAGCAGAGTCTCTTCTGCTGCATCAGCAACAACTGACAGGAACTCGTCATCGCCATGAAAAACGTATCCGCCTTCTGCTCCGTCATTGCTATAAAAAACAAGCTCAGTCATTTTCTTTTTTATTCTCCAATATTCCTTCTACAGTATCAATCACTGATTGCAATGATTGTGTTTTATTGATTTTAGCTTTCGCTACGTTGAGCCTAGCAAATCCTTCATAGCTATTCAAGTTCTGAATAGCAAACGTCAGATCCTCTAGGCCGTTCTCTACGCTTTTGTGAATGCCGTACAGGACAACCTCCATCTCGTCAATCACATCCTGTATTTCGTGCTTTTCGTAACTCAATTTTTTCCTTTAGCTTCTCTGGTGTCCAATTTTTATACTCAAAAAGAGCGTTGATGCGCTCTTTTTCTTTTGCTTCATCTGATTTCTTTTTATTAGCCATAAACGGTGACGGCGACTACCCCCTTTGACAGAAAGTAGTCGCCGTATTGTTTAACTATTGCGTCAGATGCTTACCACGCAGTAAAGATATCTTCATAATCCTGCTGCAACGCTGAGAGGCTCAACTGCTGCTGCGGCTTATATCCAGCAAGCGCAATCGTATCCTCTCGCTTGAGCTTGCCCTCTCCTGCCAATTTAGTCAAATTAACAAGTAGACCACTAAGAATCTTACCACGGACAGTAGAAAGTGCGCCATCCCTAGTATTTGCACACTTAGAATAATCACAATGGTCATGCAAAAGATCGGCAAGGTCGCCAGCAGTCACGGTATCGTTATCAACGAAATAATCTTCGACAAACTTATGACGCTTATCTATCTCTGGTTGGGGCGCTCTTGTACGCTTTTTAACAGAACTTGTTTTTCCTGCCATAAATGCTTCTAGGTCTGCGACAAAAACGTACTTCTTTTTATTAATAACAATAATGCGCAAAACTCCATCACGAACATTGTTACTAATAACTTTTCTACTTTTACCCGACCTTTTAGCCGCCTCTGCGTAATCACAAACTTCAAGGGGTTCGTGTGACCGATTGATAATTGCATCAATCCTGTCAGACAAAGTTTCACTAGCCGACTGATCTAGCAAACCCCTCTTGGTCAAAATATCCTTCATATTTTTTGCAAAATAAGTTTGCAGTTCCTCTGGCAGAGCATCAATAACTTTTAGCTCTACGGTTGTCAAAACATCATCTACATCTGAGTAATTCATTGTGTCTCCTTATACTTTTATATTAATTGATTATGCCTGATCCCAAGCGGGCCAATCATAAGTCTCAGCGATATCAAGGGCGGCTGCTTCAACACCATCGTTCGTCACAGGCTGCCAATCTGTAGTGTCCACTACAGTCTCAGCCTTGTTCAGTTCGATGTTTTGAGTTTCCAGCAGAACCCTGTCTACCTCGCCTGTCTCAGTGTTTACAAATACTGATACAGGAACCGTGTATTGCACTACGACTTCCATCACTTCTCCCTCTGTTGGTTTGTAATAACTACTCTAGCAAACTGATGGTAAAGAACAGGCAAAACCTATTCGGTGTCCAAAGCGTGAATCTCTGTCAGCCGCTCTGCGATCTTATCAAGATCTTTCGGTGTCTCTTCGACTGGAAGAAACGGATCATCATGGTCAATAATTGTTAGAATAAGTTTCTCGTCATCTGTGGCTGTATCAACAATAAAGTTTGCCGTCTTGCCGATGATCGAAACCTCTCCTGAGTCAGTCACCTTAGCTTCGTATGGTGTCATCATGGAAATATATCCTGCAACCATGTTGTCCACTGCTTCCTGATTAGTCATTGTCATACCTTTCTTCCATTAGGTCAAGCCCGAACCTGAGTAGCAGCTTCGATGCAGCAATGAGTTTAGCAGACTTATCAAGCTCTGCCTCTGCTAGCTCAGGATCAATCGTTAGCATACTCTTGGCGAATTCATTTCTTTGAACAACACCGCGATTGATTTCTTTTGTCGCGGTGTTAAGTGCGCCTAGCACATCGTCAAGCCTAGTATCCGTATGCGCAATAATTGTCACTTGCCATCCCTCACAGGATCGTGCTTAGGTGGCTTGGTACCCATAAATGCGGGGTGCATCGTGCGAGCCACAGGGCGCGGCTTATCAAGCATATGATTCTGCTTGTAGATCGTTACGGGAACGCCTGTCTCCTGAGCCTCAGCTAGAGCGGCCTTCCATTCATTCATAAAATTACTCATTTATTTTCCTTTGTTTAGTACCTGAATAGGTAGTTGTTGCCTTGAAATTCTACCTCGCTGTAATCATAGCGAAGTTCGTCCGCTGCTGCCGACCAATCAATGTGAGTGGCAGGCCAAGACATTTCATCTTGAATAGCTCCAATATCTTCTGCAAACTCTCTGGCGTGATCCTCAAAATAATCTTCATCAATAAAGTATACACCGTCTTGGTCTGCTACTTCCAGCGTAATGCCCATATCAGATTCAAGCTCTAGAAGCTCATTAAGCTCTTCTTGCAGATTTTCTTTTTCGAGAGGAAGAAGGGTGTTTTCTTCTACATTATTTTGTAGAAGCTCAATAAGTTCTACCTTGCGATTAAGTAGTGCATTAATATCCATTACGATCTCCTTAGTTGGTTGCTGCAATCAGCATAGCGAATCAAGGGTAAAGGCTTGGTAAAGCCTACTCTTCGTCCTTGCTAAAGTCAGGAAGCGGATCCGCAAAGTGAGTCATATACATTTCGACTGCTTGACTTACTTGATTGTAAAGGCTTGCAACGTGAGGCTCCACAAACTCGTTGTGAGCCTGATTCCACTCAATGCCTTCATCCACTGCCTGCTGCTTGTAGCTATCCCTAACGTGTTGGTCAATAGCGTTGTAAATATTATTGTCAGTCATTCTTGTCCCCCTCTGATTTAATATTGAATGGAATGGTTGTCTCTGCATCTGTAATAAAACTAATCTCAGCCCATTCGATTGAATCCTCGTTATAGATTCCAACAATTCGGGCTACGTCATCGTTGTCGTCTGTGTGCTGCTCTACGGCCTCCTGAAAGCTGCTGTAAGGGCCGTACTGCCCTAGCGTATCAGGATTGTCAGAAGCAGGGCCGTTGAGCAATAGAGCGTATACTTTCATCATTATCTCCTATCAGGTGTGAACGTCACAGGTAAGGATAGCAAGCCCGAAGTCCTCGCCATCAGTTAGGTCAAAGGTACGCGCCGTGTAAGGTGAGAACTGATAGGCATTAAAGAACGGCGGAGTGAAATACTTATCATTAAGCTGCTCATAAGCCTTAGCAAGGTTGGGGCGAACTGACAGCCTCCAATCCTCAATGCCATCATCGGTGCCTGCGTAGCTAGCTGCAAGAGCCTCACGAATAGTTTGAGCAGCTTCATCAGTAGACTTAAACTTATACTGATAATTATGATCGCCCTCAGTCAGAACGCGAAGATCGTTGCCGATATCCCAATACATACAATCGTATGCAGACTTCATAGCGGCATCGTAGTCCCAGCTATCACGATCATCAACCCAAGAGTCAAAGCCGCCGCGATAGGTGTCATCACTAATCACTGTCTCGCCATCCTTGATAGCTAGGGCAAGAGGTGTGTACCAATTGTTTTCATCAAACTTATGCTCAACATAAGAACTAAATGCACCATGCTCAATTGCAAAGATGCGTCCGTCCTGAACAATGTCGTCAGTGTCATCAATGTTAATAAGAAAATGCTGTAGAGCGTGAATTGTAATCGCCTCCTCTGGCGGTCTGTTTAGTAAGTAGATACAACTTAGCAGTTTTGCTTTTGTCTTGGGTAAAGGTTTGGTTAAGACTTGTTCAACTTACGTTCGATGTACCTAACGAGAATATCAGCGTTAGCGATATCGCTCTCCATGTATTTAATCATCTCGTCAGTATTGTCATTTTGAATTTCCAAATTATTTTGCAACTCCTCCGCATAACTATTTGCGATGCGGATAATTTCTTCTGCAATATCATTGTCAATACTAATCATTACTTGTCTCCATATCAAAATTAAAGTCAGGCAAAATCTCAGGCCCGTACTTGGTCAGTAGATCCATCGTCCACCCTACAACACTAGCGGCATCATCAGGGGCAATTGCTCCGCCCCTGATTTCTACCTCAAAGATATTGGTGGCAATAATTTCCAATAGCTCTGTAGCGGTCATACCTCGATCTCCTCGCAACGACAATCCCAATCCATATCCTCGCCGCAATCATCGCAAAGGCTATCATCCTCCTGTGGATCAAAGTCAATCGTGAGGGTCTTGACCCTATTGCGATTGTCAAACTCTGCGTACACAGGGTACACACCATCGCCGTACAAGGTGCCACAGGCGATAGCAAGGTTCTCAAGCTGTCCGTAACCATTGCTACTCAGAGTTGCGTTGCAGCAACCATCATAATTCATTTCGTATGATGAACTTGGCTTACCCTTAGTGCTAGTGTCAAATTCTTTTACAAAGTCTGCATTGATGTAGCAGGGGTCAATAATCATAATCTGGCCTGAGTCTACCGCGACCTGACCGATAAGTGTCTTTGTAGTCATTGTGTTTCTCCTTGTTTTGTGTTCAACAACTGAATACAACATAGCAAACCGTTTTACCGCTTGAGTAAAGACTTGGCAAAACCTACGTTCCCCGAATGGTGGCACCCTTTAGAGGCCAGCCCTGACACACCTTCACAGTGACATTCTTTCCAATTGGATTAATTGCTGTAAAAGTAAACAGGGCTGTATCACCCTTGCCGCAACCCTTGAATCCAACAAATATAGAATCACGGTCAATAAGTTTTACATTAGTAAATCCATTGGTCACAAGAGTATTCTCTGCCACCCTCTGATCTGCGAACTGTCCAAACGCACAACCCGCAAACAAAACAAAAACAATAGCTACGAGGGTTCCAACCCATGTATATTTATCTTTGATATTTCTTTTCATTAGTAAAGGTGTCCTGATCTAGAGAATGGGTCTTGCATGATCTTAGCTCGCATCTTTTCCAGATCGGCAAGGTCGTTGTGAGAGCGTTCTGCCCTGTGATTAGTCAGTTGGTCTTGGATATAGCGCAGCTTGGACACGGTATGCGGCCTAGCGTCAGTGGAATACCTATCAGGGACACTCACGGTCATGCGAGGGTCACGGATAACAGACTCAACCCGTTCAGACCACTCCTGTTCCTCCTGAGACTTCTTATTGGCCCTAGCAGCGTGAGCCGCTTGGATTCCAGTGATGGTAACAGGGGCAGAAGTGCCTGTGATTACTTTTTCTTCTGTGTGTTCGGGACAGTTGAGAGGTAAACGACCGCGCTGTGCGGCTCTCTGCCACTCATGGTTCCCTGCTTGGCAATGCAATGTTTTCATAGTCATAAGTTTACCTTAGCATACTTGATTACTTTTTAAGTAAAGACTTAGTAAAGGAAGGGAGGACGCAGCGGGGGAGTATTGTCTTTTATATCCGAAGCCAATGGGGACGGGCATTGGCTGGAGTCCTCAATATATTACTTAAGCGTTAAGGACGAGTTCAAAGCCCCTCTGCTTAAGTGCGTTGTCATCGAAGCTACGCGCCATTTGTGAGCCACGCTTAGTCATCTTGCGACCGTAATCGGCGTACTCTGCGATTGCGTTAGCTGCGCACCACTTGCTGCCCGGTGCGTTGCCTGTAGTGTCGCCATTGACACCTTCACCCTTGTAGATCGCCATGATTGCATTCTTTGCAACTGAGCGATTAGTTACAGCACGATCACCCATGCTGCCCTCAACAGGGTAAAGCTCATCAAGAACAGAGCGCAGACGGCCCTCTGAAAAAGAAGTCAGAGCCAACTGATCGCCAAGATCCTTAAATTGCTTGTAATAATCAATGGTAATACCCATGACGTTACGAGCCTCATGGAGCTTTGCATTAATATTACCTGTGTGACGTACAGTGTAGGTGCGCTTACCTTGCTTGGCCCTGCTTACAGCCCAACCAAGAGTGTTTGCGCAAACAATACGAATCGGACTAACAGACACAAGGCAAGCAGACTTACCATCGTGAGCGTTAGCAATAAATACATATTGCCCAACATCGTCACCTGCAACCTGAATGTAATCAGGCAGCTTGCACAGTACCCATACCTTCTTACCTGCGTACAGGGAACCTGCGGTTTCGTACATCATATCTGTGCCAATAAGATTGTCCATGAAAGCAAATGCCTCATGGTTCTGAATTGGCTTGTAACGCTCTGTTACAACACCCATTACATCGTTGGTATCCTCACGGACGTTCATCCAAAGATTGTCTACCTTTGGGTACGTTGTGATGTTCTGACCACCGACGTTGGTAATAATTTCCTGATGAACAGGGCGCTGAATGATGTTCCAATCAAGACCTGAAAGCTCTAGTGCTTCTTTGATCGAACCGGGGTACTGATCTAGTACGTTACCAAGACCATGCCACGGCATTTCGCGTACCGAGAACATCTGATCTTTGTCTGTAATTCCGTGTGCCATTTACTGCTCCTTTGTTTGGTTGTATTCAACTGCTGAACAGGAGTGTAGCAGCTATTTCATCATTGAAGAGGATTTTACCAAGATTTTACCTTTCGATATGATTCTGGCTTAATCAATCTTATTAAAATAAGAAAAACAAATCTTTAATTGATACAATGAGTTTATTGAGAATAGACAACCAGCTAAAAAGAGTTTGGATTCTCAATAAAAGAATTCATCACGGAGCAGTTGGATTCGTTATGTTTGTTGCGGGAATTGCCTTAATGCGGAATGATTGGCACGATTTTCCGTGGCTTCGTGATAATGATTGAGATTCCGAACCTTAAATAGTAGATACCTATGTTATTAGCATCATTTTCAAGCTTTATGGGGCAACCCACCCCTCTCGTCATCTTTGAATTGATCGGCGCAAGCTTGGGATCTTATGCTCTTTTTTCTTACATTAAAAATATCAATGTAAAATCACAATTAACGGCAAAAGATACAATAATTGAAACCAATCAACAAACTATAGTATCATATGGAGAAAGATTAGATTCTTTGGAAGCTCAAGTCAAAGCCCTTGAGAAAGAAAACAATTTTCTTAAGACCGAATTAACTAATTGGGAAGAAAAATATAGGTCGCTTGAGAGCTTTGCCGCTCCGCAACTAGGCGAAAAATTAATTAAGATGTTCGAACAACAAGAGGATTTGTTAAGTAAAATGGTGTGTGCATTAGAAGGAATCCAAGCTAAAATTGATTCCTTTGATGAACAGCAGAGTGAGTAATGTGGGATTTCTCTTTTCAAAAAGAATCTACGGATAATCATGATTGGACACCGGGGCGACTCGGTGCCGGATATATCCACGCTAGAACGAATACCCCAGATTCGTTCAACCTGCTTGACTATAGCATACGCACATGGTCAGTAGGCCCAGACTATACAGATGACATTGACCGCGAGTACCAGCGTATTCGCGCCACTGATCTTGTCGTATTTAAATTTTATATTACACCTACAGGTGGCATCCATGATCGTGGCGAAGGTTTTAAGAATAGAACCGGCAGGTCAGATCGTTCTGTAATTGCTTTCCTTCATCGTAAAGATAATCGTTTTTATGATGGACGCAATGATATTAAGACAAGCGCAACAGAAGATAGCGCACTGCACTTTAATCATTATACAGGTGAGCCTTGCTACTGCGGATTTGGTCAGACGCATGGCTTAGAGAAGGAAGCCAATCTAAAGTATAAAGATATTAAACGAGGCGAGCTTCCAGAAAGCTATTATATGAATTTGGAAGGCGAAAATGGCAGGGTTTTTCGAGATTATGTTGTTGCTTTAGCCGAAGGCGGAGAAGTTGTAAGCGCCGGAGGTAATACAGAAACAATAGAGGCGATTCCCGGAATCAAAAAAGTTATTCCGTGGATTGTCGGTCAAATGAAAAAAGGAACTCTTAATTTTGAATCGGGTCGTCGCAGCAGCCAACCCGGTTTTGAGCGCGTTGTTTCCGAAGGACGCTTTGAATTTTGGTCGCCGGGACGCCTTGAAAATATTGCTGATTTATTTAATGCCGAAGGATCTCCTTATCAAAACAAACTCGTAGAGTGTCCAGAGTGCAAGGGAAAAGGAGAAAAGTGGAATACAGAGTTTGAAGCTCATGTAATGTGCGATAGATGCATGGCAAACAAAACCGTGCCAAGTAATCAAAAAGAAAACTTGATTGAATTATCTCCAAACGAAATAGAAACAAGAGCTAAACGTCATCGAAATTGGGTTAGAGAGCGCGAAGCAGAAGCTATGCGCAAAGCCGATGTTAAAAATCAAGAGAGGGTTTACGAATTTACTGATCCAGACCATAAAGGCTGGTTTGTTACAAGACTTAATCCTGATGCTGGTGAGGCTAAACGAGTTGGCATTGAGCAAGGCAATTGTTTTCAACAGGAGGCGCAGGGCTATCAAAGGTCAGTTGCAGAGGGCGATTTAACTGTTTATGTATTAAGGGATCTCAAAGGGTTGGGTCATGCGCTATGGGCTTATGACCGCGATGGCAAAATCGCGGTTATGGAAGATTCCAGTAAACTTTATAACAAACGAGGCAAAGGTTGGGTAGGTTATGAAGTAAATAATCAATGGATTCGAAATATGATTAATGAAGCCAGTGATGCCTTAGGTATGCAAAAAAGATACCACAAAGACAATTATGATGTTCAACTGCCCGATGTTTTAACAGTAGATCAATTTGTAACTCAATTTTCAGATGAAGACTCAGATGTATATAAAAAATTAGTTGAAAAGTACGCAAAAGAACAAGAAATTCCTGAGGATCTGATGACGGGAGTTATAAAAGGTCGCGTTGATTGGAGGTCCATAGTCGGAGATTTGTTTAACGGGCCAACTACCGGAAACCTATCTGATGAACAAATCCCTTTTAATGATTTTATAAAAATTATGGATGGTGATGATCGTCTTATCTTTGCTTTGGATCAATTTGTTCAAGAAGCAGATAGAAGAATATCAGACCCAGAAGTAGAAGCCAATCAGCGCAATCAAGATCATGTAAAGGATTATAAAGAGTGGAGAAAAATTCACACTCATCCATATACTGGCGAATATACACACCCAGAAACATGGGCAAATACCGCTTGGCACAAAAATGACTATGAAGAATTTCGTGAGCATTATGCAAATGGCCCGTGGGCCTTTCAACTTCCTGATTGGGACACATTTATTTCTGAGTGGGGCGGCAAACTTCCAGCAAGTTTAAATCCCGCTTATCGACAGGGCAAACCTATAATTGAAACCAATGTTTGCAAAAAGTGTGGTGGGTCCGGTCGTCTTATTACTTCAGATGGTTATGCCACTTGTGACAGATGTTGGGGTAATCGTGATGAACGAAATAAAGTTGTATTTCCTGATCCAGAATCAGATGCCGCCAAGTGTCAGTCCTGTGCAGGATCAGGCGTCGATCAAAGCAAAGTTCAACACCTTAAACAACAGGTTGAGCAGTTAAAAGCAGATGGTGTTCATGACCGTCTTATTGTTGAATTTGAAAGAACTTTAGGAAGAAAAGATTTACAAAATACTGATTTGCGTTGCGGGGCTTGTAATGGCACAGGCAAAAACAAGCCTGCTGCAAAGCTCATGGAAGAAGGTTCGGGGCAACTTAAATTTGGTAAAAAGAAACAAGACAATTACATTGTTCACTTTGATTCTATTACAGGCAAGCCATGCACCTGTGGATTTGGTGCATATAGGAATACCAATGAAGATGGCGAGCGATTCTTTAAAGAAGCATCAGGTTACAAGTTTAAAGAAATTACAAAGAGTCCGCCTTCATTTCTTCAAAATGAAGAGGGTCAAGCCCTTATTAATTATTTAACATCTCTTATTAAGGGTGTTGGCGAGAATCCTCAACCCATACTAGAGGGAGCTAAAACTCTTGTTCCGTGGATTGTTAAACAGTTCAAAGAAGGCAATCTTACTTACAATCCAAATGAGGATAATCCATTTTACACGGGCATTGAAAGAGTGTATCCAAGTGGAAATACACCAATTGATTTTGATCAGTTAGAGTTCATAGTTAATTATGTTAATGCAAGCGAAGGCCCATATAGACAAAATGTTGATTGGATGTCTTTTGATTTTACTGACCTAATGAGTCAGGGGACGAGGCATCATGAGTGGGTTCAAGAAAAAGAAAAAGACGCTAAGTTTTTAGCAAATCAAAACACCGTTTATACATTTGATGACTCTAACCCTGAATGGGCTGGCTGGACTGTTGCTAAATTAGAAGACGAAAATGAAGTTGAGCAAGAAGGAATAAGGCAGGGCAATTGTATTAAAGACGAAGATAGCGGTTATTTAGAAGCTTTTGATAAAGGTTATCTTGATCTTTATGTATTGAGAGATACATTTGGAGGCAGTCATGCAATTTGGGGATATAACACAGACGATGGTTCTGTGGCATTTATGGAGGACTCTTCTAAAAGATATGCAGAAGAAAGAAGGCGAACTGACTTTCCTTACTACAAGGTAAATGTCCCATTTATTCGTGAAATGATTTCTACTGCTAATCAAGCACTTGGTTTAGATGATGATTATGACAATGGCAGTTATAATTATAATAGAAATGAAACTGGTGAAAATTGTTACGATAGAAATAGGGAGCATTGGAGGCCAGAGCGGGAAGAAGAGGAAGAGGAGGAAGAGGAGGAAAAGGAAGCATTTGAAATTCAATTGTCAGATGTAACAAGTTTTGCAGAATACGAAGCCCAATATGGCGAGGACAATAATTGTTGGGAGCTTGCAGCAATGGAAGCGCAAGATGAAGGTCTTATTATTGGCGATGATACACAGATTTATCCCGGCTCAATTCATTGGGATGATATAGCCTATGAATACTTTAATACTCCAAGAGACTTTCAAACCAATTTAGATTTGTTGAACAAGTGGGCCGCAGTTTTTCATAATCAATTTCAGATTGGAGATTTTTACGAAGGGTGTCAAAGGTATTTAGAAACAGCGGACCTTGATGAAGAAGACGATGCAGAAATACAAGCTTACCAAGAGTGGGTTAAATTACACACAAATCCGCTTACGGGTAAATTTCAAGATCCTAGAGAAATTTCGCCAAGTAATTTAGATAGATTAAGAAGGCAAGAAGAAGAAAACGTTTGGGGATTCTCTGTTCCAAGCGATGAAGATTTAGCATCATTTAACGGCATTTTTCCTGCGGGCTTAAATCCACAAAACAGAAGAGGCGAGCCATTACAAACAGAAATTCAATGCTTGTCTTGCGGTGGAGCTGGAGGAGATCCTAATACTGGGGCAGAGTGTCGGGCCTGTAATGGAACAGGTATGATGCAGGCTAAGGCCACAATGCCCGATTGGGAAACAAGATTAAAAAATTTAAGCGAGAGCGGTGGAATTCCAGAACCCGCAGCAATGATTCATGAAGAGCCATCAGGTCAATTGTTTATGGCAAAGAAAAAGTGGGACATGACCCCGCTTAGTTTTACCGACCAATTAAAACTTCATCTATCAACAATTGAAGCTAAGGTTTCTCATGATCTTAGCTGGGTAGCTGGTGGTCGCGGTCGCGGCCTTATGCTCAATAGCGGTAAACTTATCACTTGGCCAGTGAACAAGAAGGGCGAGCCGCAGCATCCTGATATGTATGAATATCTTACAGGACACAAATTGCCTGAGACTCATTCCGTACATGATTTTACAGAGGGCATCCCATTTGATATTAATGAAGATGGATCGGTCAATTGGTTCTCTAAGGATACATCGCCTGATCTTATTGCTGATATCTCCAAGATTGATTATCGACTTAAAACCTCTAAAACCTATGAAGGGTTTGATGTTCACTTCCACCCTTACACGGGCGAGCCATGCACTTGCGCTTATGGTCAATCACCAAACAACAGGCGCACAGCATCACAGGCTGTTCGTAAAGTAAAAAATCAAGATCAGAAGCATATGCGCAGTGAAAAAGGTCAAGCCATTCTTGATTATCTACATAAACTTATTTCAGGTCACGGTCTGAGTGAGCAAGGTGAATTCGGGCGAGGTCCGGCTCCCGGTCTTGAAGGCATGGTGCCATGGATTGTAAAACAAATCAAAACAGAAGACATTAAGCCGTTTACTTATGACGATGGAGAAGTGTTTGGTCTTGGTCGCTTTTCAACTATGGAATTTAGCTCTGTTCAACAGGCGAAGATGGCACTTGCTGGTAAACATGAATCATTGATTAGTGTTCAGCAGAATTACGAATCAGATTATTGGAAGACAAGGTTAGAAAGCTTTGGGTATCAAGTAGATGATACTTACGGAGCAGTTGATAATCCTGACATTGATGCTGTAGTAATTAACTGCGACATTGTTGGTCTTAATGACCTTATTGATCTTTTAAAGAAGATTCCTGAAGGTACTCCCACTTGGATTGGTGGATCAGATGCAATATTGGAACAAATTGGTGCAAGAGAAGACGCAGAAGAATATTTGAGAGACTTATTTAAAAGAAACGGAATTAATTCTCGCAAAATTTACATCACGACAACAATGCATAGAGCAGTGCAAGCAATAGACGACACTGTTAGAGAAGAAAACCCAGACCTATCTAATTTTGAATTACCAGATAAGTATTACGCCAGAATCAGACCAGAAGATTGGGCAAATTGGTTTAATGCATCCAACGCACCTGCTCGTCGTAGCAGGACAGAGAAGGAAGTCAGGGCCGCATTTAATAGGTCAGAGAAATACATTCAGTATCGCATCGAACGAGGAAACAAAACAATTAATGGTGATATTAATTCTCCTATGTATAACGATGATCTGTTAGGACTTATGGCCGATCAACTAAAAGTTGGGGAACGCGATCTTCGTGAGAATATGATGACTACATATAGAGAAATGCAGGCCGATAATGCCATAGATACAATCGATGGTACCGTGCCTGAAGAGAACATGAAGGATTTTCTTAATAGATTAACTAAAAAGTTTGAGGTTAATCTCAATAATATGTCAGTGGCGCAAGTTTCAGACGCTGTACATAAGCATAAAAAATACCTTTATGAATTACAAACCATTGAAGGCCTTAAGAAACGATTTGCTGATAAATTAAACGACCCAGAGAGCGTCGTTTATAGAGTTCAAGATCCATTTTTTAAGGGTTGGACCGTTCATAAATTAAAATCCGTGGAGGACGCCGAAGTTGAAACTGAAGTATTAGGTCATTGCATTGGCAGCGATGAACAAAAGTATGCACAGGGCATTGCAAATGGTGTCATTGCTGCTTATTCTCTAAGAGATGAAAACGGCATTCCTAAGTTTACATGGCATTATAACCCTGATGGATCATTTGCTCACGCTCAGGGTAAGTCTAACGACTCCTACGCTAGATTTAGAGATATTGTAACAGAATTTAATGAGGCAATGAATCTTGATGATGCAGATGGTGGCGAAGGCTCGGAAGATAATTCTTGGTTCCAAGATTTTGAAGACGAAACATTACACATACTTCAAATGCCGGACCCAGAATCAATAGAAGAATATATGGCGCAAATAGACAATCTTGAAGAGGCGGCTGAGGAGTATGCAGATCGACTTGGGGAAACATTAGCAGACGATTGCGATATTGAACGCGGAGACCCAGAATGGAATCTTATTGCAGACGAATTTTTTGAAGAGTCGCATATAAATGTTGGAACGTATCAACTTATTAATGCTTTGATGAATGAACTTACGCCACCTTATGATTTGCAAAATTTTGTCACGGCGGCAAATAAAATATTTGATAGAAACAAAGAAGGATTTATCAGAGATGGAGAATTGATGGGACTTGAAGAAAGATCAGATGATGATTTCTTTGACGCTCATCCAATATTTAGATTTTATGATGCATGGCGCAGAGTGCATACCAATCCAAAAACAAATAAGGTGGAAAAACCAGTTACTCTTTGGCGAGAAGAAGCATACATGCAAAGATTTAAACCAGATGAAACGCCAGAAATTTCATATCAAGAATTACCATACAACAGAATTGGCATTCACGATGAAGATATCGCTCCGGACATGCCAAATTATTGGGACATAAGCGGCGGCGTAAGAATGATGCCTGCAAGTATGAACCCTCAATACGCGCCTAACGCTGTAACATGCGCAAAATGCAATGGTCGTGGTTATATAGGTTCATTAGATTGTGATAAGTGTAATGCCAGAGGTTGGTACATTGAAGAAAACCCAGTTGAAGGAGAGCCGGGTGCAGAATGTCAAAATTGTGGTGGCTCAGGCAGAATTCAAATTACTGATGATCGTGGTGTTGTAACGGAAAACTGCGCAAATTGTAATGGTACAGGAAAAACAGCATCTTTAACAATAAAAGAAAAGGCTGCCGCTTGGGACAAGCCACTTACTAAATTAACCTATGCACAGGCTAAATATATAAATGGAAAACTTTAAGCTATCAGAGATTTTGTTTTGGGGATCATTACCCTTTAGGGTTTTGTTCTCTGTAATTAGGGACGAATACGAATTTTGG
>Ga0214921_10005313_pt1 | contig 18275 bp, 12 predicted proteins | sample LL1505_MetaG_FD_177992 | JGI IMG/M metagenome (GOLD analysis project Ga0214921, IMG submission 177992) | Freshwater microbial communities from Lake Lanier, Atlanta, Georgia, United States - LL-1505 | ecosystem: Environmental > Aquatic > Freshwater > Lake | place: USA: Georgia | collected... | reverse complement strand
GATGGAAGTCGAACTGATTTCGCCGATCGCCATGGAAGAAAAGCTGCGTTTCGCGATCCGCGAAGGTGGCCGTACCGTCGGCGCAGGCGTCGTGGCGTCCATCATCGCCTGATAGCGATGTCTTGAGCGTGTTTCGCACCGGCCCTTGAAAGCCGGTGCGTTTTTGTCTTGGCTGGCCTGTTCTGCGTCGATCAAGACAGGGGCTTGCGTTTTTTTTGATGCAGAGTGCAGGAGAGGTGCTTGCAAATCCGCCTCGCTCGTGTCAATGAACGTGTCGCGGCGGACCTATGGGCCGCCGCAGGCGTTTCCGGAGGAGTGTAGCTCAACTGGCTAGAGCACCGGTCTCCAAAACCGGGGGTTGCGGGTTCGAGTCCCTCCACTCCTGCCACCGGAATGGTTTTGACACGCCAGCCTTGCTGCGCCCCGATGGGCAGGCGGGCCGGAGGGTCTGGGGTGAGAATCGAACACAAACCCGCCTTCGGGTGGAGTTGTGACAGGCTATAACGGTTGTGGGCGGTTTGGCGCACGATCCCAAGGACAAGACTTAAAGTCATGGCGAAATCAAATCTCTTTGCGTTCATGCAGAATGTCCGCTCGGAAGCGGCAAAGGTCACTTGGCCGAGCCGCAAGGAAACGCTTGTGACAACCGGCATGGTTTTTGTCATGGTGGTTGTAGCCAGTGTGTTCTTTCTGCTGTCCGATATCGCGATCCGCTGGTTTGTCGGGCTTCTGCTCGGTTTGGGTCGTTGATACTATCGACGTACAAGAATTTGAGACGCTGAGGAAAGAGACTTAAACCCATGTCGAAGCGCTGGTATATCGTTCACGCCTATTCGAATTTCGAAAACAAGGTCGCCCAATCGATTCGCGATCAGGCCGCCCAGCGCAATCTGGTCGAGCATTTCGACGAAATCCTCGTGCCGACCGAAAAGGTCGTGGAAGTGCGCCGTGGCCGCAAGGTTGACACCGAGCGCAAGTTTTTCCCCGGTTACGTGCTGGTCAAGTGCGATCTGACCGATGAAGTGTTCCATCTGATCAAGAATACCCCGAAAGTGACGGGTTTCCTCGGTCAGGACAACAAGCCCATGCCGATTTCCGAGCGCGAAGCCGACCGGATCAAGGGGCAGGTGGCTGATGGCGTCGAACGTCCGAAACCCTCTGTCAGCTTTGAAGTGGGTGAGCAGGTTCGGGTGGCCGATGGTCCGTTTGCGTCCTTCAACGGTGTGGTTGAGGAAGTGGACGAGGCACGCGCCCGTTTGAAAGTGGCTGTGTCGATCTTCGGTCGCGCCACTCCTGTGGATCTGGAATATGCGCAGGTGGAAAAGGTCTGAGCCTTTTTTGTCTGCCATTCAAAGCAGGCTTTTTGATTAAAGCTTGCCTTTTGAGACGGGCCGCTTGATAAAGCGGCCTTCACTTTGCGGGAGGTATGCCCGGTTTTGCCGCCGGGAGTTCATACCGTACCGCAATCTGCAACCGCCCAAGCCGTTTCCGGTGCCGGGCAATTTTGGAGCAGTACAATGGCAAAGAAGATCACTGGTTACGTGAAGCTTCAGGTGCCGGCTGGCGCGGCGAATCCTTCGCCCCCAATCGGTCCTGCGCTCGGTCAGCGTGGCCTGAACATTATGGAATTCTGCAAGGCCTTCAATGCGAAGACCGCACAGATGGAAAAGGGCACCCCGATTCCGGTCGTGATTACGGCCTATCAGGATCGCTCCTTCACCTTCGAAATGAAGTTGCCTCCCGTGTCCTTCTTCCTCAAGAAGGCCGCGAAGATTGAAAAGGGCTCCGGCACCACCGGACGTGGCACGATCGCAAAGATCACACAGGCCCAGATCAACGAAATCGCTGCGGCAAAAATGCCAGATCTGAACTGCGATACGGTTGAAGCCGCCGCAGCCATGATCCGTGGCTCCGCAATTTCCATGGGTCTAGAGGTGGTGGCATAATCATGGCACAGCATGGCAAACGTATCCGCGCAGCCCGTGAAGGCATTGACCGCGTAAAGCTCTATTCGCTCACCGAAGCTCTGACGATGGTGAAAGACCGTTCGACCGCCAAATTCGACGAAACCATCGAAGTGGCCATGAACCTGGGCGTTGACCCACGTCATGCCGACCAGATGGTGCGTGGCGTGTGCAACCTGCCGAATGGCTCGGGTCGCACCATGCGCGTCGCCGTGTTCGCCCGTGGTCCGAAGGCTGATGAAGCCAAGGCCGCAGGCGCGGACGTGATCGGTGCGGAAGACCTGTTCGAAATCGTCAACGGCGGCACGATCGACTTCGATCGCTGCATTGCCACCCCTGACATGATGCCGCTGGTCGGTCGTCTCGGTAAGGTGCTCGGCCCGCGCGGCATGATGCCCAACCCCAAGGTTGGCACCGTGACCATGGACATCACCGCTGCAGTCGCAGCAGCCAAGGGCGGCGCTGTCGAGTTCCGCGTCGAAAAGGCTGGGATCATCCATGCCGGTATCGGCAAGGTGTCGTTCTCGGCTGAAAAGCTGGCTGAAAACATCCGCGCTTTCGTGGATGCCGTTGCCAAGGCCAAGCCAACCGGCGCCAAGGGCTCCTATATCCAGCGTCTGGCCGTCACCTCGACCATGGGTCCGGGCGTGCGCGTTGATCTGTCTTCGGTCAACAACTAAGCCTTTTGCTGCGTGAGATTGAAAAACCCGGCTTCGAGCCGGGTTTTTTTATGCTCCGGTTTATTCGCTGATTAAACCGATATTTTTCAATGATTTATCGATGTTTTCGTTTTGAGTGTTTCATCCGATGACGTTTTCGTTGCTTTTTTGAAAAAATCCGGAGCGGAGATCATTTTGTGCTTGGCATGAAGCGCGAAGCGGGTTAAAGGCTTGTCTGGTGACATATGACCCATGCGGGCTTGCCTGTGTGGGTCTTGTTTTTCAGTTTCATTCGAGGCTGAAAAGACCGCCAAAGCGGGGAATTCGTTTCCCGCACCCGATTGATGAACGACCAAGATACGGCCTGCCCGGATCATGGCGTTTATTGTTTGGTTTGGCGGTTATGTCCTGTCCGAGACTGCAGGTTCCCCGCAAGGGGCCTAAGCCATCTGGGCCTGCACAGACGGGGAAGACCGATTTTTGGCTGGATTCACCTCCAGTCCGGTTCGAACCTTTGACCGGTCGAGCGGCCATCACGGCCATGACACCGGGGACAGGAACGTCGGAAGCGCCGGTTTTTCAGAGGTCTTTCGGGACTGTTTGATTGACCGGCTTGTTGCAACCGGCGGGACTTAAGTCCCTGCCAACCGGAGAGAGCCCGTGGATAGAGCGGCAAAACGCGAACTGGTCAGCACGCTGAACGATGTTTTCAAGACATCAGGCGTGGTGGTCGTTGCGCATTATGCTGGCCTCACGGTTGCCGACATGCAGAAGCTGCGCAAGCAGATGAAGCTGGTGGGCGGCCATGTGAAGGTCACCAAGAACCGCCTTGCCAAAATTGCTCTTGAAGGCACGGATGCCGTTTCCATTTCGAGCCTGCTGACAGGCCCGACATTGCTTGCTTACAGCAATGACCCGGTTTCGGCACCCAAAGTCGCAGTCGATTTCGCCAAGACCAACGACAAGTTGGTCATTCTCGGCGGCTCGATGGGAGCGACTGCTCTGGACGCGAATGCAGTGAAGGCTTTGGCCACCCTGCCGTCGCTGGACCAGTTGCGCGCAACGATCGTGGGTCTGGTGCAAGCACCTGCCACGAAGTTGGCCCAGCTGGCCAACGCACCAGCCGCGAAGCTGGCCCGCGTTTTCGGAGCTTATGCCACAAGAGATGCGGCTTAAGGCCTCACACAACAGTTCGGTTCGAACCTTATAGACAAGGAATATAATTATGACTGACTTGAACAAACTCGTTGACGATCTGTCATCGCTGACCGTTCTTGAAGCTGCTGAGCTCGCCAAGATGCTCGAAGAAAAGTGGGGCGTTTCTGCTGCTGCTGCCGTGGCTGTTGCCGCTGCACCTGCCGCTGCTGCTGCGGCTGCTGAAGAACAGACCGAATTCACCGTTGTTCTGGCTTCGGCCGGCGACAAGAAGATCGAAGTGATTAAGGAAGTTCGCGCGATCACCGGTCTCGGCCTGAAAGAAGCCAAGGATCTGGTTGAAGCTGCTCCCAAGCCCGTCAAAGAAGGCGTTGGCAAGGACGAAGCCAACAAGATCAAAGAGACCCTTGAAAAGGTCGGCGCCAAGGTCGAACTCAAGTAAGGATTTACGCATCACATGCGTAGCCTGCTTCGGTTTTTCTGACCGCTATTATTGCGGTTCCGGGAATTTATTTCCGGGACCGTTTAGTCGTCTAGATGTTGATTTTTCGAGCGGACCTCTGGTCGGGCCTCAAAATCGGGATCGGGCGGAATACACAGAACGTCATTGACGCGTTCATCGGACACTTGGGGCATTGTGCCCTGTGTTAGCCCGGGATGGGCACTCTGCGAGAATGCAGGGCGGTGTGACGCATGAGAACGAGGAACGAGATGGTTCAGACCTTCACCGCACGGAAGCGCGTTCGCAAGTTCTTCGGTCATATCCGCGAAATCGCGGAGATGCCGAACCTCATCGAGGTTCAAAAGGCATCCTATGACCAGTTCTTGCAAGTGGAGGAGCCCGCAGGAGGGCGTGAAACCGACGGATTGCAAGCCGTATTCAAATCGGTTTTCCCCATCGGCGATTTTACGGGTGCATCGCTGCTCGAATTCGTGCGCTATACTTTCGAAGCGCCAAAATACGACACCGAGGAATGCCGCCAGCGCGGCATGACCTATGCGGCTCCCCTGAAGGTCACGCTTCGCCTGATCGTATTCGATATCGATCCCGACACCGGTGCCAAGTCGGTCAAGGATATCAAGGAGCAGGACGTCTATATGGGCGATATGCCGCTCATGACCTCCAACGGCACCTTCATCGTCAACGGAACCGAGCGTGTGATCGTCTCGCAGATGCACCGTTCGCCCGGCGTGTTTTTCGATCACGACAAGGGCAAAACCCATTCTTCGGGCAAGCTGTTGTTCGCCGCCCGTATCATCCCTTATCGCGGTTCCTGGCTCGACATCGAATTCGATGCCAAGGATATCGTTTATACGCGTATCGACCGCCGCCGCAAAATTCCGGTGACCTCGCTGCTCTATGCGCTGGGCATGGATGGCGAAGAAACACTGACGACCTTCTATACGCAGGTGATGTATACCCGCCAGAAGGATGGCTGGCGTGTTCCGTTCAACACCGAGCGTTTGAAGGGCTACAAGGCCACTGTCGATCTGATCGATGCCGACACCGGCAAGGTTGTGGTTGAAACCGGCAAGAAACTGACCGTGCGTACAGCCCGCCAGATCGCCGAAAAGGGTACAAAAGCCCTGCTGGCGACCGATGAGGATTTGTACGGCCAGTATATTGCCGAAGATCTGGTCAATCCCAATACCGGTGAAGTCTATGCCGAGGCCGGCGAGGAGATCAACGAGAAGTCGTTGCAGGCTCTGCTTGATGCCGGTTTCAGTGAAATCCCCGTGCTGGACATCGATCACATCAACATCGGTCCCTACATCCGCAACACGCTGGCGGTTGACAAGAATTCCAGCCGTGAAGAAGCGCTGTTCGACATCTACCGCGTGATGCGTCCGGGTGAACCCCCGACCATCGACACCGCCGAAGCGATGTTCCAGTCGCTGTTCTTCGATGCCGAGCGTTATGATCTTTCGGCTGTCGGCCGCGTGAAGATGAATATGCGTCTCGATCTCGATGCGCCAGATACCATGCGCGTGCTGCGCAAGGCCGATATCGTGGCCGTGGTGCGTGCGCTCGTCGATCTGCGCGATGGCCGCGGTGAAATCGACGACATCGATCACCTGGGCAACCGCCGCGTCCGCTCTGTCGGCGAATTGATGGAAAACCAATATCGCGTCGGTCTGTTGCGCATGGAACGTGCGATCAAGGAACGTATGTCCTCGGTCGATATCGACACCGTGATGCCGCAGGATCTGATCAATGCGAAGCCAGCCGCTGCGGCTGTGCGCGAATTCTTCGGCTCCTCTCAGCTGTCGCAGTTCATGGATCAAACCAATCCGCTGTCGGAAATTACCCACAAGCGCCGTCTGTCGGCACTCGGACCGGGTGGTCTGACCCGCGAGCGCGCAGGCTTCGAAGTGCGCGACGTGCATCCGACCCATTACGGCCGTATCTGCCCGATCGAAACGCCGGAAGGCCCGAATATCGGTCTGATCAACTCGCTCGCCACCTTTGCGCGCGTCAACAAATACGGCTTTATCGAAAGCCCCTATCGCCGCGTCACCGACGGCAAGATCACCGATACCGTGGTTTATATGTCGGCGATGGAAGAAGGCAAATATTACGTCGCACAGGCCAACGTGTCGGTCGATGCCAAGGGCAAGCTCAATGACGATCTGATCGTCGTGCGCCATGCCGGTGATGTGATCACGGTTCCGGTGGAACGCGTCGATTATATGGATGTGTCTCCCAAGCAATTGGTGTCGGTGGCCGCAGCCCTGATCCCGTTCCTTGAAAACGATGACGCCAACCGCGCTCTGATGGGCTCCAACATGCAGCGTCAGGCTGTGCCGCTGGTCAAGGCTGATGCTCCTTTCGTGGGCACGGGCATGGAAGCGGTTGTAGCACGTGACTCGGGTGCGGCCATCGCGGCGCGTCGCTCGGGGATCGTCGATCAGGTCGATGCGACCCGTATCGTGATCCGTGCAACCGACGAAATCGATGCCTCCAAGCCAAGCGTCGACATCTATCGTCTGATGAAGTTCCAGCGTTCGAACCAGAACACCTGCATCAACCAGAAGCCTCTGGTGCGTGTCGGTGATGTGATCAAGCGCGGCGAAATCATCGCTGACGGTCCTTCGACCGAATATGGCGAATTGGCACTGGGCCGTAACTGCCTCGTCGCCTTCATGCCATGGAACGGCTACAACTTCGAAGATTCGATCCTGCTGTCGGAGCGGATCGTGAAGGAAGACGTGTTCACCTCCATCCATATCGAAGAATTCGAAGTGATGGCGCGTGATACCAAGCTCGGTCCGGAAGAAATCACCCGCGACATTCCGAACGTGTCGGAAGAAGCCCTGAAGAACCTCGACGAAGCCGGTATTGTCTATATCGGTGCCGAAGTGAATGCGGGCGACATCCTGTGCGGCAAGATCACGCCGAAGGGCGAAAGCCCGATGACACCGGAAGAAAAGCTCCTGCGGGCGATCTTCGGTGAAAAAGCGTCGGATGTGCGCGACACCTCGCTGCGCGTGCCTCCCGGTGTGCAGGGTACGGTCGTGGAAGTCCGCGTGTTCAACCGTCACGGTGTGGACAAGGACGAACGCGCACAGGCGATCGAGCGCGAAGAAATCGAACGTCTCGCCAAGGATCGTGACGACGAATTGGCCATTCTGGACCGTAACGTCTATGCGCGTCTGGGCGAGCGTCTGCTCGACCTCAACGGCATTGCCGGTCCGAAGGCGTTCAAGAAAGACACCGTGCTGTCGCGCGATGTGCTCGATACCTATCCCCGTTCGCAGTGGTGGACGTTTGCGGTTGCCGATGACGCGATCATGGGCGACATCGAAGCCATGCGGAAGCAATATGACGATGCCAAGAAGCGTCTTGAAAACCGCTTCCTCGACAAGGTCGAAAAATTGCAGCGCGGCGACGAACTGCCTCCGGGCGTGATGAAGATGGTCAAGGTCTTTGTCGCCGTGAAGCGCAAGATCCAGCCGGGCGACAAGATGGCCGGCCGCCATGGCAACAAGGGCGTGGTGTCACGCATCGTGCCTATCGAAGACATGCCGTTCCTCGAAGACGGAACCCATGTCGATGTGGTGCTGAACCCGCTGGGCGTGCCTTCGCGCATGAATGTGGGCCAGATTCTCGAAACCCATCTGGGTTGGGCCTGTGCCGGTTTGGGCAAGCAGGTCGGCGAGGCGGTCGACCAGTACATCAAGTCGCATTCGGTGGCTCCGCTGAAAAAGACCCTGCATGCGATCTATGGCGACAATGCCGAAATCGCCGAAATGAACGAGCAGGAACTGGTGGGTCTGGGTGAAACCCTGCGCCGCGGCGTGCCGATGGCCACTCCGGTGTTCGACGGTGCCAAGGAAGCCGATATCGAGCGCATGCTCGAACAGGCCGGTCTGGCGAAGTCGGGTCAGATGACCCTGTATGATGGCCGTTCGGGTGACCAGTTCGATCGTCAGGTGACGGTGGGATACATCTATATCCTGAAGCTGCATCATCTGGTCGACGACAAGATCCATGCCCGTTCGATCGGTCCTTATTCGCTTGTGACACAGCAGCCGCTGGGTGGTAAGGCGCAATTCGGTGGCCAGCGCTTCGGGGAAATGGAAGTCTGGGCACTGGAAGCCTACGGCGCCGCTTACACCCTGCAAGAAATGCTGACGGTGAAGTCGGATGACGTGGCAGGCCGCACCAAGGTCTATGAATCCATCGTGCGTGGTGATGACACGTTCGAGAGCGGTATTCCCGAAAGCTTCAACGTGCTTGTGAAGGAAATCCGTTCTCTCGGTCTCAATGTCGAGCTGACCAGCATCAAGAAGCCGGATGCTGCGCTGCCGTCATCGGAAGCCGCCGAATAACAGCTTGCAGGCGCGGACCCGTTCCGCGCCCTTTCGCCCTGAGATGGACATTCAAGTCGATATCAGGTCCTTTTTTCCAAGCGAGTTCCGACCCAGAGGGTGGAAACCGCAAAGCGCCAGGAGACGGATATGAACCAAGAGGTCATGAATCTCTTCAATCCCGTTGTTCAGCCGCAGAGCTTTGATCACATCAAGATTTCGATTTCGAGCCCGGAGAAAATCCTCTCGTGGTCGTTCGGTGAGATCAAAAAGCCTGAGACCATCAACTATCGGACATTCAAGCCGGAGCGCGACGGTTTGTTCTGCGCCCGCATCTTTGGTCCGATCAAGGATTACGAATGCTTGTGCGGCAAGTACAAGCGGATGAAATACAAAGGCGTCATCTGCGAAAAGTGCGGCGTGGAAGTTACGCTGTCGCGCGTTCGCCGTGACCGCATGGGCCATATCGAACTGGCGGCCCCTGTGGCCCATATCTGGTTCCTGAAGTCACTGCCTTCGCGCATCGGCTTGTTGCTTGATATGCCTTTGAAGGATCTGGAAAAGATCCTGTATTTTGAAAATTATGTCGTGATCGAGCCGGGCCTGACCCCGCTCAAAGAGCGTCAGTTGCTGTCGGAAGACGAATATCTGACCGCGCAGGACGAATATGGCGAAGACAGCTTCACCGCTCTGATCGGTGCCGAAGCGATCCGCGAAATCCTGCAAAAGCTCGATCTCGAAAAGACCGCTGTCGATCTGCGCCATGAAATTTCGGTCTCGACCTCCGAGTTGAAGCCGAAGAAACTGGCCAAGCGTCTGAAGATCATCGAAGCCTTCATGATGTCGGGCAACAAGCCCGAATGGATGATTTTGACGATCGTTCCCGTGATCCCGCCCGATCTGCGCCCGCTGGTGCCGCTCGATGGTGGCCGTTTCGCGACCTCCGATCTGAACGATCTCTACCGCCGCGTGATCAACCGCAACAACCGTCTGAAGCGCCTGATCGAATTGCGTGCGCCCGATATCATCATCCGCAACGAAAAGCGGATGTTGCAGGAGTCGGTCGATGCGCTGTTCGACAACGGCCGTCGCGGCCGTGTCATCACCGGTGCCAACAAGCGTCCTCTGAAGTCTTTGGCCGATATGCTGAAGGGCAAGCAGGGCCGTTTCCGCCAGAACCTGCTCGGCAAGCGCGTCGATTATTCGGGCCGCTCGGTCATCGTGGTGGGTCCGGAACTGAAGCTGCACCAGTGCGGCCTGCCCAAGAAGATGGCGCTGGAACTGTTCAAGCCATTCATCTATTCTCGTCTGGATGCCAAGGGCCTGTCGGCCACTGTCAAACAGGCCAAAAAGCTGGTTGAAAAAGAAAAGCCGGAAGTCTGGGATATCCTCGACGAGGTTATCCGCGAACATCCGGTGATGCTCAACCGCGCGCCGACCCTGCATCGTCTCGGCATTCAGGCTTTCGAGCCTGTGTTGATCGAAGGCAAGGCGATCCAGTTGCATCCGCTCGTTTGCGCGGCGTTCAACGCCGACTTCGACGGTGACCAGATGGCCGTTCACGTGCCGTTGTCGCTCGAAGCGCAGCTGGAAGCCCGTGTGTTGATGATGTCGACCAACAACATCCTGCATCCTGCCAATGGTCAGCCGATCATTGTGCCGTCGCAGGATATCGTGTTGGGCCTGTATTATCTGTCATTGATCTCGGACAACGAGCCGGGTCAGGGCATGGCCTTTGCCGATATGGGCGAAATCGAACATGCACTGGCTGCCAAGGCTGTCACGCTGCATTCGAAAATCCGTTACCGGTATATCGGTGTCGACGAACACAACGAGCCGATGACCAAAATCTATGACACCACACCGGGCCGTGCCTTGCTGGCGCAACTGCTGCCAAAGCATGCCAAGGTGCCTTTCGACGTCATCAACCGTCTGATGACCAAGAAGGAAATCTCGAACACCATCGACACCGTCTACCGCAATTGCGGCCAGAAGGAGACCGTGATCTTCTGCGATCGCATCATGTCTTTGGGCTTCACCCACGCCTTCCGCGCCGGTATCTCGTTCGGCAAGGACGACATGGTGGTGCCGGAAAACAAGCCTGCGATTGTCGCCGAAACCATGGCGCTGACCAAAGAATACGAACAGCAGTTCAATGATGGTCTGATCACGCAGGGTGAGAAGTACAACAAGGTCGTCGACGCTTGGGCCAAATGTACCGACCGTCTGGCCGACGAGATGATGAAACGCATCTCCTCGGTCCAGAAGGACGAGCATGGCCGCGACAAGCAGATGAATTCGATCTACATGATGTCGCATTCGGGTGCGCGTGGTTCGCCCGCCCAGATGAAGCAGTTGGCTGCGATGCGCGGTCTGATGGCCAAGCCGTCGGGCGAGATCATCGAAAGCCCGATCATCTCGAACTTCAAAGAAGGCCTGAACGTTCTCGAATACTTCAACTCGACCCACGGTGCCCGTAAGGGTCTGGCCGATACCGCGTTGAAGACCGCGAACTCCGGTTACCTGACCCGTCGTCTCGTCGACGTGGCGCAGGATTCGATCATCACCGTGCGCGATTGCGGTTCTTCGAACGGCATCGGCATGCGGGCGATCATCGACGCCGGTCAGGTTGTGGCCTCGCTCACGTCGCGTATTCTCGGCCGTTTCCCCGCGGAAGACCTGCTGGATCAGAACGGCAATATCATCGTTGCCGCCGGCACGATGATCGAAGAATGGCACATCGAGCCGCTGACGGCTGCCGGTATCCAGGAAGTCAAAATCCGCTCGGTGCTGACCTGCGAAGCCAAGAACGGCGTTTGCGGTTGCTGCTACGGCCGCGATCTGGCCCGCGGGACTCCGGTCAATATGGGTGAAGCGGTTGGCGTTATTGCCGCCCAGTCCATCGGTGAACCCGGTACCCAGCTCACCATGCGTACCTTCCATATCGGTGGTGCGGCACAGATTGCGGATAACTCCTTCATTGAATCGAGCTTCGAAGGCACGGTTGTGGTGCGTAACCGCGCGGCAGCCCGCAATTCGGATGGCGATTTGATCTGTATCACCCGCAACATGTCGGTTGTGATCGTCGGTGCCGATGGTGCCGAACGCGCAACCCATCGTATCCAGTACGGTGCGCGCATGAAGGTTGACGAAGGCGATCAGGTGAAGCGCGGCCAGCGTATTGCCGAATGGGATCCATATACCCGTCCGGTTGTGACCGAAGTCGACGGGAAGGCAGCCTATGAGGATCTGGTCGAAGGTTCGACCGTGATTGAATCGGCTGACGAGTCCACCGGCATCACCAAGCGCGTTGTGACCGATTGGCGCTCCAACACCCGTTCGGCCGAACTGCGTCCTGCCATCGTCATCCAGGATGACAAGGGCAAGATCACCAAGCTGGCGCGTGGCGGGGAGGCCCGTTACCTGTTGACCGCCGATGCGATTATCGCGGTCGAGCCGGGTGGCAAGGTCAAAGCGGGTGACGTGATTGCCCGTATCCCGATCGACAGTGCGAAAACCCGCGACATCACCGGCGGTCTGCCGCGTGTGGCCGAATTGTTCGAAGCCCGTCGTCCGAAGGAAGCTGCCGTGATTGCCGAAAAATCCGGCACAATCACCTTCGGCCGCGATTACAAGAACAAGCGTCGCATTTCGCTGACCCCCAATGACGGCTCGGAACCAGTCGAATATCTGGTGCCAAAGGGCAAGCATGTTTACCTGCAATCGGGTGACGTGGTCGAAAAGGGTGATTATATCGTCGACGGCAATCCTGCGCCGCATGACATTCTGGCGATCAAGGGCGTCGAGGAACTCGCCGCCTATCTGGTCAACGAGATCCAGGAAGTCTATCGTTTGCAGGGTGTGAACATCAACGACAAGCACATCGAGGTGATCGTTCGCCAGATGCTGCAGAAGGTTGAAATCGACGAAGTCGGCGATACCGATTTCTTGCACAACGAGCAGGTTGACCGCTCCGAAATGGACGAAATCAATCTGAAACTGGTGGCCGAAGGCAAGCGTCCCGCAACCGGCCAGCCTGTGTTGCTCGGCATCACCAAAGCCAGCTTGCAGACCCGTTCCTTCATCTCCGCTGCGTCGTTCCAGGAAACGACCCGCGTGCTGACCGAAGCGGCTGTAAACGGCAAGTCGGATGACCTCGCAGGTCTGAAGGAAAACGTGATCGTCGGTCGTCTGATCCCCGCAGGGACCGGCGCTATGATGGATCGGATCCGTGAAATTGCGACCCATCGCGACGAAATGATCATCGAACGGCAGACGGCAGGGACACAGTCCGGTGCCAAGCCTGACGTTGCAGCTCTCGATGCTCCCCAGCCGGTCGTTTGAGACTGTTGAACTTTAACAAAAAGGGCGGTCCTGACGGGCCGCCCTTTTTGATTCCGCTGTTTGGGATGCTCTATGGCCTAACGGATGTGCTGTTCGGATTTTTTTAAGCAAGTCGATGACTTTATGTGTTTCGTCACCTTCAAATTGCCCCAATGCCCAAGCAGGGTCTTGAAGCGCGTGCATCGCTGTGGTGATGTCAAATCCCTTTGAAAGTCGTTGATCCGATGAAAGGCCTTGCCATCTTGCATGCCCTCAAAACCGTGTTTGCCGGATTGACCAGCAATAAATCCCTGTTCATGAGCCGTCCCGAACTTGCCAAAAGCGAGATTGCTGTTGTTTTTGCCGTGCTGTTGATCGGTGCTTGCTTGCCTGTCCTGTCGGTGCAATTGCCGCCTCTGGGCGATTATGCCAACCATCTGGCGCGCATGCACATCATCGCGCATGTCGGCAGCGATCCTTTTCTCGGCCAATATTTCACCATTACATGGGGCATCATCCCCAATCTGGCATTTGATATACTGGTGCCGCCTTTGCTGCATCTGATGGATGTGTTTACGGCGGGCAAAATCTTCGTCATTGCCGTTATTGTGGTGTTGGTCACAGGTCCGATGGCCTTGAATTGGGCTGTGACGCGACAACTGTCGCTTGCGCCGTTGCTGACCTTCGGCTTCATCTATAACGGCTTTTTCATGCTGGGGCTGATGAATTACCTGTTCGGGGTCGGTCTGGCGATGTGGGCTTCGGCTGTCTGGATCATGCTGCGCGAGCGGGCAGGGTGGTTGTTTGTGTTGCAGAGTATTGCTTTCACGCTCGCACTTTTTTTCTGCCATCTGTATGCCGTTGGTCTCTTTCTGCTGGCGATCGGGTCTTATGAGTTATGGGATTGGCAGCACAGACGCTTTCGTTTCGACCGCCGCCTTTTTCTGACGGGGCTATTGATTCTCTCTCTCTTGGCATGTGCCGTCATTTTGCTTCTGAACGGCCCGACTTGGAGCCTGTCAGGAGTCTATGATTGGGATGACCAAGGCAAGATCGAGGGGATTGCCCTCATTTTCCGCCTCTATGATGACAAATTCGATCTTGTCGTACTGATCGCCTTTCTGGGTGGTTTGGGCGTCGGTCTCAGGATGCGGATCTTGCATATGCATCCAGCCGGAATTGTCTGCCTGATCATCAGTATTGCTTTGTATCTGGCTATGCCGACGACCTTGTTCGGGTCGATGATGGCAGATCAGCGACTGCCGATCGCCGGTCTAATGTTTGCCATTGGCTTTATCCGCTTTACACTCCCGTCACAAACCGGCCGTTTGGTGTTCGTTACTGTTCTCACCGTGATTTGCATGGTCCGATTTGGCGAGGTTGCAAGCCGTTGGCAACAGATAGACGTCTATGTGCAGGAGTTCCGCCAAGCCATTGCCCTATTGCCGCAAGGGGCGAGGGTGCTGGTGGCGCAGGCCGACGAGGCCGATGGTCCGGCCGCACTGAATGACGGGATGAGCCATATCCCCTGCCTGGCAGTTATAGGCCGTTCGGCGCTGGTGACCTCGCTGTTCACGGTGAGCGGCAAACAAATACTGGGTGTCCGGCACCCCTATTCGGAAATTGTCGACAGGGATGACGGCTATTTGCCGAATATGAGCCAGCTGATCGCGGCAGAAGGGATGACGCCGGCCAGTGATCCGTTCTGGGCAACATGGTTTCAAGATCATGATTATGTCTTTGAAATGTTCGGAGCACCCGACTCGGAGAATGCGAATCCGGAACGGCTCGAACCTGTCTTCCGCGGAAGCAAATTCCATCTGTTCCGGGTGTTCAAAGACACTTCAGAAGAGGATGAAAAGCCTTAATTCGCCTAATAATGCAGAATTGTTGGCTTGTGTGCAGAACAAGGCTTGACGTGGCCGGTGTCAGGGGTTAGAACCCGCAGACTTTCCGGTAGTAAGCCGGTCCGGTGGCAGGTGAAATTCTCTCCGAAACAGTGACCGTAACTCTACCGCTTAATCATCGACTGAAGAGTCGCCAGATTGAGTTCATGATTGCGGTCCGCCGTGATCCTCTGAAAAGGGAGCGCCAAGGGCATTAGCCTTGGGCGCTAATTCGTTTTGTGCATGCAGTGCAAAGCGGTGTCATTAGATCATTCGTTGCGCAAGCGACGCACATACTGGTACTGGAACGAGCAACGATGCCGACCATCAGTCAGTTGATCCGCAAGCCGCGGACACCCGTTAAAATCCGGAACACAGTTCCGGCGCTGGAAGCTTGCCCGCAGAAGCGTGGCGTTTGCACCCGCGTTTATACAACAACCCCCAAGAAGCCGAACTCGGCGCTGCGCAAAGTTGCGAAAGTGCGTCTGACCAATGGTTTCGAAGTGATCGGTTACATCCCCGGTGAAGGCCATAACCTTCAGGAACATTCCGTGGTAGCCATTCGTGGCGGCCGCGTGAAGGATCTTCCCGGTGTCCGTTACCACATCATCCGCGGTGTGCTGGATACCCAAGGGGTCAAGAACCGCAAGCAACGTCGTTCGAAGTACGGTGCAAAGCGTCCTAAATAAGATCTTTCGCCCTTATTTTTCTGCAATTAGTCCTGACATGAGAGAGTGAGCGATGTCCCGTCGTCACAGTGCTGAAAAACGTGAAATCATCCCGGATCCAAAATTCGGCGATTTGATTGTGACCAAGTTCATGAATTCCGTCATGCGTGACGGAAAGAAGTCGGTTGCAGAAACCATCGTCTACGGCGCTTTCGAAAGCATCGAAGGCAAGCTGAAGTCCGATCCGCTGGCCGTTTTCAAGCAGGCGCTTGAAAATGTCGCTCCGACCATCGAAGTGCGGTCGCGTCGCGTTGGTGGTGCTACCTATCAGGTGCCCGTCGAAGTGCGCAACGAGCGCCGTCAGGCTCTGGCGATCCGCTGGCTTATTACGGCTGCCCGTGGTCGCAACGACAAGACCATGGTCGAGCGTTTGTCAGCCGAGCTGATCGATGCTTCCAACAATCGCGGTAACGCGGTGAAGAAACGCGAAGACACGCACCGCATGGCGGAAGCGAACCGCGCCTTCTCGCATTATCGCTGGTAACTTTACTCGACTAGGATCGTATCAATGGCCCGCATCCACGCAATTGAGGACTATCGTAATTTCGGTATCATGGCTCACATTGATGCCGGAAAAACGACGACCACCGAGCGTATCCTCTATTATAGCGGTAAATCCCATAAGATCGGCGAAGTGCACGAAGGTGCGGCGACGATGGATTGGATGGAGCAGGAGCAGGAGCGTGGCATTACGATCACTTCCGCTGCGACCACCACGTTCTGGAATGGCAAGCGTCTGAACATCATCGACACTCCCGGTCACGTCGATTTCACCATTGAAGTCGAGCGTTCCCTGCGTGTTCTTGACGGTGCTGTGTGCGTGTTGGACGGCAACCAGGGCGTCGAGCCTCAGACAGAGACCGTGTGGCGTCAGGCTGACAAGTACAACGTTCCCCGTGTCGTGTTCGTCAACAAGATGGACAAGACCGGCGCTGATTTCTTCAACTGCGTCGCCGAAATCATCGACCGTGTGGCCGGCAAGCCCGTCTGCATCCAGTTGCCGATCGGTTCGGAAAACAATTTCAAAGGCATCATCGATCTGGTCCGCATGAAAGCGGTTGTCTGGGACAATGAAGCTCTTGGTGCAAACTATCACGACGAAGAGATCCCCGCTGATCTGGCCGAGCAGGCAAAAGAATATCGCCTGAAGCTGGTTGAAGCCGCTGTGGAACTCGACGATGGAGCGATGGCTGATTACCTCGATGGTAAAGAGCCTTCGGAAGCTGTATTGAAAAGCCTGATCCGCAAGGCTGTCGTCACCCGTACGTTCAATCCTGTGCTGTGTGGTTCGGCCTTCAAGAACAAGGGCGTGCAGCCTTTGCTTGACGCAGTTGTCGATTATCTTCCTTCGCCGCTCGATCGCGAAGCCATCAAGGCCATCGACTACAAGACCGAAGAGGATACCGTCCGTCTGCCAAAGGATGACGAGCCCTTCTCGATGCTTGCTTTCAAGATCATGGACGATCCTTTCGTTGGCACGATTACGTTCTGCCGCGTCTATTCCGGTCGTATCGATACAGGCACCACTGTTCTGAATTCGACCAAGGACAAGAAAGAACGCATTGGCCGTATGCTTTTGATGCATGCCAACAACCGTGAAGACATCAAAGAAGCCTTTGCCGGTGACATCGTTGCCCTGGCTGGTTTGAAGGAAGTGCGCACTGGTGACACGCTTTGCGATCTTGCCAAGCCTGTGATCCTCGAGCGCATGGAATTCCCCGAGCCCGTGATCGAAATCGCCATCGAACCCAAGTCGAAGGCCGATCAGGAAAAACTGGGTCTGGCTCTGTCCAAGCTCGCTGCAGAAGATCCTTCCTTCCGCGTCTCGACCGATATTGAATCGGGTCAGACGATCCTGAAGGGCATGGGCGAACTGCATCTCGATATTAAGGTCGATATTTTGCGCCGGACCTACAAGGTGGATGCCAATATCGGCGCTCCGCAGGTGGCTTACCGCGAAACGATCACCAAGAAATACGAAATCGACTACACCCATAAGAAGCAGACGGGTGGTACAGGCCAATTTGCACGAGTGAAGTTCATCGTGCAGCCGAACGAAGTCGGTAAAGGTTACGAGTTCGAATCCAAGATCGTTGGCGGTGCTGTTCCCAAGGAATACATCCCCGGTGTTGAAAAAGGTCTCAACAGCGTCATGAATTCCGGTCCTATCGCAGGGTTTCCGGTTGTTGACGTAAAAGTTGAATTGATCGACGGTGCCTATCATGACGTCGACTCTTCTGCTCTGGCATTCGAAATCGCTTCGCGTGCCGCTTTCCGTGAAGCTTTGCAAAAGGGCGGTGCTATTTTGCTCGAGCCGATCATGAAAGTCGAGTGCGTGACGCCTGAGGATTATACAGGGTCCGTTATCGGTGATCTTACTGGCCGTCGCGGTCAGGTTCAGGGTCAGGATATGCGCGGGAATGCTATTGTTATCAATGCGATGGTTCCTCTCGCCAACATGTTTGGTTATGTGAACACTTTGCGCTCGATGAGCCAGGGTCGTGCCACATTCACCATGCAATTCGATCACTATGAGCAAGTTCCTTCAGCGATTGCCGCTGAGGTTCAAGCCAAATACGCCTAATCACATCATTCGTTTTAGCCTTCGTTGAAGGGGATATACCATGGCCAAGGAAAAGTTTGAGCGGAATAAGCCGCATTGCAACATCGGTACGATTGGTCACGTTGACCATGGGAAGACGTCATTGACGGCTGCGATCACGAAGGTGCTCGCTGAGTCCGGTGGTG
>Ga0214921_10005312_pt1:10000-18276 | contig 18276 bp, 13 predicted proteins | sample LL1505_MetaG_FD_177992 | JGI IMG/M metagenome (GOLD analysis project Ga0214921, IMG submission 177992) | Freshwater microbial communities from Lake Lanier, Atlanta, Georgia, United States - LL-1505 | ecosystem: Environmental > Aquatic > Freshwater > Lake | place: USA: Georgia... | reverse complement strand
CCAATGCAGGCACAATTAACATCATCAGATCATGTGTCATTGGTCTAGGTGGAGAAACTCCATCCAAGATACTCGTGATTGCATGTGTTTCAAGTGGACCGATAAAAATAGGAACAACTTTTGAATCCGGAATTTCTTTTGGTTTTAAAAATACTGCAAAACCTACATTTGTGAGTGTGATGTCGGAAATCTTTACTTCAATTAGTTCCATAGATACATTATTAATGAATATATTTTTTTTAAAAGCTAAATTATATTGGTCGCATTACGATTTTTCCATTGGCTTATGCTAACCGAAGCATTTTTCATCACTCTACATCTTACACTTTTTTCTCAATTAGTCTATGATTTATTTTCACTAAAAGGAACTACTCTAGAAGAGAAATATAGAAACCTTTCCGTGTTTTTTCTCTTCAATAGTTTCCTTTATACCTCTTTTTATTTTCATTCTATGATCGATTTTTATTTTTTCACCTTGAAAAAGAGTTTTTTTGATTCCAATTATTTAGGATTTATTTTACTCATAGCCATCCTACTCTCATATACTTCTAAAGATAGAAGAGGGACTTTTCATTTTTTAAGCAGTCTATTCCTTTCACCATTTTTGTTTTTTTTATTTTTTGGCCAGGAAAAGTACTCTTTATTTTCCATTTCATTTTATGGTTTACAACTTTTAAAAAGCCAAAATCCTCTACTGACAATTATTTTTTCCCTTCTACTTTTATTGAGAGATCTGAAAATAAGATGGTTCCTCTGTATTCTTATTGTTTCCATCATTGGTTCATATGTAAATAATCGAAAAGCCGTACTACACAGAATAAGTCCTCCATCTATATATTCCAGATATATACCTTCCGAGTTTTTTTTCACCGATGATTATCTTTTAATTGAGGAAGAGGAGGGAGTCTACTCACACACCCGAGAAGAAGAAATCGAAGAACCTATTTATAGATTTACTATGAAACCATTGAGATATCTAACAAAAAGGGAAAGACAGGATATCCAAAGAATTATATCAAACATGGAGTTTCCAATTGTATTAAAAGATGAATCTACAATTTATATTTATGAACTCTATAGAAGTTATAGGGGTTCGATATTTAAAGTTATTTACAATATAAAGAATGGAGAAATAAAAATTGAAGGATCATTGTTTTAATTGGGCCCAGAAGGACTCGAACCTTCGACCCGCAGATTATGAGTCTGCCGCTCTAACCAACTGAGCTATAGGCCCCTACAACAGTATCCATAATTTCAATGGGAACGGAAGGGGCAAGAACTTTTTAGGTTTAATCTCCCCTACGTCTCAAGTAAGTTGGAATGTCATAATCCTCATTGTAGTTGTATCCACTCGATTGCGGTTTAGGAGGCTTCATTCCTCTGCCAGGCTCAGATGGAGGAGATTCATTTTCAATGATATTGACAATCTTTGTAGCAGGCTTAACGTCACTTTCTTTTGTATCCCGCGAAGTTTCTCTCCGAAAAGTTGTGGGCATTATATGTGAAATTTTTTTAAAACCAGTTGCAATCACTGTCACACGAATTCTATCCTGTAGGCTTTCATCTTCATTCAAACCAATGATAATATTCGCATTGCTGTCCACTTGTGATGTGATGATTTGAGAAACCTCATTCCAATCATTGATGGAAAGATCTTTTCCGCCCGAGACATTTATCAGAAGTGAGGAAGCACCTTCAATTGAGCTTTCTTCCAGAAGGACATTGTTGATAGCATGGTCAACTGCATCTGTTACACGGTTATCACCTGTTCCTTCCCCCACACCCATGATAGCATCACCAGTGTCTTTCATGATTGCTTTTACATCTGCAAAATCTACGTTTATAATCCCTGCATAATTGATAATATCACTAATTCCTTTTACTGCATTCAATAAAACATCATCCACTACCTTAAATGCAAATTGCACAGGTGCTTTTTTATCTACCACTTTAAGTAGAGAGTCATTTTTAATCGTGATCAAAGTATCTACATGCTGCCTTAGATTGTTTAGCCCTTCTCTCGCTATATCCCCTCTTCGCTTACCTTCTGTTGAAAAAGGAACGGTAACAACCCCTACTACCAAACACTTTAATTCTTTTGCAATTTCAGCAACGATGGGAGCAGCTCCAGTACCAGTTCCTCCCCCCATGCCAGCTGTGATAAAAACCATGTCAGCCCCTTTGAGGGCATTCATAATTTTATCTTTATCTTCCACTGCAGCCCTAGATCCAACTTCTGGATCTCCTCCTGCACCCATACCTCTCGTAACTTTTCCACCAATTTGTACTCGGTTATCAACTAAGGATCTGTTTAACGCTTGCTCATCAGTATTCAAAATGATGAACTGGACTCCCTTCAAATTTGAATTCACCATTCGGGTGACAGCATTCATACCACCACCACCTACCCCGACTACCTTGATGACTACGGGACTTGTCTTTTGTTCATCTACTAACAGCATATCCTCTCTCCGTTATAAGTTATTCTCCATCCAACGCCAAATCTTTCTAGCGATTCCTTTTTTTTCATCAGAATTCACGATCCATTTGGTCTGAGGATTGTTTACTTCGTACTCAGTGCTTCTGGCTAAATACTTTATCAAACCAACAGCAGTTGAAAACTCTGGTGTTGAGACATGTTCATAAAGCCCTGTCAATCCTGCAGGCTTAGCCCTACTTACAGACAATCCTAAAATTTCTTCGGCTAATATTTCAATTCCCCCGATTAAACTCGAACCACCTGTTAAAATAACTCCACCTGCTAAAAAGGTTTTTTTTCCTGATTTCTCTAGTTCATAATTGATATGTTCCAAAATCTCATAAACTCTAGGCTCAATGATAGCAACCAATGTTTCTCTATGTATTACCCTTGATGGTCTATTATTTACAGCTGGAATTTCTATTTTTTCTGTGGGATCAATTCCAACTCTTTGAACACTTCCATATTTTCGCTTTATTGATTCAGCAATCTCTACAGAGGTTTTCAATCCAATAGATAAGTCGTTTGTAATATTATTTCCACCAAAAGGTATTACAGAAGAATATGCAACACCACCTTCAATAAAAATTACGATATCTGTGATACCTGCACCTATATCTACTACAACTGTTCCAAGCTCTTTTTCACTTGAAGTTAAAACAGCCTCAGATGAAGCAAAACTTGAAAGAACTTTATCAACTTGATTAACTCCAGCATTTGCAATACATTTATCTAAGTTATGAATAGAAGTGATACCACAAGAAACAATATGAGCTTCTCCCTCTAGACGAACACCTGTCATTCCAAGGGGTTCTTTTATATTTGGCTGATCGTCTACTGCAAATTCTTTAGATAGCACGTGTATAATTTCTTGGTCAGAAGGAACAACTGTGGTACTTAAGATTGCATCAACTACCCTTTGGATATCCTCTTCTGTTACAATTCTTTCTCGATTTGTAATAGCGACCACATTTTTATGGTTTCCTGCTTTTATAGTTTTTCCAGATATATTTACTATTACATCTGAGATACTTATTCCTGCCATCAACTCTGCCTGGGATATTGCTTCACGAATGGAACGAACTGTGGTCTCTATATTAATAATAGCTCCATTTTTAATACCTGAAGATACGCTAGTTCCTTTACCAATAATTTCGAGAACATTCTCTTTGATGGGTCGACCTACTACAACTTTGATTTGAGAGGATCCTAAATCTAGAGCTACTATACTATTTAATTCATCTTGCATATAATTTCACTGAAAGACAGCATCATCTCCTCTAAGGTCTAATGATTTAACTTTTATATTTTTATTTTCAAAATATGCCAATACTGCATACAATTTTCTTACCTGTTGGTCTTCCAAAGAAATTCCTGCATTGGCACGAATGTGAGTTGGATAGTGAATATATGCCATAACGCTTCCGTCCGTCCTCAATTCAATTTCAGAAATACGCTTTTTCAGTGTTGGATGACTTTTAAGAGCTCTGTTCACCGAGGATGCAAATTCCTTGATGATAGCCCCGGAAAATTGTCCTTCTTGGGGGGTAAATTCCCCCGCAATTATACAAAGACCTTCCTCTCGAACATCATCTATACTCAACACTCGAAATTCTGAATCAACTTCGTAAAGTGTATCCCCACTATTGATGACAAATGTTGCCAATCTTTCTTCTAAACTAATTTCTATTACGTTTTTAGGCTTTTTTTCTACTGTCACTGATCGTATCCGAGGATGTTCTAAAAGTCTATGTTCTAGATCAGAGAGATGCAGATTGTTAAGGATTTTATTATTTTTCAGATTTGCAAAGGAATAGATATCTTCTTTTTTTAACCGGTTCAAACCTAGTATGGAAATTTTGGGAGGAGATTTATCAAAAAATTCAGGAATAGCAATTTCATTGATAAAAAAAATAATTCCTGGAATTAAAAAGATAAAATAGATATATTTAATTTTATTTTGAAAGATTCCATCTAAATTTGCTGATTCCATTTTTTCCATTCTTACCTACGAAGGTATTTTTTATTTTCTAATTGGTAAATAAAAATACAAAAGAAAATCAAACAGATCTATAAAAAGTCTAGGTTTACACTTAGAAAAAAAAGTAAGTTTTTTATACCAAGTCTTATCGAGTCAAAAAAATCCTTTCAAATTCCAATCTTTAGCTCTGTTTTCTATGGAATTCACCAATCAGACATAATTCCATTTATATATTTCTACTAAATAACCCCTTTAGAATGCAAGTATTATATGATAAGAAGTTTGATTTTGTAAGAAACTAGGATGTATTAATAAAATCCAAATATAAATAACTTATTTTTCCCTTCAATTTTAGCTTTTTTCAATGCTGATTGTGCTTCATTTAGATATTCTTCGGGTGATTTTACGGGATTAATAATTCTTGTTAACCCAATGCTCACAGTTATTTGAAATCCAGGGTCTTTGTTGAGTAGCCCGGTTTTTCGAGATAGCTTAGCCCTAAAATTATCAATGAGATTAATTATCTCAGAAAGACTACTGTCAGGAAAAATACATGAAAAATCATCATCATCTGTTCGGGCTATGATATCTTTCATTCGAATTGAGTTTCGAAGATCCGATCCAATTTTTTTTAAAATTTGGTCCCCAGCTTCTCTTCCGTTTTTTTTATTAATCCCGCTTAGATCATCAACATCTATGATTCCAAAAATTGATTCTTTTATATTCTGGTGATGACTCAGAGTGCCACTCAAACGACTGAGAATGTACTTTTCATTTGGAAGTTGAGTTAGAGAATCCATATAACCCATTTTTTCCATATCATAGAGAAGTCGATTGTACTCCATGGACATATACTCTCTCTCTCGTAAATCCCGAAGTATCCCTGCAAACTTCCTACCTTCATTTGAAGAATTGCTCACTTCAAATGCTAGTAGTTCCACAGGAATCAATTCGCCTTGCTTGTGGAGAATTTCTAATTTTCTGATTTTTCCCAAAACAGTGGATGACGTATCATTTCTATTTATATACTTTTGGATAAGTTCGGCGTGAACGTTAGCAATTTCAGGCGGGAGGACAATACCAAAGTCATTTCCCAAGAGTTCCTCCTGGGTAAAGCCGCTCAAGGCAATAAAAGCAGCATTGACATACTCAATCACATTTTGATCATTTAATAAACAAATAGAATCTAGTGCATTCTCAACGATATTTTTAAACATTGGTTTATGTTAATTTAAAATGGGGAGAGCGACGGGGATCGAACCCGCGACAACCAGAACCACAATCTGGGGCTCTACCAACTGAGCTACACTCTCCATATTTATTTTTTGACCCGAGAGGGATTCGAACCCCCGACCAACTGCTTAGAAGGCAGTTGCTCTATCCAGCTGAGCTACCGGGTCCATTCGGGATGACTGGATTTGAACCAGCGACCCTCTGCTCCCAAGGCAGATGCGCTACCCCTGCGCTACATCCCGTGGGTTAAATGCCAAAGTAAAATAGAGTGGTTTTTAGTCAAGATTTCTTGGATGAATAAAGCCAATCCATCTTAAAAGCAGAAATGATTTCTTTGGATGAGACACAAATTTTTGCTGATGCATCTAGAAAACTCAATCCTCTATATATCTCCAAAAATTCCCTAGAAGGATCATGAGCAAAGGTAACAACCATTGCCGAGGATAATCTACCCTGTGCCACCATTTGTCCCACAGCCTCTTCGAGGGACTTCAGAGAGATACACGTATCTTTGATTATCAACTGGGAATCTTTCTCTATAAAATCTGGATCTCCATTTCTTGCTGAAATATTGTGCATGTGTTCGCTGATTCGTAGGGATGGGGAGGAACGAAAGACTTTTCCCACCTTTTCAATCATAGTTATCGAATCCTTTAGATCTTTCATTTCAGGCGTTCCTTTAAATATGATTTCTAAGATATAAATTTCCCTTTCAACAAACTGTTTGATTGCTCCATAAAAGAACTTTATCTCTCTTCTGGCATAGGGGTGAAATTCTATTTTGGGAAAATGAGAATAAAATGATTCCTGTTCATCTAGTATGCGATTGATTGGGCTATTTTTAATAATCTCAGCTTTTTTCCTTTGGGTCTCATAAAGCAGTTTCATTTTTTCAAGAAATTCAATTTCATTGAGTAAAAATTTCTTAAGATCACCTTTCTCTTTTAAAATTTGAGTATAACGAATTTCAAATTCTAATATTTTGAAACCTGAGGGATGAAGAAGTGAATATTGTGTATACTCCTCTCGAATCTTTGTTACAATTTTATCAATCTCATCCCTGCTAAATTCTTGCTTAGGATTTGAGGATTCTGTCGTCGATTTGTTTACGAATTTCTTCCAATTCATCGAATATAATAAGGCAGAGAGATTTAGAGTCTTCAAATAATAACTCCTGTTTAGGTGTAATGCCATTTAACACCTTGTTATCTGAAAGTTCACTTAGGTAAGTAAATAACCCAGTTGCAATTTTTTTAATTGTCTGTATTACATCTTCGACCTTTTTATCCATTTCCCAAGAAAAAATATGTTCCATTTTTTCTCTATCAGACAAAATACCTGCGAGAAGTTTATTTTTTTCTGATGTGTATTGGATTGTGTAATTTTCTAAACTTTTAGGTTTAAGTGTAATTTCTTTATAAATATCATCTAACTCTGTGAATTCATGTGCTAATTCTGTTTGTAAAAACCGTTGAAAGCCCATCAATTGCCCATGGTGTTGCTTCGAATTTGTGTAGAGGTCTAAAATTCTTGAGTTACCAATATTATCCACAATAGCTTTTATTCTATCATTGTTTTTATTTAATTTTCGACTTACCTCTTTAAAAAAATCTATCACTGGAATTGAATTACTTGTAGAAGTATTCAATAAAAGTTCAGATTTTTCAGATCTGGGATCACTTAAAGATTGTATATCCATATCAAAGTCATCAAAAGATAAAGATCCAACTGTCTCCATGATAAAATAAACTAGTCTATATATTTAGAATAGCAAGAATAAAATTAAGAATTGTTAGGGAGAATTTTAAAGTATTCCATAAGATCGGTACTTGGGGGCTTTCCCGTTAACCTTCTAAATAGAGAGGCTGCCTGCCCCCTATGATAAGTAGCATGATTTGAAACATGAAATAGCACTTCATAGAGTGATGTTACAAATTCTTTTCCCTTGAAATTCTTATAAATGATATTTTTTTTATAATCTGTATTTGGATCATGTAGGATTGATATGTACTTTTCTTGGATTGGAATCCACCTACTCTTTAGATCTTCCAAATTTAATACTTGGTCAGGCTTGGTAAAACTTGGATTTGGGATAGATTCAATTCTTTGCAACCATATCTCATCTGCAGCAAAAATATGAGCTAATTTGTCTTTGAGGGAACCACAACCATCCCCTAAATCTTTTAAAAAATCATCACTGGAAATGGATTCTGATGATTTAATAAAAATTTCATTAGCCCAGACATTGTACTTCCACATAAGAAAAAGTGGATGATCTATTTTTTCCAAAGGATACACTCTCCAGGACATTCATCCATTTCTTTTTGAACAATTTTAGTTTCCTCATCAGGAATTTCAACATTGTTGATATTTTGACCGTTTAAATGGGTTTCAGATGTATCATTTTCATCCATTTGGAAGTATTTTGGCAGGTTATCTGCACACTGATTGCAAGAAGTGCAATCATCTTTATTTACATAAGCAACTTTTCCCATTGATTACTCCTAAGGATATTTACCAACAGAATTTTTTAATCAGAAGAGGATGTCAACTTTTAAATATTAGAATGATTTTAAAGGATTA
>Ga0214921_10005312_pt1:0-5000 | contig 18276 bp, 13 predicted proteins | sample LL1505_MetaG_FD_177992 | JGI IMG/M metagenome (GOLD analysis project Ga0214921, IMG submission 177992) | Freshwater microbial communities from Lake Lanier, Atlanta, Georgia, United States - LL-1505 | ecosystem: Environmental > Aquatic > Freshwater > Lake | place: USA: Georgia | collected... | reverse complement strand
ACACAAGTTGCTAAAAAAGCATTCTTGGCTCAAATCGCATCCTTTGAAGATTTTGATAGGCTCTTTAGATTACGACTACGTCAAAACTATTGGCTGTATCTCTATGTTACCGAGTTAATAAATTTTCAAAAAGAATTTTATATAAATTACAACGACCTACTAAAACTCACAAAGTTTAGAGCAGATAAAGGAGATATTTCTCCACTGGAATACGATAGATTAAATTTAGAAAGAATTCGTATTGAAAAAGATTATAAGGATTCAGAAATTCTAAGAGCCCAAGTAGCCAAAGAAATGAGATTCTTGATTGGGATTTCACCTAAAAACCAAACATTAGTAATCAATGGGAAATTAAAATTTTTCTCAACTAAGGATTTAGGATTAGACCTTAAGACTTTCAACATTGAAGATAGACCCGACTTAAAGTCGTTACAATTGAATGCGGCAAAAAATAGGCTGAATATTGAATTGAAAAAAAAAGAAGGAAGTATTGCACCTTTTTTAAATCTTGGGGGAGAAGTTCGTCATAAAGGAAATGAAGCGTATGCAGGGATATTTGCAACGATACCTTTAAAAGTTTTTGATAGAAATCAGGGAGAAATACTAAAAGCAGAAGAACTATATAAGAAAAATATTTTAGAAATTGAATCAAAGAAAAAGCAAATATATGCTGAAATACGAGCGGCTGCAAGAGAATTAAATGCAAGAGAAGAGCTTTTGAGTAGCTATGAAACTATCAATTTATTAGAAAAAAACAAAGAAGTTCAGGGTAAATTTAGAACAGCATATATCAGGGGTGCCTCCAATTTAGTTACTTTCTTGGAAGCAGAAAAAAATTATATTACAGTATTGAGGGGTTATTATGAACAGCTATACTTATATTACAATGCCATTGAATCATATAAAGCAGCTATTGGAAAATTAGGCGGAATTGATGAGTGATAATTTGGAAGATATTAAGACTCAGCCTATAAAATTGGGAAAGAAAATAGTAATCTATTGGCTTATAGCCGGTACTACAGTTATAGGTGGGGCTTTTTGGATTTATAAAAAAATAAGTAAGAAAGAGATCAACCCTATTATAGATTCAAAAATCCCTCTAAATAGGATAAAAATTCCTTCTGATGTATTAAAAAATCATCCTCTTACTTTTACAAAACTTAGAGAGAGGGGATTCTATGAAGAAATTGTACTTCCTGGAAAAGTATCCTATGATTTGGAACGAATGGCCACTGTAGGTTCCAGAGTTCCAGGGAGAATCAATAAGGTATATGTGAAGGAGGGGGATATGATAAGCAGTGGCTCCCCACTCGCTATTATATCAAGTGTGGAATTAGGGAAATCACAATCAGATTATCTAAAATCTAAAGCAAGACTGGAAGTTTTAAAAACTCAACTGGAAAGAGCAAATGATTTATTTGAACAAAAAATTATTTCCACAAAAGAATTTGAAATGGCTAATGTTGAATTTAGGACAGTCAAAACAGAAATGGACACTAGTTTAAATTCACTTCTTGTCTTTGGGTTAAACCAAAATGAAATTAACTTATTAGAAAAAGGGAAATTAGATCCTTCCACCCTCACTTTACGAAGTCCTTTGGGAGGAACTGTAACACACAGAAATGCTATCAATGGTCAATCTGTAGCTACAGAGGATAATCTCTTTGTTGTTGCTAATTTGACAAGACTCTGGATTTTATTGGATGTTTATGAAAAAGATTTAAACTCTGTAAAACTTGATGCAGAAGCTAATGTATCCACTTTAGAAGAAAGACCAGAATCCGTTAAAGCGAGAGTAGCCCATGTCAGTGAAGTGATTGATTCTATCAAACACACTGCAGAAATAAGACTAGAAGTTGATAATAGAGATTTTAAATTAAAACCGGGTCAAACAGTAAGTGCCAAAGTACAGGGTCTGATATCCGAGAGTAAATCTAAACGAATTATGGTAATACCATCTGACAGTATTCATAAGATTGAAGGAAAGTCCTATGCATTTATAGCACATACAGATGGTACTTTTGAAGCAAAAGCAGTGGAAGTTGGAGATTCGATAGATGATGACATTGAAATTAAATCTGGAATCTCTGTGGAAGATACCATTGTAAGTACGGGCTCTTTCCTTTTAAAAAGTGAATATTTAAAATAAATAATGATTGAATCTATTATAGAATTATCTATTAGAAAACGTTTTTTAGTTTTAGTCTTTACTGTAATTTTTTGTATCATAGGACTTTACAATGCATTACATCTATCGGTAGATGCTGTACCTGATGTGACGAATGTTCAAGTATCAGTTGTAACATCTTCACCTGGATTATCACCTATTGAAGTAGAGCAATTTATAACATATCCAGTTGAGCTTGCAATGAATGGTCTTCCCAATGTAGAAGAAATCAGATCAATCTCCCGTACGGGTGTAAGTAGTGTAACAATTATTTTCCATGATTCAGTAGATATCTGGTTTGCAAGACAACTTGTAAACGAAAGAGTCAAAACGGCTGAAACTGATATTCCAGAAGGGTACGGGAAGCCTGAACTTTCACCAGTAGCTACTGCGCTCGGTGATATTTATGAATTTGTATTGACTTCTGAAAAGCACACTCCAATGGAACTTAGAACATATATGGATTGGGAAATGTCCAGAAAGTTAAAATCTATACCAGGAGTTATTGATATCAATACAATTGGTGGAGAAGCCAAACAGTACCAAGTATTGATCGATCCAAGAAGACTTGCATCACATAATTTAACCCTATCCTCTATCCTAGAAAAACTTCACTCCTCTAATGCAAATGTGGGTGGTGGGTATATAATGAAAGGAAATGAGCAAGTTGTAATACGTGGAGAAGGACAATTTAAGTCCATAGATGACTTAACAAAAACAGCAATTAAAACAGAGAAAGATGGGATTCCATTACTTTTAGGACAGGTTGCAAATATTAGAATTGGACCTAGCATTCGATTTGGATTAGTTACAAAGGATGAAAAAGAAGTAGTTGGTGGTACTGTAATGATGCTCATAGGACAGAATTCCCGTGAGGTGGTTGCCTCTGTTAAAGAAAAAATGGAAGAAATCAAAGCAACGCTTCCCGATGGCATGAAAATTGAAGCGTACTACGATAGATCTGAATTTATAAATAGGGCACTAAAGACAGTTTTTATTAATCTAACGGAAGGGGCTATATTGGTATTTGTAGCACTTATCATTACTCTCGGAACAGTTAAGGGTGCTGCACTTGTTGCAATGGCGATACCAATCTCGATGTTGATTGCTGTAATTTTTATGAGACAACTTGGTGTGGTTGGTAACTTAATGAGCCTTGGAGCTTTGGATTTTGGATTACTTGTTGATGGAGCCATTGTAATGCTGGAATCAATTCTTGCAGGATTTTATACATCCAAGCATTTATTTTCTGATACAATGCGTGAGGAAGAAAAAAAAAGTATTACTAAAGATATAATTCTTACCAGCTGCCAAAAGGTAGCAAGGGCAGCCTCTTTTGCTGTTGCTATTATCATGTTGGTGTATCTCCCTTTAATGGCATTAGAGGGTGTGGAAGGAAGAATGTTTAGACCAATGGCTATAACCGTTGCTCTTGCACTCGGTGCCGCCCTACTCTTCTCTCTCACAACCTTTCCTGCTGCTGTATCATATGTTTTTACTACACCTGAAGTTCATCACAGTCACTATTGGGATCTGATAGAGAAATATTTTAGTAAATTTTTATCATGGGGTTTTCAACATAAAAAATTAGTAACCATATATGCTACAGCTCTGGTAATTATATCCCTCTCATTGGGTTTTACACTAGGGGCAGAATTTATACCCAGAATTGATGAAGGAGAAATAAATATTGATGTGCGCCGTCTTCCATCAGCTTCCATCAATCATTCCAGAGACTTAAATTATGAAACAGAAAGAATTATAGAATCCAACTTCCCAGAGGTGACTGGTGTTGTAACAAGAGTTGGAAGAGGTGAATCTGCTGCGGAACCGGTTGGGACAGACGAAGGTGAAATGTATGTCAAACTTAAAGATAAGAAGGAATGGGTCTCAGCACATGATAGAGAAGAACTGATGACTATCATGAAAGATAAAATATTAGCAAATATTCCATCTACATATATTAGTATGTCACAGCCTATAGAGAATAAAGTAAATTCTTTGCTTGCTGGCTCTAAAGCTGATGTAGTGATAAAAATCTATGGAGATGATTTAGTAGTACTCAAAAAAATTGGTGAGCAGTACGCAGCAATTTTAAGTAAAATCAATGGAACAGGTGACCTTCGGGTTCAAAGAGTCTTGGGCTTGCCATTGATGGAAATAAAAGTCAATAGAGAAAAAATGGCACGTTATGGTGTGAATACAGAAGAAGTATTAGATGTAGTAAAGACTCTCAGAGTTGGTTATGGCTTGGGAAAAGTTTTCGAGGGGTTAAAGCGTTTTGATTTAGTAGCCATGTTGGATTTAGATGTAAATGATTCAGACCAGGTAGAAAATATTCCTGTCATGACTTCTTCGGGATACGAAGTTCCACTCAGCTTAGTTGCAGATATCATTAGAATTGAAGGACCAGCTTCAATCACTCGAGAATCTCTCAAAAGAAGACTTTTTGTAGAAATCAATATTAGAGGTAGAGATTTAGTAAGCTTTATAAGTGAGGCACAGGAAAAAACATCCAGTATTGCACTCCCTGAAGGATATGAAGTTAAATGGGGTGGACAGTTCCAAAACTTTATGAGAGCAAAAAATCGTCTCCTACTTGTAGTACCAATTGCACTTACAATTATTTTTGGGATGCTAATGGCTGCTTTCGGTAGTATTTATTATGCTATTGGAGTATTTCTTGTAGTACCTTTAGCAGTGTCCGGTGGAGTCATTGCATTAATTCTAAGAGGTCTTCCTTTTTCCATTCCAGCGGGTGTGGGTTTTATAGCTGTGGCGGGTATTGCTGTTTTAAATGGAGTTGTATATGCATCAACTCTAAAACAAGAAC
>Ga0214921_10005311_pt1 | contig 18280 bp, 28 predicted proteins | sample LL1505_MetaG_FD_177992 | JGI IMG/M metagenome (GOLD analysis project Ga0214921, IMG submission 177992) | Freshwater microbial communities from Lake Lanier, Atlanta, Georgia, United States - LL-1505 | ecosystem: Environmental > Aquatic > Freshwater > Lake | place: USA: Georgia | collected... | reverse complement strand
ATGCTACTTACGAAGTAGAAAAAGTGAAGTACCCAAGAACCGCCGAAAGAAGTGCTGGTTGGATTGTTTCTTCGTATGCTCTAGCGTACGGTTTGGAAATGGGAATTAGCAAGACACAAATCTTGAAAACTTTACAGACTAAGATTGACGAACAAAAAAGAGAACTAGCAACCCTAACCCGACTTGACAGTTAGGTTAGGGGTCTGCTAGACTAGAACTATCGCAAGGGGCGATAAGAAACGGAGAGAAAAATGGAAATGTCAATGCGAGGGTCGGGTATCTACGCCGAAGAGCATACGATAAAAGGTTTAGTTTGTGAAGCAGAAGGTTGCGACTTTGAGGGCGAAACTGATGTTTATTTTGATGATTGGGGTAATGGCAGTTGGACTTGCGAAAAGTGTGAAGCAGACAACAGTTATGACGCTCCTGAAATAGGTGATGATGATAGTGACTATGACTATTGGAGAGAGAACTCCTAATGGCTACTATCTATCCAAATTGTTGGCGGTGCGGGGAGCAATTCCCGCTCGCCGATAAGGATTACACAGCGAACATAATCTGCGGAGATTGCTAAACATAAACTGAAATTTTTTATGCTAGGCTATTGGTGTTCGTTGAGTAGGGGTTTTTCTCCCTTCTCCCCAAACTCCGAACAAAAAAAGTGGTTATCCCCTTTTCCACTTTTCTGGGCGTGTCACCTTATCCCCTTTCGGTGACACGCTTAGTTTTTTGCCGATTTGACAAATACTAAGTTATCTTGTAGACTAGTACTATCGCAACAACGCGGAGTAGCAAAGGGAGAGTCAAATGACAAAGTTTTACACACAGGAAACACAAAAGGCAATTCGTAATAGTGAACTTGAAGCCGAAAAGTTTTATAATTGGCTGGAAAACTCACTAGGTGATTGCTATGACTACGACCCTGAAGAGGAAGAAGAAGAATAAAATAGGATTTGACAAGGTAGGTACTTAGGGTACATACTTGTCATAAGTACCAAAGTGGTACTAAATAGATAACTGAAGAAAAACTGAAAAGGAAGAAGAAAGAGAAATGACAATTTCACGGAGACGAGTAAATACAGATTTTACTCAAAAAGAAATTATTGAAGTACGGACAGTAACACAAAAGGTGAGGCAGAGTTTGCCTAGCGAAGTTAAAGATAACTTTGAGAGGATTACAGACACGCTAGACCGAGATGAGTATGTTCGTCGCTTGCGTGATAATGGTTGGACTTTACAGAGTATCGCGGATACTTGTGGCATAACACGCGAGCGTGTGCGACAGTTGTGTAAAGAGCAACGAGTTGCGTCGGAGTTTGTTGATGGATTAACTATCCCAGACTTGCCGAAGCGTATTGTGACGAAGAAAGTTCCGAAGCGTATTGACCCAGAAGTTGCGGACAAATTGCGAGAACTGAAATTTTTTGCGTCGCAAGTTCGTTCCAATAGTCCGAAGTATCGTGCGGAAGCGGAAGAGTTCACGGCACTAATCAACCAACAGATGTTGGACGGCATTAGTGTTGTAACGCTTAGCAAGGTGCTTGGAGTGACCCACGCGGCGATTACATCACGCTTGGTACGCTACGGCTACCGCAAGATAAACAGCGACGGAAAAATGTTCCAAGCAATTAAGAACCGACCATAGAGAAATGCCCCCGCAACACGCGGGGGTTTTCTTTTGCCGATTAACTTGACAACTAGAAACTTATGCTTTATACTTATTACATAAGCACAAGGGGTGCGGAAAAGAGGAAGAAATGCCAACAGGACAACTACTAGCAACACTAAACCTACGAGTGGTTCTTAGTGTTATCGCACAAGAAACTACGGTTTCAGAATACCTACTACTAGAGGACAGCAACTTTCTAAAAGTAGTGCGAAACGCTAACACAATGGAAGAAGTGCTTGGTTGGGTAGAAGAGAATTTCTAACCAAAACTAAAACGAAGAACCCCCGCGAGGGGGTTTTTCTTTTTTCTAAAAAACCTAAAACTGAAATTTTTTATCACGCGGGAAAAATTTTTTTTGCGACACGCGGGTTGGTTTTTAATTTGCTTTTGTCAGAGATGTATGTTAAACTTATTTCATAAGGTTACAAGGGGTAGCCGAAAAGGAGAAAAATGTTAGAAGTAGAAATCACAATCAGCCCAATTCAGTTGTTCGCTCTAAAGCAGACAATTCAATTTGAAATCCAGACAGAGGGTCAGGCTCGCCTAATGCGTGAGCCAGCACTCAAAGCATACAAGCGACTAATCGCAGACCAAGCGGGTATCAAGGTGGGTCGCGGTCAGAAAGGTCGCCAAGAGGCTCTAGAAGTCGTAGAGAGCCTACTAGAGCAAGTAGAGCGTTAATCCCCCAACAAGATTAGCCCCGCCGAGAGGCGGGGTTTTTCTTTATTTAATGCGGATAAAAAAATAAATAAATTTTTTCTAAAATGTTGTTGATGTTTGGGGGGGTTCAATCGTCTAAGTAAGTAGAGGCGAAAAACAGTAGCCCAAAAGGAGAACAAAATGGAACTAACCCGAGCAGAAGCAAAGTCACTATGCGAAGCACTAGAAGTGCGAGCAACCCAAATCGTGGAAGCGTGGGGTACTTGGGACAACGAAGAAGAGGGTGGTGAGTAATCCCCGACACACGGGGAAATGAACTTGACACGGAGTTGTTTATGCCGTATACTTGAAGTATCAAGTTAAGGGGACTTGATAAGAAAGGGGAGAGATGTACACGCTAATGTTGTTCATTGCTCAAATGTTCGGTCACTTTAATAAGTAAGCACCGAAAAAAGTACCCGCCGAGAGGCGGGTATTTTTTTGTTTTTCCCGGAAAAATTGACCCGATAAAAAATTTCAGTTTTGCCGTGAAGGGCCTGGAAAAAATGTTTTTGGTTTGGCTTGACAAGATGAAGTTGATGTTGTAAACTTGTATTATCACAAGGGAGGTGATTTTATGTTTCTTATCTACACTCACGCTGGTGATGGGTGGTCGCTTGTTTCTTGGCTTCCTTCTTTCTCGTCTAAGGCGAGTGCCTTTGCTTGGCTAGAAGCCAACGCACAGGCAGGGGAGCGTTTCAAGGTTTCCCGCGTAGGTTAATTACCTACGAAAGATACCGCCCTTCGGGGCGGTTTTCTTTTGCCCAAATAGACTTGACAAAGTTGCTGTAATCTCTAACTATGAAACTAGAGATTATTCAAAGTGCCTACCACGCAAATGCTGGCGGAGAACCTTTCGTTGTTGCTATTGTTGATGATGTAGAAAATGATGACACTAAGTTAGTCATTATGTTTGAGGACGACGGTTACACGGCAGTATTCTCGCTTGACCAAATCATTGACGAGGAAGACATCTCCGCGGTCACAAATGGGTGGAGCGGTCTAAAGTATGAGGATAGATTGCGTGATGAGTTGTGGGAAAACTCAGATGAAGAATACGAAATTGAATTTTAATAGAAACTGAAATTTTTTCTATGACAACCATCGCCGCCATCCAGGGAAACGGTTTTGCCGTACTTGGTTTTGACTCGCGCATTTCTGGTGAGGGTGGTCGTTTGTATGTTTTACCAAAGAACTCACCTAAAGTTGTAAAGAACGGAAGTTATCTTTTAGGCGCAGCGGGCGACTTGCGTGCGATAAACTTATTTAGTACAATAGTATTACCAGAACCTACCGAAAAGATGAACGCCATTGACTTGGATAGGTTTGTAACTAATCAGATTGTTCCTACAATAAAGAACTGGTTTGAGGAAAATAGTTACGGCAAAGACGGAGAACAACAGTCCGAGTTGATAGTATGCGTACGCGGAGTAGTGTATGAACTTTCGGAGAACTATGATTGCGCTAGAGACGCAAATGGTATCTACGGTGTAGGAAGTGGGTCTGCTTACGCAGTTGGCGCATTACACGCTATGGTTGAGAAAAACATTACCGTAGAGGAAGCAAAAGATTGCGTCAAGGAAGCGTTGCGGATTGCTATGAAGTTAGACTCTGGTACGGGATTGCCAGTTTATGTAGTTGTTCAGTATGATAACGAATAACTGAAATTTTTTCTAAGAAGGGAAAACAAAATGACGGAAGAAGAATGGGACGAACGAGCCGACTGGGTTCAGATTGGTTTAACTCGCGGTTGGATTAGCGAGCAGTATTGTGCGGTTCACGACGGGGGTTACGCTTACTACACGGAAGAAGAAAAAGAGTTTGCTGATGAGGGTGGAGACCCTTGCGAACCTGTGTTTAGAATACTTACCAAATAGTGTCAAGGGCAAAACCTAGTCTTGGTGCTGACCCTTATGACCCGAACACAACTAGAACTTTGCTAAGAACTATCCTTTGCGGTTGGTGTATGGGTGCTGACTCTAGTGCGGAACACAACTGTAAGACAGACATTATGTGGTACGACAAGCATTGGGTTTGTTCGTGTAAGTGTGCTGACGCTCGCTGGGAAGAGTTAAATAGCAAATAGAAAAACCCCCACCTTGCGGTGAGGGTCTTTCTTAGGGGCTAGAGAAGCGGTTGCTCGCAGTCTTTACAGACTGTGAATGTTGGATTAGGGATTTCTACCGTTCCCAACGACACATTGGTTTGTGCGTACTCTGGAGCGAACTGCTCAAGAAAACCTTTACGGCATTCTTCTGAGCAGAATGGGTTGGTATGTAGAACATCATTATGAAGTTCTACGACTGAGCGAACTAACATTTAGTTCTCCTTAGTGTTTGGATAACGCCCCTTGCGTTATGTATCTATTATGACAGATTTTTATGTTGGTGTCAAGCGGAACTTGATAACAATTTCGTTATAATCCGATTTGACAAATGAAATTTTTTCTTGTATAATGTAAGTAAGAAGTAAAAGGTTATTTTAATAAGTGCGGTCAGTTTGACAATACCTACCTAATTTGATACCATTATTAAGTAAGACTACAAAAACAGAAAACGGAGAACAAAATGACAACAGAAAAAACTAAACAAACAGTTGGTGGCATTGAAGCACCAGATTATTCTTATTTTATTGAGGAAACGCCTCTATGGAATGAAGTTTTACCTGGTTTATGGCAGGGTGGAACAGATGATGACGACACACTAGGGGACTACATAGCGTTTAGCCTAAAGAAGCCACAGATTACGCTTGAAGACTTTGACGCGGTGGTTACTATGTATCAGTATGCTAATCCTGCGGATTGGCTAGTGAAAGAATACCGATACTGTATCTATGATTCGGACATTGAACACTTTGACCAAGAAGCATTGTTTGAGACGGTAAAGTTTGCTCACACTCAATGGATTAAGAACAAGCGTGTTCTTATCCGTTGTCAAGCGGGTCTGAACCGTTCGGGTCTAGTTACGGCTCTAGTGCTAATGCGTTCGGGCTACACGGCAATAGAAGCAATTACGCTTATCCGCGAGACACGGAGCGAGTACGCTCTATTCAACAACGAGTTTGTTGCGTTCTTGCTGAAAACTGACCCTGCTTTATGGCAAGGAGATGAGTTCGCTGGCTAAGAGCGACACGCTGAAAAGCGTTGGACTTGACAAGATAGGTCTAATAGGGTATTCTTTAACTATCGCAACAACGCGATAACAAAAAGGAGAACCAAATGCTTACACGGCGCGGAAAGATTGTACGAAATGTGTTCGTTGGACTGCTACTTGTTGGTCTGTATGCGGTAGTAAATAACGCTACAACACCAGACAAATGTAAGGTGAGCGTAGACAAAATGTCACAAGGTTGCAAGGACTTGCTCTACCCTTAAGGGGTAGGGCAAGCCGTTGCTTTTTTGCGGTACACTCAGAGAACTGAAATTTTTTCGGAAATGGAAGGGATTAGCAAGACGGTCTTGCGAAAACTTAGAAAGAAGAATAACTTGAAAAAGAAAATTGTAATCGCGGTAGTTGGTGCTATCGCATTGGCTATCTTGCTATCGGGTTGCGGTGGCGGTGGAAGTACTGACACGGCTACGCCAACAGTTACGGTCACAGAAACTACTGAACCACTTGATGTGTATGAACCTGAACCTAGTGGCTTCACTAATGCTGAAGATGAATTCCTTTATGATGTTCACGGTGTTGGTAACTCGGTAATTGAGAGTAATACAGATGAGCAAATTGTTTCAGTTGGTCACACTATCTGCGACACACTTGACGAGGGCAATACGGTTAGTGATGTGTCTGCCTATCTAATCTCTACTGGAGATTACACAACTGATAATGACATTGAGTTTGTGGCAACTATGATTGCTGGTGCGGTAGTGAACCTATGCCCTGAATACAAATACCAAATTGGATAAGGTTAAAAGTATGTTTGACTTTTCTAAAATTGTTTGGGCTTCATTAGTTTCTGTACTACTCGGAAGTGCGTCACTCATTACTGCGGTGCTGGGAGATAACCCTACGGCTAGTGTTTGTCTTGGGTTGAACTCTATTGCGTTCGCGTTGCTCTCGCTTCGGGAGAACTAGACACTATCGTATTGCCGTACAATAGTGGTACGGTACTACTCAACAAAGGATTAAAATGGAACTAGAACCAGAACTGACGGAAACTACGGTTGAAGAACCAGTAGTTGAAGAAGTAGTGGAACTGACGGTTGAAGAAGAAGTTACTAAGCCAACTCGCACAAAAAAGTCTGAACCAGTCGTTGAACCTGTAACTGAAGAAGTAATTGAAACAGTTGAGGTTGCGGTTGAAGTTACAGAAGAAATAGTTGTTGAGCCAGTAACTCTACCAGTCGTTGAGGGAACACCAAAGTCTACGGGCTTTTTTAAGTTTAACTAGACTAAATAAAAAATTTCAGTATCTAGCACTTGCAGTAAAATTGCAAGTGCTGGGTGCTGATTTTTTTTGGCACGGTGTATTGACTCGGAAGGACAACACCTATGGCAGTAAGTAAATTGCGACAGTTATTGCTTCGTATCGTTGCAGTATTCGCTTCGTCTGGATTATCCGTTATCGGTGCTGGTGCTATTGCTGGTGTTGAGATGTGGAAGGCAGTTCTGATTGCGGGTATTGGTGGAGTTGCTACGGTAGTAGAAGGCTTGTCAAGGGCTTTCCTACAAGATGGCAAACTTGATGCAGATGAGATTGACGAAGTTTTTTCTGCAGTTGAGAAAAAATCTCGCGGTGCAAAGAAGTAACTAATCGCAAACATAAGAAAGCCCCCTAGTTCTACGGCTAGGGGGTTTTCCTTTTGGCTTAGGGTCTAGATAGTTCCGCCTAAGTGAGCGGTGTCCGCTGGTAGCCACGATAGTTTCTCTGTAACCTCTACGCCACCGATACGGATTAGGGTCTGCGATAGTTGGCGTATGTCTGCGTTGATGTCCACCGTGTCACCGCTAACGCTCTCTACGCTGATAAGCAAGCGTAGTTGTTCAAGTGCGGTTAGTGTGTCGGCTATTTGTTGGATAGTATCTGCGTACATTATGTACCCCTTTAGGTTTCTGCGGTTAGCCCCTTGCTAACCTCATAAGACAATTATCCTCTTTTTTGTTCTCAATGTCAAGTCCATTTAGAAAATAATTTTTGGCGTGTCGCTGGTACGGGTAAAAGTTTTTAATTCGCGGTAAAACTGAAATTTTTTATTTTCATTTTTCTTTTTCCAGGATTTAGTTGAAAGTTAAACTATCTGGCTTAACTGAATTAGTTGCGGATAAAAAGAAAGCCCCACCCTATCGGGTGAGGCTCTCTCGGGTGAGGCTAGGCGGTAAATGCTACCTCGTAGCCTCGCTCAATCTTTGCCCATTTCTTTTCGTTAGCAACCTGTTCGGCGTACCAAGCGGTTGAGAATAGTTTTGTCTGTGTCTGTCGTGCTGATTCTTCAGCCTTGCCCCAAGAGAAAATTACTTTGTTACCGTCAATTATGATTTCGTAGATTTTCTTTTTGCCATTAGCCCCACGATTACCCTCTGACTTATTAACTAAGACAATCTTTTTCATTTTGGTTTCTCCTTTACTTAGTTGCCCCTTGCAACCTCGTACTACTAGTATGACACACTATGCCGACAAATGCAACCTGATACGGTGTGTTTTAGATAACAATTTTGTTATGAAAAATAGTTGAAATTTCAATTAAATTTTATCAAGAAAACTGAAATTTTTTCTCTATGCTTTTTTAGAAAGTTTGGATAAAATAAGAAAGCCCCTCACCTTTCGGTGAGAGGCTTTTCTTTACGCGGTTAGGCGGAATACTCTGCCCGCTTCTCGTCTAGCCAAGACTGTCCATTAGCCCAAAACTCTAGGCACTCTGGCTCTCCGCAAGTGGGGGTGTCAAATGAGATTACGGTGTTGCATTTTCCGTTTGCACAAAAAATTGTGATTTCGGTGGCGGTGATGTTTGACATTTTGTCTCCTTTGTTTTTGGTTGCCCCTTGCAACCTTGTAATACTATTATGCCATACGGTTTTAAGTTTGTCAAGTTAAAGTGACAAAAAAATAACCCCCTAACTTTTTGCTAGGGGGCTATTCTTTTAGGGGTTATCGGGTTAAGTTGTCAAGTAGTCCGTCAAGCACGATAGGTGCGTCAGGTGCGGTCGCTGGGTTTTCGTTCCACCGCTTCGCTTGGGCAAGTGCGTCAATGTAGTCCATACGCTTACCGACAGTCACGATTGAGTAGGTTTCGGTATTGTAGATTACATAGTAGTCAATAGCCTTGCCGTGTCCTTCGGGTGCGATAGCGTACTCGCCCTTATCGTTAGTCAGTAGTACGCGGTAGGTAGGTTGAGTGTTGTTCACTTTTTTCTCGCTTTCTGCGTTAGCCCCTTGCTAACTGCTTATGTAATAAGTTTACGGTATTAAGCCTAGTCTGTCAAGTTGAATTGGAAAGTTTCTTTTTGCGTGTCGTGGCGGGGGTCGCGGACTACCCGCGAGAAAAAATTTCAGTTTGTTCTGCGGTTGAGTTGAGTTGAGTTGAGTTGAGTTGAGTTGAGTTGAGTTGAGTTGAGTTGAGTTGAGTTGAGTTGAGTTGAGTTGAGTTGAGTTGAGTTGCCTAACGAAAGTTGCCCCTAGCCTTGCGACTAGGGGCGACTTTTACGCGGTTAGATTACTCGCTGAAACTCTCTATGAGTTTCACTCGCTTGGCTACTGCCTTGATTACTGCCATTGGATTGCGGTAGGTGAATAGTTCTTCTTCGTGTGCCCAAGAGTTGCAAGAAGTGTCGTTACCTGCGTTCAGTAACGCTGAGAAGTTTCCTAGTTCTTCGCTGATACTAATTAGGTAATCTGCACCCGATACGGTCACTTCATTGTTCTTTGTGTCAAGTTCTACGGCTAGTCCTGAATCGCGTAGTGCCTGAGCGATAGTGATTAGTTTGCTCACTGTGTTTGCCCCTTTCATTGGCTTATGTGTTTAGTTTACTCCTTTTAGTTTAGTTGTCAAGTTGTTTGGCGTGTTTTCTTTTGCGTGTCGTATGCGGATAGGTACGCGGTGATTAGTACGCGGTGATTAGTACGCGGTGAGATAGCCGGGCGACTAGCCGGGAATTATCCCAATAACTGAAATTTTTTATTTTGGTTGGTTGGTTGGTTGGTTGGTTGGTTGGTTGGGGGAATAAGTAACCCCCCCTCGCTATTGCTTGGGGGGTCGCTTGGTTGGCTTGGTTAGCCGTAATACTCTGCTAGCGTGTCGTAGTCGCTGGTGTAGGCTGGGTCGTCATAAGCCCCATTACACTCAGGGCATACAACCTTGCCATTGACTACATAATCCTTAACGGTTTCGCAATCTTCGCAAGTTTCGTTTTCAGTTTCGTTTGTCATTGCTGACCCCTTTACTTTGTAAGCCTTGCCCCTTGCTTGGCTTATGTAATAAGTATTACATACTAGATAACTAAAGTCAAGCCGTAGGCGTGTGATGCGTGTCACATTTCTAAAGTGCTTGCGGTTATTGGGTTTTAGTCTATTGCTTGGCGTGTCGCTCACCTGCTCACCTGCTCACCTGCTCACCTGCTCACCTGCTCACCTGCTCACCTGCTCACCTGCTTGCGTGTGCTTGGCTCTCTCTGGCGTGGTGTGCTTGCGTGTGTTTGTGTCTGGCTCTCTGGCTCTCTGGCTCTCTGGCTCTCTTTGTGTGCGTGTGTGCGTGTGTGTCGCTCTGGCTCTGGCTCTGTGGCTTGCTTGTGTGTGCGGTAGTCGTGCGGTGTGTGTTTGGGCAATAAGTAACCCCCTAGCGGTTTGCTAGGGGGTTGCTTACGGTGTTGCTTAGATTAGGTAGGTGTTTGCTAAGTCGTCTGCCAGCATAGCGGTAGGGATTAGGATTAGTGAACCGAACACTAATGCTAGGTAGTTAGCAACATTAGGTAAGTCGTAACCCTCGCCCCATACTGCTACGGTGCTTAGGTAAGCCCAATTAGTAACTACGGTTGCGATTAAGATTAGTTCAAGAATGATGAATGAAACTGTGCCTACGGTGTATGTCTTTAGTGTGTCTAGTAAGTCGTACATTTTAACCCCTTTTGGTTTTAGCACCTAGCCCCTTGCTCTGTGCTTATGTAATAAGTATGGCATACGGTTTTAGGTTTGTCAAGTTAATTCTAAAATAATTTTATTGCGGTGTGTCGCCCTTTATTCTCAAGGGTTTTTAGTTCCTGCCCTGCGTGTCGCTTGCGGTGTTGCTTGCGGTAGTCGCGTGTTTGTGTCTGTAAATAAGTAACCCCCTAGCCCATTAGGTTAGGGGGTTGCTTTATTGCTTGCGGTTATGCGTTTAGTTTGTCAATTAGTTCACTAATACGCTTACGCTTTAGCACTAGGCTTAGCGGGTTGCCCTTGCTAATTAGTATTAGTTCGGTTAGTGCCTTCACCTTGTCGGTGTCTATCTCTAGGCTTACGGTGTAGCCCTTAGCCCTTGCGGTTAGTGTCTTAATCACTTAGCCCCCTTGCGTAATCCCTAGCCCCTTGCTAGTTCCTACAATTAAAGGCTATCACCTGCCCCCTAAGTGTCAAGCGGTTAGGCGTGTCTAGCGGTGTGATGTGTGCCACACTAACCCCCTAGCCCTAGCCCTAGCCCTAGCCCTAGCCCTAGCCCTGCGGTGTTGCTTGCGGTTAGTTCCCTGCGGGTAGCCCTTGCGGGTAGCCTTATGGGTTGCCTGAAAAAAATTTCAGTTTTTTATCCACAACTTATCCACAGCCTGTGGATAACCTGTGGACAACTTAGTCAGCCTGTGGATAACTTTATCCACAGCCTGTGGATAACCTTTTTCCCCTGTGGATAACTTCCCTAGACTTATCCACAGCCTGTGGATAACCTGTGCATAACCTTATCCACAAGTTATGCACAACCTGTGGATAACTTTTAGCCCTACCTGTGGATAACTTATGTGTGCCTGTGGATAACTTCCCTGCCTGTGCATAACCTGTGCATAACTACTTGACATAACTAATCGCCTGTGCATAACCTGTGCATAACTACTTGACATAACTAATCGCCTGTGCATAACTACTTGACATAACTCTAGCCTGTGCATAACTACTTGACATAACTCTAGCCTGTGCATAACCTGTGCATAACTTTATTAACAAGTTATCCACAACCTGTGCATAACTTTTCACAAGTTCACAAGCAAAGTCTAACCCTCAAGCATAGGTTTAGAGTTCCAAAGTAGTTGAAAGTTAAACTATCTCAAGTTATCCACAAGTTATGCACAACCTGTGGATAACCTGTGCATAACTATTTTTTAGGAAACGATTACGACACGCCCGACCACGAGCGACTGCCGACTCAACGACCAAATCCAAAAAAAGTAACTGTTCATTCTTTTTGACAAATCGTTCAGAAATAGCCCGGCACCAAAGGAGTAAAATAGTCTTAACCGAAAGGAAGCCTATGCCAGACCTCTGGAAGTGCGACTGGTGCGGAAAACACTACGTTGTCCCGACTCTTGCGAGGCTGTGTGAGGATAAACACTTAGAAGAAAACACTGTACAATAGGAACATGCTTCCAGAAGATGAACTCCGCTTTCTGAACTCATGCGGACCACTAATCCCAGACCGTCTCCACCACCTACACCAGTTGGGTTGGTCCCTCTCTACACTTGGTAAATCTCTCGACCCACCTCGCCCAAAGTCCACCGTCTACAACTGGATTAAGTCCGTTGAGACCCCCCACACTTTTTCCGAACCTACTCCTACGCCGCCGCCAAAATTCGTTGTTCGCCCCCTCTCCCCAAAAGTTCCGCCATCACTTATTCCAGAACTCCAGCGTCTTTCGCTCCTAGCCCAAAAGTGCCGCGCTAGAACACCACCTGCCAGCCCCTACAAAAAAGCAAATGACCGCCTCACCGAATTAGTCACGGACCTCTACCTCAAAGGCGTTCCTGTTGATACGATTGCAAAGGCAACTGGCGTATCTGCCAGAGCAATGTTCCGTCGAGTAAATAGAGGTCTACAAAAATGAAGTATTGCCTTATTTGGAAAAATCCTTCGCTGAAGAATCACCCACAAGCGCGACTGCTACAAACCATGACCACAAACACCACCCCCGCTATTCCCCGCGCTTTTCCGATTGATGAAGTGCAAAAACTCTCAACCAACCTGCTTTTTGCAACAAATGAAGCAGAACTTATCGAACGGCTAGACAAATCAAGTCAAGAAACCCCAATAATCATCACAACCAAACTAGCCACCGAACTTTTAGGATGGGAAAACTTTAAATGAGAGTCCTAGACACCTTTCCAGCAAACGTACACATCACTCCAAACGGTACTGCATTGACGCTAGACCCAGATTCCATCACTCATCATCACGGAACAACCATAAAAGGCTCGCACTTTGCAGATGTTGCCCGTGTGATTGCAACTTCAACAACTATTTTTATTGGAGTTGAGTCTCCAACGGGTCCTGTGCTGTTTTTTCGTGAAGATTACACGCAACACACCGTAGATGACCAAAAAATCTCGCGTTTTATTACAGTTACAAACAAAATTATTGCAGTTAAAAAAGATAAATCTTGCGGCTGCGGTTCACGACTGAAGAATTGGTCTCCAGTTGGCAATATGTTAGGAGCAAATTAAAATTACTATGACAATCCTTGATTTTATTATCTTTTCTTTGGCAACTTACCGTGCTACGCGCCTTATAACCCGCGATGAAATCTTTCAAAGCCTAAGAAATCGCATTTGGAACCGCTTTCCACCTGAAACAACTAAGACTGGATACCTATTAACTTGCGAGTGGTGTTCTAGCGTGTGGCTAGGATTGGCTTTCGTATCTTGGTATACAATTGATGCAAGTTCGTTCCGCTTTTTTGCAGTTGCTCTTTCACTTTCTGCAGTAGCGGGGCTGTTGACCGCGTATGAGAACAGGTATTAACCCCTCATGCTCCGCAACCTAATGACAGGACAATAATAAATGGGTATTTTTAGTCGCGATGACAATCCTGCAGTTAATCCTGCACAGTCTCTTCCGTATACAGCCCACCGTCCTCTCACAGCAGCAGCCCAGCAAGTAAAAGTTGGCGACAAAGGGGAATTTGAACAGTTCAAAAACCGTCGCTCATCTAACTCTTCCTCTTGGCAGGAAGAAGCATGGGAATACTACGACGCAATTGGCGAAATTAAATATGCTTTTAACCTTGTTGCTTCTGTTATCTCCCGTATTCGTATTTTTGCCGCTGTTGTAGAAAACCCAGCCGAGACTCCTGTAGCAACTCGCACTTCATCAATCATTGACGAGCGTCTAGCCTCTGCTGCAGAACGTGCTCTTAACCGCTTGGACTCTGCTTATGGTGGTCAAGCAGGACTTCTACGCGACGCTGCTCTTAACCTCTCTGTTGCTGGTGAGTGCTACCTCGTACAGATGCCAGCACGACCAGCCACAGCAACTCCAGAGTCTTGGGATATTAAGTCTGTAGACGAAGTACTTGCAGATGCTAAGGGCGGCTACAACGTCATTGGTCGCCGCGAACAAGCACACGGAAACAGTGCAGGAAACAAGTCAACAATGATGCTTGGTCCCGGAGCGTTCGTTGGTCGTATCTGGCGTTCACATCCGCGCTACTCTGACGAAGCAGATTCATCATTACGCGGTCTACTAGACCTTTGCGCTGAACTTCTACTTCTTAACCGCACCTTCCGCGCTACGGCTCGTTCACGCCTCAACGCTGGTGCTCTTTATCTTCCAGATGGTTTATCCGTTGCAGCAAATCCGCAACCTGACTATCCGTACTCTGACGATACAGACCTAGACCCTGACTATCTCATCGAAGAACAGCAAGACGACTTTGAAGAGCAACTTATCGATGCGATGACAACTCCTATCAAAGACGAAGACTCTGCTTCTGCAGTTGTTCCACTTATTATCCGTGGACCTGCAGAACTTGGCGACAAGATTAAGCAGTTCAAGTTTGAGCGTTCTTTCGACCCTGCCCTAGCGACCCGTGCTGACCGCGTACTGGAACGCATTCTGCAGGGCGTAGACGTACCAAAAGACGTAGTAACTGGTCTTGCTAACGTCAAGTACTCAAACGCCCTGCAGATTGATGAGACGCTCTACAAGACGCACATTGAGCCTCTCATGCTTCTCATTGCAGATGCGCTTACAGTTGTCTACCTACGTCCTTACCTACTAGCAAACGGCTTCCCAGAGTCTGACGTTGACCGCATTGTTGTTTGGTACGACCCATCAGGTATCTCAACCCGTAATGACCGCGCTGCTGATGCTGATGCAGGTTTCGACAAGATGGCAATCTCTCTATCTGCTTGGAGACATGCTCACGGCTTCTCGGATTCAGATGCTCCTACACCAGAAGAACTTGCAATCCGTATGTTCTTTGAAAAGGGTATGCTCTCACCTGAACTCACAGAGGCTGCACTTGCTGCTCTTGCTCCAGAAATGATGGACAAGATTAAGGATGCTCAACAGGCTGCATCTGTTGGTCCGCTTCCAGACAATGTTGCACAGGCTCTTTCAGGTCAACCAATGCCTACAGCCGCTGAAGGTGAAGCACCTGCTGCACCTGCGGAAGAAACCCCTCCAACTGAAGCACCTGCGGAAGAAGCCCCTGCAGTAGAACCTAAAGAACCAACAGCAGAAAACTTCCCTGAGTTGTTTGGTCCTCCTCAACCAGAAGGAGAGACTAGTGCGTAATAGTGACCCAAAAACTCCTGCACTAAAAAAGGAAAGAATTCATGGCTCAGAAAAAAACTCAAAAGGCTCTGCTTCTGATGGGAAGTCTAAAAGTGTTAAGTTCTCAGCAGCCACTGAAAACACCCTTAAAGAAAAAGTTAAAGCACATAATGAGAAGGCTCCTAAAGGTCGTAAGGCTACTTTAGGAATGCTTAAGGCTGTTTACCGTAGAGGTTCTGGCGCATTCTCTACCAGCCACCGTCCTGGAATGAATCGCAATCAGTGGGCTATGGGTCGTGTTAATGCTTATTTAAAACTTCTCAAGTCTGGCAAGCCAGCAAACTCTAAGTATGTTTCAGACAATGATTTACTTCCTGCGTCTCATCCGAGAAGCACTAAGAAGTCCAACTCCGCACTTATTGCAGCAGGTCACTTAGTTCCTGAAGAACAAGACTTGGCTAGAGCATTGCTTGAGATTGTAGACAAGTACGGAAAATTCAACGAAGACGAAACAGGCGTATGGGCTGGTTACACTCCTGCCGAAGAAAATGAAGTTGCTTCTATTGGAGTTAATTGCTCCAACTGCGTTTTCTATTTAGGTGGAGACAAATGCCAAATTATTTCTTTGCCAGTTGAACCTATGGGCAAATGCAGATTTGCAGTTATTCCTGATGGCGTTGTTAGTTCAGATGCAATTCTTGAATACAACAGAGATAACTTAGAACAAGATGTTGATGACATTTACTACAAACAAGAATTATCTGTCGAACTAAAAGATTTTTCAGAATACGACTCTCCAGAAACTGCTATTATTGCTTTAGCAGAATTTTCTGGTCTAGGTTACGAAATCATTCCTGCACTTCGCGCTTCTTGGTTGCGTGGTGTTGATAGTGGTGAAGAACCATATAGCCGTGCAAGAAACCTGGCAGAATATACATACAACAGCAACGACGCGGATTTATTGCCTCAAAATGAGAAGGGTGCTTCTTCGTGAGTAACAGAAAAAAGATTATTCGTAGTGGCGGATTTAAGGGCGTAAAACGTCGTTCCTCGATGGAACAGGCTCTCCAGATTCGTAGTGAGGCACTATCTATCGCCGAGGCTGCTAACTCACAGGTTGCTCCGATTCGTCAGGTTACACAGGCTGCTGCCCTTGAAGTTGTATGGCGCGCACTTAACGAGACCCGTTTCTATCAGTTCTCTACTCGCCGTGACCACGCTCTTACCGAACTCTGCAAGTTTATTGAAGTTGCTCAAGGTCATCTAGATTACAACACAATCAAGAAGCACTCAGACCTTCTAAACATTGCTCACCCTTACTCTGCTGCTCCACACGCTATGACCGCTTCTGCTCGCAATCATGCACAGATGCAGTGGTTCATGGCTGACCCGATTGTTACCGAAGAAACCGCACCACTTCTTGCATCTGCTTTTGCACCAGAAACAGATGAAATTACACGCACTTACGCACTTACTCGCCTGACTGCTTCTGCTGAAGGTCTACGCGCTCTTGAAGCAATCACTGCCGCGTTCTCTGGAGATGGCAACTCTTACTTTGCCCGCCGTATGCGTGCTATGCGCCAGCGTCGTGACCGCCTAGGTCGATTTGCTGAAGAGGGTGGCGGTATGCGTGCCCTCCTACGTCTTGCAGATGGTTCAGTTCACTGGTTGACTGGTCGCTCTGTCGGTGCAGACCCTGAATCAAACACCTTTGATGTTGAAACTCCACGCGGAATTGTTCGTGTTCCTGCAGGAAGTGCTGAAGGAATTGAAGCATATCTTCCAGGTCAAGAAGGTCCTGACGGTGTTAGCCCTGCTCCTGCAAAAATTACTTCAGCAGACGCATCAGACATTATTAATGAGGCAGACCTAAAAGTTGTTGATGCTCCATCTGGCTGGGAGTCAGTGCCCAACTTCAAGGGAAACCAAGGCGAAGTAGCCTTTACTGATGGTACTTATACCGTAGCCCAACTTAAGGGCGAAGACGGAAAAAATGCTTACCGTCTTATTGACGAAAACGGAACAGAAATTTCACAGGGCGATTCATGGGCAAAAATGCTTGATGATTCGATGACTGATGCTTTGGGTACAACTGACCGCCCAGAACTTCCAGAAGATATGCTTCTTTCTGGTCTTGATGAAATTGCTAAAAATGATACTGCTGCTGGTCTTAGCGAAACTGCTGGTCAGATTGCTGACTACCTTCGTACAGGAAACACTCCTGAAGGTATGTCGTCCGCTGAACTTGCAAAGCGTTCAAAAGAAATTGCTAAGGCAATCAAAAAAGGAAGTTTTGGAGAAAAGTTCAAAGGTTTTGAAGATGATTTTACTAGAGCCGCTGACGCTATTAAAAAGAAAGACAAAGGCTCTAACGCTAAACAACAGCGCAAAGAAGAAAAAGCAAAGCCAGTTGCAGAACTTCCTGCAGAGAGTGGTCCAGTTTCTGTTCCAGCAGGTATGCATGAAGTAGACCGTGGAGAGTATATTCCTCAGGGGTATGACGGTCAGGAAAGTCCAGACTTCACCGATGACCCAGCGCAGTTGGCTCGTAAGTTCCGCACACCTGACCTACAGGCTGCTCTTAGAGAAGGTATTGTTGATGGTTCTGGAGAGGCTGCACTTGAGTTCTCTGAGGGCGAAGAATACTTACCTGTTGAAGCCCTTTACCATGCACTGAAGCAACAACAAGGTGGTAACAGTGCAGGTGCTGATAAATTTGTAGATAGCATCTACCGAGGAACCGACAAAGAACCTGCAAAAGCAATTCTGCCTGAAGATACTGGCGATGAAGATATAATTGACCTTCCAGAAGTTCCAGACCTTCCTGAGGAAGATTTTCCTTTAGATGAAGATGTAACAGAAGGGGATTTAGCAGACGCTTTTGTCAAGGCTATTGATATGCCTGAAGTTAGCGAAGTAGAACCACTAGACGGTGACTCACTAATTAATGAAGACCACGATAAGTCTGATGACCTTGAAGACGGTACAGATGAAGAAGTTCCTGCTCTTATTGACAGTCTTAGTGATGAAGAAAAGCAAGCATGGATTGATGGTGGCTACGACCACACTCCATTCCTTCCTGCTAACGAAGAAATTGAACTTCCAGATGGCTACCACCAAATGGACCCTGCTCCACTTCCACTAGATGAGATTTCTACTGTTGAAGAAGGAGATGAACTTAATCAAGCAGGTGTTCCTGTTGGTTGGACTGACGACCCATATTACATGGCTCGCGACTACAACAC
>Ga0214921_10005310_pt1 | contig 18283 bp, 15 predicted proteins | sample LL1505_MetaG_FD_177992 | JGI IMG/M metagenome (GOLD analysis project Ga0214921, IMG submission 177992) | Freshwater microbial communities from Lake Lanier, Atlanta, Georgia, United States - LL-1505 | ecosystem: Environmental > Aquatic > Freshwater > Lake | place: USA: Georgia | collected... | reverse complement strand
ATGTGGACCATGTGAGTACATAACCCCTATTGGGGTTCGAGTCCCTCACAACCCACCCAATTTAAGCATGATAATTTCGTAATTGTTTGTAACTTAATCTAATTTCTTAATTTGTCTAACACTTTGTCTAACACTCTACTTAATTGGATAAGCGAGCGCCGTTGGCAAAGGTGGTCGAGGCGGTATCTGCTTGCTCATCTGAGACATATGCGTAGATAGTTGCCGTTAATATTGGCTCGGCATGGCCTAACCGTTTAGAGACAACTCCATGTTATTCCTTCGAAGCAAATACAACTATATGGTTCTGCAATTCGCAAGGTCTGGTGAAATTATCTAAATAGGAAGAATTAGTCCTTGGTAACCATTTCGGAAACTTTCGAAATGGAGAATTTGCATACCAAGATTATCGGTTTGAGTCCTTAAATGCGGTCGCGAAAGTCACCAAATGCTGACTATTTCATAATTTATTTCCTTAATTCTATACATCAATTTCTTGATATCAAGAATTTAATCTCCTCCTAAAAATTAATTAGTTCTGGATTTTCTAATTTTGAGCATGGCCATGGTACGTATTTCTAAGTGAGTGATCATTAAGTAGGATATGAGTGAAATGGTGATAAAAGAAAAAGCGTAAGCTAGTTTAATATCAAAAAATTGATCGAGAATTGCAATAATTGCTACACCGACACCATTGTGAATGAGGTAAATTGGGTAAGTCATAAGAGAAAGAATTTGTATCTTCTTTGTAAGGCTTGATGGAATGACGCTATCGACTCGATCCCTGAAAATCAATGAAGTCACGAATAAAAGAAACAAAGTTAGTATGGACAAAAATATAAGTTTTGAATCAAATTCCAGAAATTTACCGTCATATTTCGCCGAAGCTCTATTTAAAATTTTCATTAGTGCGCCAATAAACGTTAAAACAAGTAGAAGTGCTGTTGCAACAGATGCTTTTCTCGAAAAAAGCAGAATGCTTATTCCTAGCAGAAATTCTACGGAAAACCCCCGAAGTGAAAGAAAATGAAAGATAGGATTCTCAAATAAAGCCCCAATCAAGCTCAGTATCAACCAAAAATAGGAGCAGACAGTAATGGTTGCGTAATCTAACGATCGACCAAAGAGTTTGCGCGCTAAAATTATGCAGTAAACAAAAAAATAGAATCTAATTTCTAACCAAAGAGTCCAAGCGACATCAATTATATATGGTGGCCAAGTGAGGGAACGATTTAAATAGTTAGAATCTACAAGTGGAACCAGAGTCACATGCAGAATGAGTGCAGTGAAATAAGTTGGGAAAAGTCTCAAAAATCTAGAAATTGCAAAATTATGGGGTGTGTTGCCTATCGCTGATTGTGTGATAACTAAGCCACTCAAAACGAAAAATAAATCTACCCCAAGGTATCCATAATTACTCAAATTCTGTAGCGCGGTACTGGGTATGTTAAAAGGGGAATCCAAATTTTTAATTTCACCAGCATTATTAGAAAACCAATGAAAGCTTAATACGTACATCGCTGCAAAAATGCGATAAACATCAAGTAGTGGGGAACGCGCGGACATATCATACTATATCATTGCAAATACGTGTTTTGTAGCCTGGACTGAGCGGTTAATACAGTCGTCAATGTCGAAATTCAAAAATAGTTACTGTTTTTAGAAAAACCATTTCTCATCAAGTACCAAATCTGGATACTTCAGTGAATTAGGCTGATCCAGAGAGTTTGGTAGTTCACTCGTATATCCTGCACCTGTAATGAAATCATTTCTGAGAAAAGTGACTTCTATGCCTCTTGGTATGTATTTATCCTGAAATTTTCGAGGAATTCCAAAATTATTAGCATGCACATGGATAACAGAATGATTTTGAAGAAGTCGATTAAGCACGTTCATCACGGTTAAATTTCCGATGGTGGTCACAATGGAATCAAATTCATGCAATTCTATAATTATGACTCTGAAGCGACTTAATACTTCAATTGATGTCGAGGCTATAACAGAGTACTCGGAACCTTCAATATCCATCTGAAGGAGTAAATCCCCTTCGTTAACATTCTGGTTAATCCAATCGCTCAAAGTAACCTCGTTATGTGATGGAACTGAAGACAGATGTTTTTTGATAAAGTTGAATCTAGGATGTTCTTGTGGAGGTCCCTCAACTGAATTATCTGCTAGGTAACATTCGATTCCTAACTCAGCTAGTTGCCATTCGAAACTCGAGTTAGTCGCAACACCTGGAGAAAAGCAGGCAATAATTCCATCAAGAACGTCAGGGATAATGTAGCCACCGTCGTTGTTACTCCCAATTCGAATCATTTTATGACCAGAAGCGACTGGCCTCAGTAATTTTAAGATTGATTTTATATGTTGTTCCTGGATAAATCTGTCAAGGAGAATTCCTTTAGCGCCTAGAAACCCGAGAATCAACCCTTTAACCATGAACCCAATTATACTTGAATTAGAGTGTACGTGGAAGAACAAAAGGATTTGGGAATCAACCAAAAGTACTCTTTAGTCTGAGTAAACTCTAGTATATCTAGTAGTCATTTACACAGGGGAAAATCATCATGAGAATTTTTATGCACGATAATCACCTTACAAATCGGGGCTCCACAACGGCCCTAACAGATTATGCAAACCACCTTGCAAAGATGGGGCATGAGATAACTGTAGGGTACAAGAAATCAAGTCCATTGAATGATGAAAAAGTTATTTCTCAGATAAGTAAAAAATTCGATCTTCGAAGTTATAATGAGTTTAAGGATATTGGAGCTACTGAACAAAATAAATTTGACTTGGCTTATTTTATCAAAGCAGGCCAGAATGATGGAATATACTTTACGAATACCAAGAGCGTAATACATTCTGTTTTTCAATATTTTGATCCTCATGGAGATAAATATGTTTACGTTTCTGAATGGTTGGCAAATAAAGTAAAACAGAAAACTTTTGTACAAGGATTGGTGCGAAGAGACTTAAAGGCTATAAGAAACTCATTCTCAAAGACAGCCTGGGTGCCACATATGGTTTCACTGCCGAGAGTTGATTCAAATCTAAGGAGTGAACTGAACATTCCTTCGGGTGCTCTTGTTGGATTAAGGTACGGTGGACTCGACACATTTGATTTAGCTTTCGTTCACCAAACAATTCGATTAGAACTAGAGCGTAATCCAAATTTTTGGTTTATTGCTGTAAATACGAAAATGTTTTGTCAACATCCAAGATTAATATATTTGCCTGGATTTTTCGACAACAATTTTAAAGTCGCGCTTCTTAATACAGCAGATTTTTTTCTGCATGCAAGATCGAATGGAGAATCTTTTGGATTGGCAATTTTAGAAGCAATGTCTGCGAATGTTCCCGTCTTGAGCTGGAAAGGAGGTATTGACAAAAATCATTTGAAACTTTTACCGGCAAGTTCGACTTACCTAAATTCCCACGATCTTCAGAGAAAAATAAATCAAATCTCCAACTACTCAGACCTTGAAATTAATTCACAGACCGCTGAGAATTTTTCTCCAAGTAAAGTGATGGAGAAATTCATGGTAGAATTCATGTAACGCAATTAATTCAGTCCTGAGAGCTTCGCCTGATGCTCAAATCCAGGAATTTGACTCCGAACTTGATCGAAAGTGCTATCTGCCAAAATATTTCCATTATCCAAATAAATAACCCGCTTGAAATCCTTTATTGTAGATAGCCGATGCGCAATCACCACAACTGTCACATTCTGGCCCAAATTTTGAATTGCGATTCTAACCAGATCTTCGGTCGAAGCATCTAGAGCACTGGTGGCTTCATCCAAAATTACTAACTCTGGCTCAGAAAAAAGTGCTCTGGCTAGTGCAATCCTTTGTTTCTGACCTCCACTTAGTTTAATACCGCGTTCTCCGACTTGGGTTTCTAGTTGATCTGGTAAAGACTCCACAAATACATCTAGTTGGGCTTTGCGTAAACATTTCCAGGCTCTCTCGAAGTTGTATTTGTTGGACTTTTGGAAGAGAGCTACATTCTCAAAAATACTTCCATCCGCTAAATTTATATTCTGAGGGACGTAAGATATTTTCCCAGGCCATGCCTTTACTGCTTGGTATGGCGCAATACCACTTACGCTTGCAGTTCCAGACTGTGGCTCCAAAACTCCGAGTAAAATATCTGCAAAGGTTGATTTACCAGATCCGGAGGGTCCGACAATCGCAATGCGTTCTCCCGCTTTGAAGGAAATGTCACTAACGTCCAGTGCAGGCGTTTTTTGTCCTTCGTAATGAAACTTGAGACCCTTAATTTCTATACGTGGTTCAAAAGCGACTTTTATAAATTCTTCAGAAATGTTTTTTTGATTACGTGGTTTTGATTCAACTAAATCCTCAAGCATCTGACGTAAATATATCGATGATCCATGCGAGCCAGAAATAGTACCTGAGGCACTCTGAATTCTAAGTATTGATGGAAGGGCACGCGTCCCAACGATAAGGAATGTCGCTATTGTTGCTGACATTGAATTGATGTCAGACGTCAAGAGCTGGATGACACCCAATAGTCCGCAGCCAAATATTAGCGCTGACTCAAATAAATACTTTGGAATAACTGAAACCCAAAATACTTTCCAGTGTGAATCTACGGATACCAACCTTGAGACCCGGTAACGTGCAAGCATTGGTTCAATAAGGTTTCCAACATATATCTCTCTGAACGCACTTACACCTTCATGGACGGTTCGAGTATTCTCTGAAGATGATTTTGTTCTAAGCGTTCCGGCCAGACTCGATATTCTTAGAAGCTTTCTCTGCATAAAATAGAAAATTGTAAAAAAGTATAAAACCGCTAGTAGGGTAATCGCTGGGTTAACTATTATCATAAATGCTCCCATTAAGAGAAGAAGTGAAAATTCGCCAAGATAGGTACTTGCAGAACCTAATACCCCAATAATTTGAAAATTACTTGCAGAATTCAAGGCATCTACCGTCTCGAAGGTAGATCTTTTTTGAATATTAGATATTGTCTGTCCAAAAAATTTAGAGGCGGTTTGAACAGAAAACTTAAATGAAGCATCTGCAAGAATTAGGTATGTCCGGCGAATTGTAGAAATGGCGAGGATGCCTTTCAAACTAAAAAGAAGTATCACAAAGCCGAGTAGATATGCAACATGAAGTGCTGAGTCTAAATGAAAGGAACTTTCAAGCGGGCTAGTCAAACTTCCAAGAAAACTTGAAGGATCTTTACTCGAAGGGCCAGCTAAAGACAAAGAAACAAAACCAAGAATTACAATGCCTAATAAATCAATTAGTGGCAGACACGATTGTACAAACAATAATCGATAAAAGGACCTTTTGGATTTCTGGTCAATTAGATTCAAGGAGAAAATAAAAGTTTTCCATGTGGACATAGGATAATCTTATCGGTAATGATTGACTTCTTAAAGTTGAAAGGATAGTAGGAATAAATGTATAGCAATATTGATGATCTTGGTGTCGCAATATTTGTCATTTCAGACCCCAATATCAGGAGTTCTAAAATACTCGACCTCCTTGAGAATCGGCGAACTAAGCATCAGAGGATATCCCCAATTTTCTTAAAACAAAATCCAATTAACTTTAATGCAAAGAGATCTCTAATTTTGTCCAAGAAACATTTAACTTTATCTGAAATTGGTTGTGCAAAATCTCACCTTACATGTTATGAAAAGTTCCTTTCTTCTAATAAAGATTTTGCCATAATATTTGAAGATGATGCTGATTTAATTGATGCAAATACTGATGCCTTTTATGAAACTACGAAAAAATTTCTTTTATTTACCGATAAGAAATCAAAATCTGAACCAACTGTTCTTCTCTATTACACAGAATCTGCTAACTTAATTATTGCCAATGATGATTTTTATTCTATTGTTGGAAATGCTTCGACAACAATGGCTTATCTGATAAATCGACTTGCAGCCGTTGAGCTTCTTGCTAGAAATGCAAACTATGACTATGTAGCAGACTGGCCTAAAGGAACCTCAATAAAATTTTTTCTACCTACCATTAATTTGTTCGAGCATGGCAGCAAGAACGGTTCCGTGGTGAGTTTGATCGAGCCCGATAGGTTTTCAAGCAAATTAAATATGAAAAGAAAAATATTACAAAATTTGCGAATTATTTCTTTCGAAAATTATTTCTCAAATATTAAATATTTTAATGGATTAACGGAATATATGAGAATTCTTTGGATTCCTTTACTGCAATGGCAGTTATTCCGCGCCATTTTAAGATTGTATCCCAACGCAAAAAAACTAAAAAGCGTTGAAAAATCGAAATGATTTTGAGATGTTCTTATTAAGGTATTTTCAATTCAAACCATCGATTGCAGATTTAGATCGTAATTTATCTCTTATGTTATCTATTGGTTTAGTGAGTAAAATTAAAGAATAACTAAAGACTAAAACAACTATAATTTGGAATAAAATCCAAAAAAATGTTGAATTTCCAAAGTAAGAGAAAAATAAATCATGATAATTAGATAGGAAAAATGCTACAGGATAATGCACAATGTAGATGGGATAGGAGAAACGTCCTATTGAGTTGCTCCACTCATTATTGTTAGAAAAAATCAAAACAAAACCTACTAGGAGAAGTAAGGCAAATAACTCTAAAGGTCTTGGTGACGAAACCTGTGAACGATAGAATCCAAATGCAAAAAAAGTGAATGTGAAGAACAATGGATGAACGATGAATTTAATTATTTTATTTTCACGAAATCTTCTTTGGATTGAATCTGAAAAACGGAAAACTATAACGCCAAGTAAAAAAATCGGTAACTCAAATGGAAAGAATCTATAAGTCCAGGGGTCATCATTAATGCCTGAAAGATAAGAAGCAAATCTAACAAAAAGAAGACTAAGAGTTATCAGAATTATTATTCTATTAGACCTTTTCATAATCAGCGGTGCTATTAAATAAAAAAACAACTCAAGGCTGACTGACCAAATTGGAGATACGAGCAGGAATCCTGTTTCAGTAACCTGACTATTCTTGAAACCAACGAAACCTATGTTACCTACTGAATCTACATTTAGAAAAACTAGAAGATCGGATCCAAGAATGAACACATTCGACAGGCTCAAGAAGGCAGTTTGAATTAAATCTAAGTTGACATGACTAGCATTCGTATAAAAAACATTTTTTCTTGAAAAGAATATAACTAACAAAAATGACGAAACTAAAACTATCCAGTACATTGGGAAAATTCTTAAAAATCTATTAATATAGAAATCTCTGTATCTAGAATACTTCTTTGTCAATATCGTTGCTATCAAAAACCCAGAAATGAAATAAAATGCTTCGACTGAATTTGCACCACCGAACCCAGATAACGCAACTGGGGCATTAAAGTGAACCAATAAAACGGAACTTGCAAGCAAAAATCGCACATATCCCATTTATTGAATCCTTTTCTCCAATTTTTCTGAATCTTAAATTCGAAAATTTAAATGTTCGCTGGTCAACACTTTTCGTATTTTATCGAGTTTTGGAAATTCAAGAATTAGTGGTTGGCAATAAAGTTCATTATATGAACTTTCGCTCAATGAAGAGATATAATTACAAACGTCTTTGGTGTCCTTGAAATCATTGAAATTTATGAAAGCTTTTGGGTTGAATTCAACCTCAGAATCAGAGTCAAACAATCCTCTGTGAATAGGAACATTTCCAGCGAGATAAGCCTCTACTATTTTTTCAGTAACATATCCTGGATACAGATCGTTTTCAAATGAAAGTGAGTATCGATAGTTTGGAGCTACGCTCATTTTACTCTTTATAAAATTCCCATAATATGCACCAAAAACATCAACCTCAAATACTTTACTAAATTCACGAATTGTCCGCAACCTAACTGGTTCTGGGTTGCCAACAAATGCACAAATCATTTTATTCTTTGGTTCCAATAATTCTCTTCCACGTATTAGGTCGTTTATATGAGTATTGGTCCCGACTCTACCTAAATTACGTGAATTACTAAACCAACCCACGCTTAGCATCCATAATGGCAAATATGCATTATTCAAAGCTTCATCCGATGGATCAAATGATAGGTAACCGTCAAAATTTGCTTCGAAAGGAACACGTAAATTCTCACCGGTGTACCAAATGCGCCTCTTAGCATTATTCTTTCTTTTCGGAATCCCTAAGAGATCAAGTCTATTCTCGTATGTAGGGTTAGTACTTAAACCAAGAAGTTTTCGTCGCCCCTTTAAAAGCAATTCCCTATACTTATTTGACGCAACGCTCACGATTTCTAGGTCAACGGTTTTTGCTTGAGAATTAATGACGGATACTTGAAGGCCATCATTTTCAAGTAAGTCCACAAAAAAATTACTACTGTGATTGAAACCTTTCCAAAAATTAACAAACCTAATGCTTACTTTCTTATCTGATACCTCGTACACTTGGAAAACGCTAGCACAACTATTTTCAGGAGCCAATAACATAGATAATTCTCGAAGAAGAATTAGAGCCCAAATTGCAAAAGTTATCTTTGGGCTAATTCTTGCTGGGCCATTTTTGGAAGCTACAAGAGCAGATAGGCGGTCTCTCCATTTTATTCTATCTGCAATACTTTTGGTGGGAGTGCTGTTCTTGTCAAGTCTTCGTTTCACTTCTCTCGGGCTCAGATTTTCACTTCTTTCATTACTCGCTGGGCTAAATGTTTTCTACGTACTTATACTTTTGGCAATAGGAGTGATTTTCGGCGGAATCGATCGAAGTAATTTTTCATTTATACTTGTGGTTCTAATTCTTTATGTAGGTCCTAATCTTGTGGGGCTTGCGGGTGAAGAAAACGAACGCGAATTCGAAAAATGGATTGTGAATTCACTTACGGTATTCATGCTTGTTTACACAATCGGAAGTTTAATAAATAGTCAACTTTATTTTAAATTTGCACCGCCGGCGGGATTAATTACGCCACAAATGACTGCTGCATTATTTCTAGGAATTAAGAGAAAAAATATATTCTTACTTATTTCGGTGTCTACAGCTTTCCTCGGAATGACAAAGAACCACTACCAATCCTCCTATTTGCTTGTCCCGCTTTGTGTAGCAATTGTTATGATTGGTTTAAAAGTTAAGTTAATACGCAAAATTACATTTATTGTTATTGCAACATACTCGGTTCTTGTTGTCTTCACAGATCTCCTAATTTGGATGCTGTCAACTTCAAGCACCGAAGGTTACGACAACTTAATTATTAGAGTTGCATTTGTGGAATATGGGATTAATTTTGTAAGAGAAAATCCAATCTTTGGCGGTGCGCTAACCTACCCAGTTACAATCCTTATCAAGAATGCAGGAGCTTACTCAACTTTACCATTACATTCTGACGCGCTCACTTGGCTTCTTGGCGTGGGTGCAATTGGTTGGTTCCTATATTCATTCACAATTCTCATTTTTGTGAAGAAATGCTGGACGAGCACCGAAGGAAATCTACAAAATTCGCTACCGGCGGTTCTGCTATGCAATTATTTGACTGGATTTTTTAACTCGCAATATTCTACATTTGCTTTTTTGTTCACATGCTTTTATACAATAGTAATAAGTTTTTCTGTTAATAATTCAAGAAAATTCGTTGGAGATAAAATTACAAATATCCATTAATTAATAAGTTATAATATTTTCGACCAGAGTCATTTTCATTAAAGCTGTTTGCCCGGATTTTCGCATTACGAACGATGCTTTCCAAATCATAGTCACCAATAATCACCTTTGAAATTACATTAGTTAACTGCTTTACTGAATTTGGACTCACCAATAACCCATTTATTTCGTGATCTATAATTTCAAGTGGTCCACCAATTTTAGTCGCAATTACAACGTTAGAGGAGGCCATCCCCTCAACTAGAACTTTTCCAAACGCTTCCGGTTGAATCGATGGAACCACAACCAAATCTGCATCCTCGTAAAATTCATAAATATCACTTCTTTCCCCGACGAATTTAACATTTCCATCTAATCGGTTTGATTTTATGAAGTCTAAGCACGAATCCAAATAGTCTACAGTCTCGCCAAATGGCGAACCCACAAATATAGCTTTAAAATTTTGGTGATCTTTCATCAATCTAGAAAGTGCTTGCAGAACTATCATTTGTCCTTTAGTTTGAGTTATTCTTCCAACGCACAAAATATTTAGAGTATCTCCGGGTCTAAAGAGACTTTTTTTTACGTTTCTGAAAACCTCGATGTTGGCACCTGAATGTATAACATGTCCCTTGATTCCATAGTGACTCATAACAGCATGAGATGCGAAAACTCTCATTGGACCTGAAATCAAAAAGAGATATTTTAGAATTAAACGTTCAAATCCATTTTTAGAAAATTCGTGAACACTTATTAATCGATTACTTTTTGGTACAAGAAATACCCCTAGGGCGCTGGCGGATGTGAATACATGAAAACGTGTGTTGGAATATTGGGCCGAGTGTGTAACTTTTCTAATTTTAAAACCATTAAAGATATACCGAATTAATGTTAATAGAAAATGGAATTCGTATACCTTTTTCCTGCGCAAGACAGGAATATCCATCTGGCGAAAAATTATTCTTTCCGAAAAGGAGTGATTAAAATTAGGTTCTATTTTTGTATCGCGTGGAAACCAAATCTCGCAAGGAATTCTGGCTTGATCAACAGTCTGAATTATTGCATGGAGTGTTCGGGCAGCCCCATAGTTATCTAGAATTGCAGTAATGAAAACAATTCTCTCATACCTGTTACCTTCGTCCATCAGTGGCATCACTCTTTAACGCCTAGAAACCACTGCGCTGTCATATTTACGGACTTATTGAAATCTAGATTTGGCTTGGAGATTACGTCCCAGGTGGGTTGCATGCTAACGATGTAGTCGGTTGTCATGCTTTTGAATCTTTTTAGATTTAAAGGGAAATGTACTCCGATTTTGCCAAGTACTTCACCGAAGATTGATCCCGCATAAAGAATAAATACAGGAACTAATTTTACATTTTTACCTCTAAGTTCCCTGGAAAATGCATTAACCCAAACGAAAGAATCAATTGGATCGTCACCTACATAATAGACCTTCCTTAATGCATCAGTATTTGAAAGCGTAATAAATTTGGCAATTTGATTACAAACGCTTTCCACATATCCGTATGACCGAATTACTGTCTTGTTAGGGTGAAAATAAAATCCTTTTTGAACAATTTTCCAAAAACCTTTGGGAAATCCGGGATGAAAGCTTCCCCAAACATTGGTCGGTCTGAGAATTAACCAATTCTGCAAACTGCTATCAATTAAAATATTCTCAGCTATTTTTTTACTTTCTCCATATGCATTCATGGATTGATTTTGTTTACCATCTCGCTTTTTAGAAATTGGTTTCTGTACATACTGTGTCGATATTTGGATGAATCGCCCTCGATAATTTAACTCCAGTAACAGATCAACTAAATTTCTACAACCCTCAAAATTCACACGATAATCCAAAATATTGGGAGATTTGTCATTTGTCACAGCGGCGAGATTAATGATTGCTAAATAATCTGAATCAAATAGTGCTTTTTTTATTTGATTCTTTTCCAAAAGGTCAAGTAAACGAAATTTGACTGGCGGAAAATGATCCCCTGGTTGATAAATATCAAAGATCTCTACTTCATATCCCCGATTTTGAAGTTCGTGCGTTAGGTGGTAGCCGATGAAGCCACTTCCGCCGATTAATGCAATTTGCATGGATTTCATTCCACAAACATACCACTGTGGCAATTTGTCACTATAATCTGCGTTCACGTTTAAGATAATTCAACTTAGTTAAACCCTATAATGCGAAGGCTCTTTTTATTCCGATTGGTGGACCTATGCTATATGGCAATGTAAAGCTGTGTTGTTCAAATGCTCTCGATCTAGTTCATGTTTTGAACCAACCCCATAGAGATCCAGAGATTCATTTACATTTCATAGCAGTGTCTTCAATCAATGCCGCCAGAAGATCAAAAGATCTGACTGCTATTTTTAATTCTGGTATCTCAATTGTGGACAGCAAACCACTATCAACGGTGCTTGGACTCCTGGGTCACAAATGTTCAAGTTTGCGAGGTACAGATTTCTTGAGAATTGCTATCGAATCCGAAACTGGTACGAATAAACATTTTTTTATTGGTTCTACCCCAGAGACGTTGGAACGAATTAAATTAAAGGCAAATCAAATAAATCCAAAATTCCAATTCGTCGGATCAATTTCTCCAAGTTATAAAAAAAATTTCGAGGAAGACTATGCAGTATGGATTAATAAAATTAGAGAGTCGCACACTTCGGTATTATGGATTGGCTTAGGATCCCCTAAACAAGATTTTCTTGCATCCGATTTGACTAGTAGATTTGGAATCAGGTCGGTTGCAGTGGGGGCAGCTTTTGATTTCTTTAGTGAGACAGTGAAAGAGGCCCCTGTATTCATGCGAAAAATGTCTCTGGAATGGCTTTATCGATTGATTACAGAGCCAAAGCGACTTTGGCGAAGATACTTGTTTGGCAATTTTTATTTTCTAATCAATTTTAGTCGATTATTTATGAATTATGTAATCAAAAAGATCTTAAAAAGCCGTAAGGTTTCCGGTAATGGATAAAGCCCTGTGCAAGATCACAACAAGTCTCTTTAATGTAAGGAGTTCATGTCCGAGTTCGCTAACTGTGCTTAAGTTCATTTGAGATCCTATACCCATTCCTATAGTCGAATACCTTCTCTTTTAATTACAAAGTTTATTCATGAAATAACGGTCAACTATAGATGGAGCCTTAGGCAAAACCCAAAATGACATGATAGTTTTGTGTATTGATTGCGGTTGGACTTTAACTCTTTATAATTCTGACTAAATCATATTTCTTAAGATATATTGTTTTTATTTAAAAATTATTTAGTATCACTATGCTTGTGATATCCAGCAATATTCTTTATTTCTCGGTCATCTAGTCACTAACAATTCAAAAAAGAATGTTCACGCTCTTAATAGTAATTGGATCTTGTAAGTTTGAAAAAGATACGTACTCCAATTGGATCATTAACCATATATAGCTTCGGTATAAAGTTGTGAACCAATCTGTTTGCTCATATATTGATGTCAACGAGTCAAAAACTCCTAACAGTAAATTGCGGACCAGTCAAGCAAAGGAAGTTTTATTGCATCTTGGGCTGGTGAGAGAGTACATAATTATGGAAAATGTTCTTGACTTTGATTCCACTTCGTAGGTTCAACTATTAATTATTATTACATTATCGGCCCAAATCGCACATAGGTATGGATCTGCTAGTGACTTTTCGTCAGTTTGCCGAGGGGCTGAAACTATATAGATGGGCATTGTTTCCCTTATCGTGTCAAGCAGATTTTTCCAACCGTGACTTAGGAGAATTGATTCTGGATTGCTGTACTCGCGACCGGGAGCCAAAACTGTGCGCGGGCCAATTTTGGCTATTTCTACTTTCTTAAAATTTGCCACATCAATATATTCAATATCTAATTCAGAAGAATAGTGCCTTACAGCGGGCGACCTAAAGTCAGCATCAATAATTACCCCACCTGAGATCTGTCGCTCAAGTTTGGAATATGCATATGCAAAAGCTGTGTCTGCTTCAGATTGCGGGATAACAGTCGAGATTAAATTCATGCTAGTTTTATTCAAGTAAATCCTCATTGCTTGAACAGAACAATAGGCAACCTTAGCCAATTCCAGTCGTAGTTTTCGAAAAGGTAAACCCAGTGGATCAATGGGAATAAAAGAAGAATCAATTTTTAAAGCATTAAAAGGAAAACTTTTCCCTTTAAAACCTAACGATCTCAAAGGGACATCCATGCTCGATTCAGCAAGTATTACAAGGTCTGAATTTACGATGTGGTCTTTTCTGGTCAAGAGACCTTCTGATTGAGGCTTGAGCGTAGGGAGATTCCAGTCTTCAGCTACCAAACGCACTTCAGCGCTGGCTTCAGCGTACTCGACTGCATCGATACCTGCTGAGTTAAATGTGAACCCAGGAAAAAAGTGCTCGAGAACTGCCTGGCCAAAAGGTGAGCGTGCTTGGTTCAATCTACAGAGGATTGAAATTTTCACGTTTGGGGTATTTGTGCTTCGGATTTGGCCATCATGAGATATTGAGATAAAAACCTATACCGGAATTCATTCATAACCTATGCCCTATAATACAGTATAGTCAGGCTGGTATGACTTACCATAAGACAGGAGTCGGAAAGATAGATGGAACTTCTTGTTTACTGGCGACTTCTTCTCCTGAATAAATATCTGATTGCAGGATCCACGCTTATTTGTTTCCTTGCTTCAATCTTCCTTGCAAACGCATCTCCTAAATTATATCAATCGGACGCTCAACTTTTTGTTTCTACGCCTGCAAATGCTTTGGACATTTCCGCGCTGGCAACCGGATCGAGTTTTTCGCAACAACGAGTCAAGTCCTATGCTCAACTAATAAGTAGTCCGCTTACATTAAAGCCGGTAATTGAAAAATTGAAATTAGGTGTGACGCCAGAGCAACTCTCTGGTCAAATTTCTGCGGTCGCGCCGCTAGACACAGTTTTGATTTCTTTTTCAGTAAAGGATAAAAACTCTGAAAAGGCAGCCTTAATTGCCAATGCTATTGCTGAACAATTTGCGCTCGTGGCACAAGATTTGGAGATGAATAATTCAGATTCCGGAGGTCCAGTAAAGGTTTCGACGGTTCGAAATGCGACTTCCAATCCGAATCCAATCAGTCCAAACATAATGCTGTTTAACCTCATGGGGATCCTTATTGGGTTTGTACTTGGATTTTCAATAGCGGGGCTCAGACAACTTTTAGATACCACTGTAAAGAATAGTGACGACCTGTCCGAGATAACTTTACTAGCGGCAATTGGGTTCGATGAGGCGGCACTTGAAAAACCACTGATTACCAAACTTGGCCGATACGCTGCTCGAACAGAAGCTTTTAGAACCCTACGCACTAATTTAAAGTATATCGTCCCTAGCATCCCGTCGAAAGTAGTTGCAATAACTTCAGCTCTACCAAATGAAGGCAAGTCAACCACCGCAATTAACTTGGCAATTTCCTTTTCGCAGGGCGGAAATTTAGTAGCATTGATTGAAGCCGATATGCGTCGACCTAAACTCTCGAATTATCTTGAGATATCTAGCGATTTCAAGGGAGGATTATCTAACATAATCTCGAGTACGAAGAAAGTTTCCCCCTCGCTTTTAAAGGAAAATTCCACAAGCTACAAAGAGTCAAAATTGCAATTTATACCTGCTGGAAAAATTCCGAGCAATCCATCTGAATTACTTGGTAGTGATCGTTTTGATCAATTGATCACCCTCTTAAGAAAACGCTTCGATTATGTCATTATCGATTGCCCTCCTTTGCTTCCCGTAGCTGATGCTGCAATTATTTCAGCGAGAGTTGATGGAGTAGTTTTGTTGGTGCATGCCGGAAAAACGAGAAAAAATGAATTGCTGGGAGCTAGAGCAGCAATAGAGTCAGTTGGAGGATCAATTCTTGGTGTAGTACTCAATAAGATTCCTGCGAATGCTATTGGTTACAAGTATAGCTATTTGTATGGTTACGCTAAACAATACGGGAATTCATATCAGCCTACCTCTCAATCTGAATATGCTCCGAGTGAAGTTGAGTTATATAGACTCGAAAGAGATGAGTTTTTTGAAAGAATTGGCGGTAAGAAATTTCGACAGAGTCTTATTGATCAAAGCAACAAGTACGACAGGGCTTGATTTCCTCTCGGCAGCAATTCATAAGTTTCAAGCAAGTACTCTAAAAGAGAAAATCTCCAAAACCAATCCGAGAAATTGACATTGATAAGATTACAGTATGAAAGAGTGCTTCTTAACTTTCATGTGTTGGTCAGCACAACAACTATGGACTTGTGAACACGCTAGTAAATCAAGTTACTTAGTTTTGTGCTGCTTGGTTGGTTTGGGGAATGGCCAAAAAGTAGCAACCATCTAAGGATGGGAATTAACCAAGGCGGAATCGTTTTCTCGGTGCCTAGTATGATCCTTTACCCGTTATTATCGCTTTAAATGTCCTAGCAATCAGAATTAGATCGAGTGCCATAGACCACTCCTGAATATACTTAAGGTCAAACACCATTCTTTCTTCCCAGGTAGTATCTTTGCGGCCCGATACTTGCCAGATACCGGTCAATCCTGGTTTTGCTATCTGTCGCTTAAAATGCGTTCCTGAAAGTTGTACTTCCTCTTCTGGCAAGATAGGTCTAGGCCCAACTATGGACATTGTTCCAATTAATACGCACCAGAGTTGGGGCAGTTCATCTAAGGAAAATCTCCGAAGTACTCTGCCGACTTTAGTAATTCTTGGATCATTTCTATAGCGCTCTCTCATATTCTCATCAGGTCTTCCAAGTATCTCGAGTCGAATTTGATCAGAGCCTGGTTTCATTGTTCGAAATTTTGGAAAGATAAAATGCTTTCCACTTCTTCCAATTCGTTTTTGGGTGTAGAAAACACCGCCTCGTGAGTTAATCATGATTGCCAAAAAGATTGCCAAATAAAGTGGGCAAAGGATCAAAAGAGCGGGTACTACAAGCGCTAAATCAAAAAACCTTTTCAATAGCCGCTGAGAATCATTTATTTTTGGGTTTTGTATTTCTAGCCAGCTTGATTCAGGGAAACGTTTAAACAGATTTTGTGAGGTAACTTTTCCTAACTGATCGTAAACCAAAAACTCCAAATTTAATTTTTGTACTAGCCAAATTAACTCATCAAGTTGGCTATTTGACAATCCCTCCAATGAGACCAAAGCCAATTTACTAATTTTGTTACTTTCAACAATATTCTTTAAATTAATCAACCATAAATTAAAATCTATTTGAGGACTGCAGCTTTCAAAATATTTAGGCTTTAAATTATAACTTTCCGCGAACTTTTCTATTTCACCATTAAATTGCCCGGTAGGTGTGATAAAAATGCAGAAAGTATTTGCATTTTTATATTTTTTTCGATTATCAGAAATTCTAAGAAATATCCAACGAAGGACTAGGTCAAGAATAGTTCCGCCAATTAGGCTGAATAAAATTACAAATCTTGATATCTGTATCTTGAATATATAACTTGCCGATGAAAAGGTTAGAAAGGTGATCCAGCTTGCCTTCAATAACCTTATATAGCCATCAAAGTGGTTATCTAAAATTGTAGTATCCCAAGCACCAAAGAGCGATAAAAAGCACAACCACATAATGGGAAATGCCAGGATCAGTAGAAAGACTTTAAAGTTAAGATTTGGTGATATATCCTCACCAATCTGTCTCACCTGAATAGCAACCACGGTGAGTAGCAGAATTAAAATCGATTCAAATGCAATTAAATAGTTGAGAAGTTGTTGCTTGGAATTTTTAATTTGAGAAGTTGGATTCGGTACTAATGGATTTAGTTCCTGTAACAAGGTCTCATCACTCCGTAGCGCTTAAGTCTGTTGCTATTATACAACAATACCCTACCTTGCTTGAGTTTTCACCCCAATCTGCCCAACCTAAGGCCCGCTATTAATGAAATACGGTGGCGTTACTTTTTAAATTTGCTCCTCAAATAGAATTTGTAGATCACAAAGCAAGATACTGCTCCGAGGCAATTCAGAATTAGGTCCTGAAGTGAGCTAACCCGCCCTGGTATGAAACGTTGCGTGAGTTCAGCGGTTGAAGAAAACATTAGGCAGATTAGAAGTGCCGACGTGGAGTTTGATCTTCCGAACAGGAGGATTAATGAGATAAAAACTAGAATCAGTAATACAAAATTTGCTAGTGGCTCTAGGCTTCCTCCGTAGTAGAGGATTTCATGAAAAATCTGCTTAAGAAAATTGGATGTTTTTAGCTCATCTTTAGGTAATCTTCTAGGCGTCACCATTGCTAGAGCGTAAAAAATTATAGATAGGATTGCGCCAATCTTGCCAATCCCTCTACGGTTCATACATTTAATTTTACACTAATACCACGTACAATAATTCTAAATCACGCATTAGGAGGTGCCTATGAACTCTCAAATTCTCCTGAGTTGGGTGCGAAGATTAATCATCTCATTACTTTTTGTTCTTTTGCTTATTTTCATTGTGTTTGGTGTGCGCACGAAGAGCCACCTGGATAAATTTATAGATAATTTAAACTCTGGTAAATCCTTAGTAGTCACATCTCAAAGTGCTACTGCATTGAGTAAGGATATAGATCAAATACTAACTTTAAGTAATCTGCCAATTATCAAACAAGCTCTAAATATTACCAATCTTAATTTTCTTC
>Ga0214921_10005309_pt1 | contig 18284 bp, 19 predicted proteins | sample LL1505_MetaG_FD_177992 | JGI IMG/M metagenome (GOLD analysis project Ga0214921, IMG submission 177992) | Freshwater microbial communities from Lake Lanier, Atlanta, Georgia, United States - LL-1505 | ecosystem: Environmental > Aquatic > Freshwater > Lake | place: USA: Georgia | collected... | reverse complement strand
TATAATCTATCATTTTTATATTAGATGATGGAACAAAGTTAGCTACAGATTTTAATCTCTCTCGTTCTTTTTCATTTTCATAATTATGTTCGCGACTCATATACTCTATTGAACCATTTTTATATACAGCTACTTGTGAATCACCGCAATTTATACATTCAATACGGTTGGAATATAGTTTCACCATACACATGGTGGATCCGGTTGATACATATGTATTTTGAATCAAATAATGATTGTTTATATAATTTGCTAATTTTTCAATTGGGTTGGGTAGCTTTAAAATATTGTTCATATTTTCATTCGAAATTGAACGAATAAAATTAATAACCTTACTATCTCCGTGTCCATCAAAAACAACTGCTATTTTACATTTTTCACCTGTTGGATCTATAAGATCATCCACATAGATATAATCTTGTCCTTTTGACAATTGATTTATTTTTGATGTAGTAGTAATAGTATGAGTATTTTTACTGGTTGATTCAAATGATGCCATTCTGTATGTTATTAGGTACGTTTAATTATTTTGGTTATTGTTTATTCATCTTTGATTAGTTTTAATTAAATCAATTTTTTTTTGTTACCATACAAGATAACAAATACACATTTTTTACATGTTATTAGTATCAATATACAACTTCATGAGATGTTTTACAAAAAAGTGAAATAAAATTGCCAAAAGTTTGTTTCGTGACCATAATTTATTTTTATGGTGTGGATACCGAAAAATAATTTTCAATTTGTTACAGGTAATTTTTCGATTTTATAAACTGAAACCTACTGGCGACATTTATATTAGCATTTATGGCTAATATTGTACATCCAAAAATCGCCAGAAAATATAATTTATATATATAGCACGATTAATGGTCTGAATTTTTGTTTTATTTAATATACATATGTTATCATTTTATAAAATGCTAATAAATGCTAATAAAATGCTAATAAAATGCTAATAAAATGCTAATATAAAAGTCGCAACTTCTAGTTTTACAAAAAAGTGAAATAAAATTGCCAAAAGTTTTTTTGTAATTTGAAAAATGGACAAAAATAAATGTCCAAAATTGAATTTACAAAAAAACTTTTGAAAAAAAGTTTGTTTCGTGACCATAAATTAAATTTACCATCACAACACAAAAAAAATAATTTTCAATTTGTTACCATAATTTTTTAAAAATCAATTCGTTTGAAATCGGGACATTTTTTCTAATTCCAATTTAGGAATTATTGGAATTATTTGGAATTAAAAAAACCAAAATGAAGAACAACAAGATATTTTACTGTGAAACCTGTGATTATAAATGCAAATACCAACGAGATTGGGATAGACATGTGTTGAGACCAAAACATCAAAAAATGGGTTTTGGAATTAATTTGGAATTAAAAGCCCAAAAAAACCTAACCTCCTCAAATTGTAACGAAAAGAAACATATTTGTAATTGTGGGAAAGAATATAACACTCAATCTGGTTTGTGGAAGCATCAACAAAAATGCAATAGTACCGTACAACTAGATCTAACAAACAATGATAATGTAACTAGTATGTTATTTGAAGTAATAAAAAGCAATCAAGAATTGCAAAAACAAATGTTTGAAGTTTGTAAATCGGTCCAATCGACAAATATAAATACGATCAATCAAAACAATATTCAGCATACAAACAGTCATAATAAAACATTCAATTTGCAGTTTTTTCTCAATGAAACATGCAAAGATGCAATGAATATTTCCGAGTTTATTGATAATATTAAATTGCAATTATCCGATTTAGAAAACATCGGCAAATTAGGTTATGTAGAAGGGATATCAAATATTATCATTAAAAATTTGAGAGAATTGGATGTCGAGAAACGACCAGTGCATTGTAGCGATACAAAGAGAGAAATCATGTATGTGAAAGATGATGATAAATGGGAAAAAGAACAAGAAGATAAACACAAAATTAAAGAAGTTATTAGTAGTGTTGTAAGTAAAAATTTGCAATTATTACCAGAATTTCAGAAAAAATATCCACAATGTATGAACTCTGAATCCAAAAAATCAGATGAATACAATCAAATTATCATGGAAACCATGGGTGGTGGAATAGGTTGTGGAGAGAAAAACAAAGAAAAAATTATTCGAAAAATAGCAAAAGAAGTAACGATTGACAAAAATTAACCTGGACTGTGTGGATGGGGAATGTTAGGTACTACGCATCACATACTTCTTCTAATCGTATTTTTTGTTTAATATTATACTCATCTGGAAACATGTATAATTTACATTTTATTTCATCGTATATCTCGTAGTTTTTACTTGTTTGTTTTGTTATTTTACATGTTATTTTTAGTTCTGGAATATATACTATATATATTTGTTTATTATTCATATTAATATCACTCGTACTATTTGTGGTACTATTTGTGGTACTATTTTTCATATCAACAATAATACCACTAAACGTTTTTTCTATTGTTTCAGGTATATTATTCAACATATCCAACAATACACATTCATTTTGTAATTTACGTGTGGATTTCATATTTATGTTTATCATTGAAATACATTCTTCCGCTGTCCATTTATTGTAAAATTGTCTCGCCTCTTTTGAAAATTCAAATAAATTATGTATTTGTTGTATTTCAATTAAATTTATTAAATCGACTACTCTACGAATGGGACTTGTTATATGTGTATAGGCATCCAACTGCAAAGATTCATGATTGGTCATATTTCCGGGTGCAATGTCAATCGTATTTATAACACTAAAATATTCACTTTTTGACAAATACCAGGATTTAATGTCATTGCCTGATTTTTTGTCATCGCGTGTATTTGAATTGCTGAATAAAGTATCTGTCATGTTTGTAATATTATTTTTAAGCAGGATACCTGTTTTGTTCTTTTTCAAATTTTTTGCACAATAATAATTCATTAAAATCATTAAATACGCTACCATGTTTTTGCTATCTGTTATATCATAATGACAAACATATTTTTCGGATAATAATTTTGTGATATGGAACAACGTGTTATAATTGTTATTTAAAAACAATCCTTCTTGCTGATAGGAATAGTTGTTGGATACATTGATAATCGTATTTTTGAATTCTATATTCTCTATGATTGCGTCTTTTTCATTGGTAGAATCGTATTTGTTGATACTTATTGTTATATCCATAGTAAATGCGTATCGATGCTGATTTTCAATTAAGCTACACAAATTGTTTGACATGACGATTGGTAACATGGATATTTTTTTGTCTGGTAAATAAATGCTTGAAACACGCGTTGAAAATGCATCCCAAAGACTGAATAATTCCATCCAAAGAGCTACGTTGGATATGTATATACTTAGCATGTATGTTTCACTAGTTTGACTATCAGATATTTTTTTAATACTAAAAGCATCATCATAATCCGTGGTATTTATAGAATCAATGGTAAATATATTCCATATTGTCTGATCGGTCCTGTTTTCAAATTCAGGATGTTGCGATGAAACAAAGTCATTCGTAATTTTACTAAGATCAATGGTGCTAGAATCAAATTTTGCCTTTATATTTTTAAACAACAATTTATTAAATTGCTCGATAGACGAATTCAAATTTTTACATAATAATTGGTAATTGTAATATACCTCGATATTGGAATTATTGACTTCACCTAGTATATTTGTCAATACACCAAACGGGTGTTTATCTTTTTCATGCCATTTTGAAAATGAAAATGTAACGTATAAATTAGAATATAATTTTGAAAAATTGGAATTTTTCATTTCGTATGGTATTAAAAACGGTGGTAATGTTTTATCATCAGGAATGCATTTATATAGCAATTTCCCTCTTATATTTATATTTTTACATGCAGAACCAGACAAATCAATTGTATCTTTTCTCTCCAAACGACCGTATGTTTTACTGTTGTTTAATATAAGAATACCAGGAATGTTTTTATTTTTGGATACTACAGAATCAATAATTTTTATTTTGTGTTTATAAGTTTGGTTGTTAGTAATTTCAGTGTCGGTTGTTGATTTAGGCGATTTAGGTGATTTATTCGATTCATCCGATTCTATAATAATATCGTTATTGAATAATTTGTAATCAAATGGGTTACAGTCAAATTCTATTTTATTTTGTAATAGATCAGTGTAATACCAATCATCATAATTTCTGGATTTAATATGAATTTGATATATTTTTGACATGGTTTGTTTATTCGTTCGCGTTTAATTATATAAATAAATGATTTTTGTATTTATATAATTTGTTATTTATAGTTTATGGATGGAGATTGGTGGTTGATAAATCACTTATATTTGTAGTTGTAGTTGTAGTTGTAGTTTTACTTGTACTAGAAAATGCTAGAGATGATTCAGGAATAATTGGTATATTTGTTGTCGCGCGTATTTGATTTGTTTCAATATTTGGTATTGTAGAAAGATCCAAAATATTTTGATCAATTTTTTTTGCAATTTCTGTTACATTTTCTGGCAGATTCACATGTAGTGCCTTTTTTTCAGTAACATTATCTATTTTATGATTTATATCGTATTTTTTTGTTATTTTTATAGTATTGCGTTTAATATTTTGTAATTGTAATCCATACAAAGTTAGATCAGGTGTAATAGCCATGCAATTCATATATGTTTTATATTTAAAACATGAAATACTGGAATTTTTATTAAATTTAAAACTGTACCACCAATATGCTGGTATATACAATGCTTTTCCTTGTGTTACAGTAAATTCTAGGCATTTGATCTTATCAAAATCCGCTTTATATTCAGGAGAAACATTCCATGGGTTCACTGGTGATTTAAATTCAAATAATTCGTAATCTTTTACAGGATATAAATATTTACTGCTTTTTGGAGGGGTCATTTTAACTTCTATACTTCCTTGCGTAACTAGAAAAAAATTCCTATAATTTAGTTCATATTTAAAGGGAGTTACAGTGTTTTTAGAACCGGTCATAATATCATATCGAGTATCACACAACATATAAGGACGTAAAAACTCGTCGTTATATTGAAAATTTTTGATTACTCCGGTCTCTTTTAAAAAATCAGTATTGTTTCCAGAATAATAGGTCTCAGTATCATCTTCCATAAATAGCTTATTTGCTAAACTTAATGATAGAGGGACATAAACATCCGAATCGGAATCAATTTCAATTGGTTTGTTGTTGTTTTTGTTGTTGTTTTCAGGTATTTTTTTGAATGCGTTCTCTCGAATTTGTATATCAAATGAATTATATTGTCTGTGAATATAATCATAACATGTATAATTAATTATTTTTTCGTTTTCGAAAGGAAATATAATAGGTTGTCTAATATCACACAATTCTTCAAACTTTTCTTTTGAAACATTATCTATTTCATATATTTCTAAATCATTGCTAGTTTTAAAATGAAAATGAATATGTAAATAGATAAATAATACTAAGCAAAAAATAAATATCGATATAATCCAATTTAACATTTTATGTTATAACAATTATGGAAAAGAAATTTAACAAGTAATCGCATTTTTTATTATTATAATCATTCTAATCATTCAACTAATTTAATTCTTGATCGTGTCGTTTTCTCTATAAAAGTAGATATAATAGAATAAATTTTTGAATAGATGAATGGAGGTTGATATATGTTGAATTTGTTTAATTTATCTGGATATGTATATTGCATTAATTTACATATACATAACAAAAAATCATAATGTTTTTCTAAATCCAATAAATCCATTTTAAACAGTGAAAAATGAACATTTATTAAATCATATTTTTGTAAAATAATATTAATATTATTTATAATATGGTTTGTTATTATTTCATAATTATTTTTATTCCCGAATTTTTTAAAAAAAGCATATTGTAATATTAAATTATTTTCTTCTATGTAACAAATATTATTGATAATTTCATCATGATTATATAAATGTTTATTTTTTTTAAATAAATCATAATTTTTTAAGAATAAAGTATTATTTTTTTTTATGAACTCTTCTTCACCATATTCATTATTTTCGTTATTTTCACTATTCACACTATTTGCTCTATTTATTTGTTCTTCTGTGAAATATAAATTATTAAAAACACTCATATTATTTATAAATAATTATAAAATATTTATAATTATTTAACTGCAATTATTATTTGCAAAAAATTAAACATTCAAATTTACAGATTTACTCTTATTGTTTTTTTGTTTGTTTCTTGATAGTGATGATGATGATGATGATGTTGTATCATTTTTATCATTTGTTTCTTCTGTAAAATTATTTAGATTGTTGGTAATTAGATAATCTAAATTTTTATCATTTAATGTTTCAGTATTGATAGTTTGATCATCTGACACATTTTCACCTAGTGTATTTTCATGTAACATTTCGTTACCATTTTCATGGTTAACAATTTCATTATTTACACCAATTGGTTGATTTTGTTCGTTTTGTTGAATTTGTTCGTTTTCTAAATTCTCAGATGCCTGATTTTCTAAAACTGTATTCATGTTATCATTTAATAAATTATTATGGAATTCATCACGTAAATCAAAGAAATCTTCGTTGATATTTTCTTGTGTTGAAATAAAATTATTCATTTTTTGACTAATATCCATTATAAAAGATTGTAATTTCATTACGACCTCTTTTGTTTGTTTTACATCCTCTGATAAAGAATTATATTGTGATTGTAATTTTTGATTTAAATCATTTGAAACTGTTTTCTTATCTAAACCATCTAATCTAGTAATAATATTTTGTAAAATTGTATCATCAAAACTAGAATTTGTGTTCAACTTTTCACCAATAACATTATTGTTCGCGTCTATAATTCCATCAGTTTGAAGTTTATTAATAATTAATTCAACCCTACCTAAGCGAAGGGTTACTAATGCAAATGCATCTGAAACTGATAACTTACTTACCTGATTTGCATTGTTGTTTACGTTGGATGCGGAGTTATTGTCTTGATATATGTTACTCTTGGTTGTTCTATAATTTGGTCTTGATTGTTGATGTTGATGTTGATGTTGATTGTTATTGAAATTATCTTTATTTCCCGGGGTTGTCGCATAATTGTTATTTTTAATTGGTGGTGCTGATTCAACACCACGCCTTTGTCGTGCAGCTGCAATAGATCTCGAACTACTCATTAAAATGTTCTAACATATTGTTTATTAATACTATACGCATTATAACGGTATAATATAGATGGTATGATATTTTGCTAAATTTCGCGATTATATTTTTAATTCTGTAAAAATTAACAATAAATTGCAATAAATAACAATAAATAACATTTTATATAATTTAATTTCTTTTTATAAATCATATGGAAAGTTTGGAAGAAAAATCAAATTCATCAAATGGATTTTTTAAATATGTTTTTAATTTTGATGGAGATTCAAAAGGTGAAATCTTAAATCTTGTACAATATTCAATATTAGCAATTATTCCAGTTGTTATTCTAAATAAATTGATTCAACGATTTGTTCCAGAAGTAGATGAAAATAAAGGAAGTGTTGAAATTTTAGTAGAAGTAATTATTCAAGTCATTGTTATGTTTGTTGGATTACTTTTTATTAATAGATTAATTACTTATATTCCTACATTTAGTAAAATAGCTTATCCAGAAATACAAATAATATTCTTTGTATTACCCGTTTTAATGATTATTTTGAGTTTACAAACACGTATTGGAGAGAAAGTAAGTATATTATCAGATCGTGTTAAGGAATTATGGAATGGTAAAATGCCAAATACATCTACGTCTAATAATAAATCACAACAAAATAATCAACAATTAAATAATAAAAACATTCGTGTTAGTCAACCTATTTCAAACAATGGAATAGCTAATATGGGAGGAATGAATACGATGAACAACAATGCACAAATGATGTCGTTGCAAAACAGTAATATGTATAATGATGGAACTGCTATAAATCAATTACCTACATCAACATATTCACAACAAAATAATATGGCATCATCTGGTTCTGGGTCGTCTGGAAATGTACAACAATTACCCGATTATAATGCAATGTATCAGGTTGATCAAACACCTATGATAGGAGCTTCATCTCCAGGTGGTGGAGTAGTTCCTGCCAGTGAATTATTAGGTGGTTTTTTCAGTGGATCATCATTTTAGATAATTTGATAAAAATATTAAACAATTTCCATTATATACTATATGACTATTATATAGTATATAATAGTATCACTATCATCATTATTTCATTATTAAAAATATCAAACACGGTAAATTATGGACGTGAATAAATTAATCGATGCATTGGATAATGAAAATAATGAAAAAATATTAAATTTAACGACAAAAAAAATTAAAGAAATGAATATGAAAATTTTGATGGAATTATCTCTTTCGAGAGAAAAATTGATTTCAATAACAAAAAAATTACATGGTTACCGTTATGTAGACGAAGTAGATGAATTAAAATGTGGTACTTATTTAAAATGGATACTATTGACCGATCCAAATCCAGATAATTTAGAATTGAATAAAGGTGCATTGTTTTGTGAAATAAAATGCAAAGATGACGGTATTTTTATCGTATGTAAAAATATTGGGTTTTCATCTAGACATTTTCAAATTAAAATGGATGAATGTTTGTTATTTCAAAAATTAACCACACAGGAATTAATATTGCTGAGTGCGTTGGATCATTTATCTACCTGATTTTCTTGTTTTACAATTTTGTTTTTTATAACAACTTGAAAATAAACGAGGAATAAATTTCTTTGCGTGAATTTTTTTCATTTCATCTCGTGTCAAAGATTGTTTATTTTTAAATGTACATCTCCCGTTTTTATATACACATACACTTTTGTGACCTTTATTTTTATGAATAAAAACTTTGCGAACCGTTTTTTTACCATGTTTATGTTTAATTTCTACGTTGGAATATTTTTGCATATTCTTATAAATTATACGAATATTTTTTTATTTTTATTACATTGTTGTAGTTGAATTATTAGAATCAGGTTTTTCTGTTTTTTTTGTTGTTTCTGTTGTATCCGTTGTTTCATTTGATTTACTAGTATTGGGTAATCCGTTAGTCTCAGGTTTATTTGAAAATCTGTTAAATAATATTTTTAATTTACAATGTAAAGAAGTAGCTAAATAGAATAAAATAACAGAAATAATTGCAGGACTTCTAACGGTTAATCCTAGTGGCGTTTTGTATGTGTAACCATACAATCCATTGAATGGAGATTCTATTTTTTGTAATAAAGCGTATAAAAATATTGCAATGAAACCTTGCACTGCTAGTTGAAATAAAATTTGAAATGCTAAAACAATATTACTTCTTTTTATTGCTAATTGTAAATTAAATTCTGGTACTATGTATCCATCAATGATAACACTAAAAAAAATCGCGGATATCGTATAAATTGTGATTACATATAAATAATCTAAAAAAGCGATAGGATAATGTAATGGATTTTCTGTCAGAATATTCTCTTTTTTTACCATATGTTTTGTATTTCTACGATTTATTTTGCTACAATTTATTTTTTATTATAACTATGTAGAGAATAAAATTTTATTTCACTGTGTTTTGTAAAATAATATATTGTTAAATAAAATCCCATAAACAAAAATCCACCAGATAATATTACAGATCCAGTTTGTAAATCATTTATATTAATTACTCTTTTTAAATTATCATGATCTATTATAGTATAATCTAAAATTTCGGGTATTGATAATCCAAATACTACAGCACAAATTAAGTATGGAACAACACTACCAATATGTTTTCTTTTTAATGCAATCAAAAAGAGCGCTAATCCAAATACAATTGTACCCACATTAGATGTTTTTTCTTTTAAATTTTCTTTTTTTAATTCATTTTCTGCTTCTTCTTGTGTTTTTGGTGGTTCATAATAATTCTCAAATATTATTGTATATATTACGATTAATGTTGGTATAATGTATGTTAATGTAACGGATATATAAAAAAATTTATTACTAGGTAATTTAATATTTAAATAAAAAAAATAATTGATTATGGTATACATTATTATATTCACCATCTGTATAAATATCACTTCTTTTTTTGTAAAATATGTTTCTTTAATCTGTTGTTTTTTTTCTTCTTTATTAATTGGGTTTTTCTTATCTGTATCCATTTTATATAATATATAAAGATAATATATAAAAAATAAATTGTTCTATTTGTAACATTTGGTGTTTACCCATTTTTTTGTAACAGCTAATTCTACGCTATCTAATGCTCCTTCAACCCACCCTTGATTGAGTGCTACAACTTCTCCCACAACGACAACTCCATTCATAGGGTGTTGCGCTTTTTCAATGAAATCGTTCCTATTTTTATATTCAGAAGATAATGGTTCATAATAATGTGTCCCAATCGGCCAATAAAAATCAATGATTGAATCTAAATGTAGTGAGTCAAAAGGTAGTCCCAATGATTTCTCTAGTAATCGTGAAAATAAAGAGCGATTGGTTTCAGTATTTTTAAGATGATTTTTAAGATAAATAGAACCGGCATTATCATTATAAACAATCATATAAACACCTTTTTTAATGTTTATTGGAATTATTTTATATAATGGTCCTGAAACAATAGTAAATGTTGATACATTATTCTTCATTAACAGTGCGGATTTTCCTGAAAATTTGCCGTACAAACGTATAAATGGTTGCCCATGAATTTGTTTATATATTGGGAACTTATCTATTGGGAATAATTTGTGAATACTAGAAATGGTTGTAGCAACGACAATTTTCTTACATGTATATTTTTTTCCATTTTCACATGAAACTGCAAATCCACATGCCTCTTTGCAATCATCTAATTTGTTTATTTTCACAACGTTGGAAGAAGATTTTATAGTGACATTGTATTCGAGTAATAAATAGATTAACTCATCCACCATTTTTTTCCATGGTACTGAAAATGCTTCTAATTTCGTTGAATTATCGTCCATACCATAATAGTACAACACATCGTGTATATCAGCATTTTCGTAATCACTATAACCAGTAGAAGTAACAAAATTATTATATGTATTCTCACCCAATATATTCACCGCAAAGTCGCGAAATGTTTTTCCTTTATACAACAATGAATCTTTACTGTATATTTTTTTTAAATACGAAATTATCTTATTCACGTCTACGTGATTAACATCAGTTGCATATTTTTTTTTTACACTATATTCGTTATGTTGCAATTTTAAATCATCTAATAATTGCATAAGTAGAATATCTTTTTTCTGTCTTCCAATACCAGCGCCTGTTACTACAGAGACACCAAAAAAATCAATATTGCTTGTTCTCCCTCCTAACCATGATTTTTTATTTCTCTCCAAAACCAAAATAGATGACTCTGGTGATATTTGTAAAATTTTATATGCGCTGTATAAACCAGCGATACCACTACCTACAATAATAAAATCATAATTAGAATTCATGAAATTATTTCTTTTATATAAATATAATTCTGTAATATATTACCGTTATAGATTTATTTTTTGTAGAATGATATATTTTTCTTTGTTTTTGTGAATTTGACTCGTGGTCGATTATTTTTTTTACACGTGAATTTACCTCTTTTCATGTTTCGTTTGTTAAAAATAGTCTTAGTGCATATTCCAATAGATTTAGGCTCATTTTCAATAGAAGCTCCTATTTTTTTTATACATCCACATAATTTATTCGCTAAAATTGTCTCTGCTTTTTCTTTTAAATTTTTATTATTTTTCGGAATTGAAATATTGTAATATTCTAATATTTTTATATAATCTTTTTTGCTTATGTTATATGACATTTTAAATATATTGTTTAATGATAAAGTTATAATAAAAAAGTAGAGTATTTGATAATCTGATTATCTAATAATATCTATATAAGTGTAGTAATTATATATAAATTAATATATATCAATTTATATATATTAAATATTATAAATTTTGTAATAGTAATTATATTATTATAATATATGACATTATCATCATCAAAACAAGATAAAATAGTAGTTTTTGATGTAGATGAAACATTAGGTTATTTTACACAATTAGGTATTTTTTGGGATGCATTAAATGTTTATTATAAAAATGTTAACAATATTAATCGAGATAATGATTTCGATAATATTACAGGGGAAAATGAAGATATATCTCAACAACAAAAACAACAATTATTTAATACTTTAATTGAAATTTTTCCGGAAGTTTTACGTGTTAATATATTAGCAATATTAAATTACCTGAAACGAAAACATCAAAATAAAAAATGCAAACATATAATGATATATACAAATAATCATGGATCAAAAGATTGGATTAATTTAATTACAAATTATTTTCATGAAAAAATAAATTATAAATTATTTGATCGAGTTATTCGAGCATTTAAAATAAATGGTAAAATAATAGAAGCGTGTAGATCTACAAATGATAAGCAAGTAGGCGATTTATTCAATTGCACTATGATTCCAAAGAATTCACAAATATGTTTTTTAGATGATGTATATTTTTCAAATATGGTTGATGAAAATGTATATTACATAAAACTTAAACCATATATATATATATTACCGTTTCAATTGATGCTTCAGCGATTTATTGCATCTAAATATGGTAAAAAATTAACAAATGAAAATAAATTCATATATTTTATGAATAATTATATCAATAAATATAATTTTATATATTTTAAAAAGAATGAAAAAGATTACGAGTTAGACAAAATTGTGAGTAAAAAAATAATGATACATTTGCAAACTTTTTTTGATAAAAAATGGCACGGTAATGATTTAGGTGAATCTGGTGAATCTGGTGAATCTGTTATTAACATGGACAATATTACTATTAAAAGTAAAACTAAAAATAAAAATAATCACACCAAAAAATATTCGTTATATTATCATAATAAAACAAATAAAAAACACAATACTCACAATACACACAATATTCATAACACCCACATTTATTGAAGATCATTATTTTCGTTATTTTCTTTCATCTCTTTTTTATTTTTTGAAAGTTTTTACAGTATTTTTTATTTTTGATATATAATACTGTAATATATTTTCAAATATAGTTGTAGATAATAACAAAAATCCAGCCATAAATGCAATTCTTTTATCTAAATATTGACAGCTTATTTTTCTCCATGGATTAAACCTATAAATTAAAAAAGCACATATATATAATTTAACAAAAGTATGAAATATATTGATGTATTGTGGTGAAATTATATAAATACCTAACGCTAATGAAATATATATAACATAAGTAATAAATATTATAATATCTAGACTTCTATTTTGAATTTTATCTAAATTATAATATGATATGTTTTTCATGATAAATAAAAATAAAAATAACTCTTATATATTACAGTTATTTTTATTTTTTGTTTTTTGTCTTTTGTCTTTTGTCTTTTGTTCTCTATGTTTTATCTTCTGTCCTTCTATGTTTCTTTTTCCACTACAGTATCTTTTTGCGATTCATGCAACTCTTGTAATTTTGAATATATCTCCAACGTACGCGCACTTGCATCTGTAGCATTTACATATCTAGGCATCCAATAATAAGGTATAATATTATCAATTCCCTTATAAAAAGAATTAAATATAAACTTGTAGTATTTTTTTTCAATTTCTGTTTTTGATATAATATTGCTTATATCTATCTTCTTTTCAGAATCTATGTTGTTCATTATATAATCTTGTATAATTTCGTACAATGATCTTGTAGTTTTACTTACACCGTCACTAAATGCTTCTTTTGTTCGCCAAATAATTTCATCTGGAAGTATCGGTTTACCTTCTGTATTTTTAAAAAAATCTTTTGAAAAAGCAGTTCTCAATAAATGTTTTTCACATAGCTTGTTTTTGGGATGAAAACGTACACTTGGATGTATCGATAAATAATATTGAACCCATGATCTATCTAGGAATGGTGTTCTGGGTTCTAGACCATGACTAGAAATACATTTATCTGACCGTAATACATCAAACGCGTGAATATTTTTTAATAAACGCCTACTTTCTTTATCAAATTCAATTTCATCAGGGCATTTGTGCATATATAAATACCCACCACATAATTCATCAGAACCATCTCCATTGAATATTACCTTGGCATTACTATTTTCTGATATGTATTTACCTATTAAATAATTGCCAATACTTGCTCTTACTGTTGTAGTATCATAACTTTCAATAGTATATATAACTTCATTGATAGCATTAATAAAATCTTCTTCTTTTAAAATTATTTCAGTATGTTTTGTCCCCAAATAATCAGCAACAATTTTAGCATGTTTTAAATCTTCCGAATCCTCCAATCCAATACTGTATGTTTCTAAAGGATCAATTGAAATATCTTTATGAAATTCATTTACCAAAGCAGTAACTAAACTGCTATCTAAACCTCCAGATAATAAACATGCAATTGGACGTTCGGTAATATAACAACGTTTTTTTACAGCGTTGGTAAAATAATATTGAATATTTCTATAAATCGACTTCATATCATTTTTGTTTGTAGCATCATCGATATTATACATGATACTATTAAAACCGTAAGTATGATATCTCTCTTTTTTACTAAAAATCCATTCTGATGAAACAACGTGGGGTAATATATACAAAGAATATGTTCCTGGCTCAAAATGTTCAATATTATAATTTTCACTTTTAAAAGCGTTTAACATTTTTATTTCTGATGCAAATCCAAATATATTATTATTATTATTGTTCGAAGAACCATCGTTAGCATATTCAGAATTTACATCTGGATTATCAATTTTTATCTCTAGACTAGTGTTATTTTTGTCGGAATAAAGAAAATATAATGGTCTTACACCATACGGATCACGTGCAACATAAGTTTTTGCATAATTATTATTAATATCATAATCACATATTATAAATGCAAATACACCATCTAACATTTGTAATGTTTGGTCTATACCGTATTTCATATATAAATGTATTATAACCTCACAATCCGAATCAGTAGTAGGAGTAACACCCAATAATTCATACAATTCTTTGTAATTGTATATCTCACCATTGCAGATAAGAGTAATATCTTCAAATATCATAGGTTGATTGGATTTAGAATTCAAACCATTAATTGCTAATCTATGAAATCCCATTATTTGTTTTAAACCAATACGTTCTAATTTAGAAAATTCTGGACCACGACCTCTACCTTTATTAAAATTATCAATAATAAATTGATTACCGTATTGTGAATCATTGTTTAGTAATGTAAAAATACCACACATTGTTTATTTGTTACTTATTTTTTGTTAATGTAGTGTTATTTGTATAACAGTTTATATCTTTATATTTGTTATATAAATATGTTTTTTATCTTCATGTATAGTAATACTATAAATCATAAATATATACATAAATAAAAATAGTAAAATGAATTATAATAATTATGAATGTTCTTCTGAAATACAATCTAATATGAATAAAAAAATATATAATAGAAATGTTCCATCTTATTTACTTCAACCTTATATAAATGTACGTCCTGTATCAACAAAATATTCGCTTCTTCCTATTGTAGACCCTAGAGCACCTATTAATATTCCTGCGAAAGAATTTCCGTCTTACTCTACAAACAAGGTATTTTATCCTGGTAATAATATGGCACCATTTTCTGGATATATGCAAAATGTAAATGTAGAAAGTGATTTGAGAAATCAAATCTACGCTTTGCAAAAATGTCCTCAATCTGAATATGTCCCTTCTAGCAAAAGTGATCTTTATCAATACAATATGGTATTGAATTCAAATATATCACAAAATACTTTAGTGAAAGACTCGTTTCCTTATTTGTTTAATGAAGAAAAATTTGATAATTTTAATCCAAACAAAGATAATTTAGGAAACAACACATTCAATAATTGCACTCGTGTAGAAATTCGATCTATGAATACACCATGTCTCTAGGTATTAGATAGATATATAGATAGATTGGAAAATATAATCGAGAGAAAAAGAGATTCCGAGTGACAATGCAAATAAATATGTAAAATCATGATAAATAATATAATTACCTTTATATATTATTTATAGACCCTTAAACATTTATTTATGAATTCTGGTGATGAATATTTAAACGACGTCACTTTAAAATTTTTAACAAATATTGATTATCAGAAACTAATGAATCCTGGTAATGATGATATGATTAAGACAAATAAATCAAAAAATACTGGATTAAAAATATACAAACAAAAAGACAAGAAATTTTATAAAAAGAGAATTTTGAATATTGTGAAAATATTATTGAATGACATAGAAGATTGTGAAAAAAATAACACACTTTTTCCAGATATTAAAAAGACATTTGATATTTTTATAAAAACGAGTATTGATTATTTAAAATCAATGGACAAATGTGATATTATTCAAAGTGATTATAAAAATTTAAATATGGAAAACGTATCGAACAATATTGAAAATAAAGATTGTGATTGTGATTGTGATTGTGAATTTACAAAGAACAATGAGAACAATGAAATAAATAATTTGATGATGCGTAAAATAATTGAAAAAAAGAATTTACTTGATTCGTTTGTAAAACGAGTATCAACACATCAACCTATTACTATAATACCTAAGAAAAAAAAACTAAATTTACATGATCCGGAATTGAAAACAAAAGGATTAGTTGTAGAAAATATTAGTGAAAATAAAAATACCAATATATATAAAGAAACAACATCCGAATTAGAATCATCATTAAAAAATGATTACCACGAAGAAAAAATACCAAATAAAAAAAACCTATCAGAAAAAAAATTCAAAAAAGAGAAAAAACAAAAAAACACGAAAAATACAATATTCTTATCTCTCGAATGAGCGTGACAACAACAACAACAACAATTATAATTTTATTCATGAACAAATGAAAAAAGAACAATGTAGTCCAATATCTAAACAAAATGAAAAAATCGGAAAAAAAAGTGTTAAAAATAGTTGTCTATCCGATAGTGCATTGATTCGTTTAAGAGATTTATGGAATGCTCGACATCCAGATGTTACTATAAAAACAAATAATCCGAGAGAAATATGGAACACTCTTTACTATTACATGAAAAATACATGCAACAAAGAATCGTGTTGGTTAAAACAAAATTTTGCAAATCATGATAAATCTTTAAAAAAAGAATTGGAAGACTCATTTGCACCAGAATATCCAAAAGAATGGAAATATGAACCTAATAAATGGCTTTCCAGTTTGGATATTTTAAATGTAATGAAACAATATGAAAAAGCATACAAATGTTTTGATTTTATAGGTCCCTCACCTATCGATTATGATACATACATGTTATATGGTGAATGTGTATGGAATGAATTATGTAACTTTAATTTAATGAATCAGATGAAATCAGGTAAAACAAAGATAGGTATTATATTTAATTTGGATCCTCATTATAAGGGTGGTTCACATTGGGTTTCTTTGTTTATAAATATTAAGAAAGGTACCATTTTTTATTTCGACAGTGCTGGAGAGAAAATACCATTACAAATCGAAAAATTTGTGAAAACTGTTATGGATCAGGGTCATTCTTTGATAGGTGCCAAACGCATAAATTTCATATTTGACCAAAATTATCCTGTAGAACATCAATACGGAAACACCGAATGTGGCGTTTACAGTTTATATTTTATCGTACATATGCTAGAAGATAAAATAACTGCGTATTATTTAAAAAATCACATACTTAAGGATGAATATATGGAAAAATTCAGAAAAATATATTTTAATATTGCATGATTCATATACGAATAAACGTTTTTTTGAAAATATAATTTATATATTATATATAACTATAACTATAACTATAAATATCAATATCATGTGTGTAATTTATTATATGAATATGAATGGTCAACATATTTTGGCGAAAAATCGTGATTTACCTTATAATCCTGAAATTGATATTATTCATGAAATAGTAAATGGTGTAGAAGTTGTTTATATGATGGATAAAAAAAATGGTTGGATAGAGGGAATAAATGAATTTGGAATTGGTATGGTAAATTCTTCTCTATTAGAAGATTTTCACCATTATAATGACTACAACATGAGAGAAAATAAAATGTACAAAGCATTGATTAATAGACATCATGATAAAAATCACTTGTTTAATGAATTATTAAAAAAAAGTGATAAAAAATATATATTAGAGGGTCATTCTTTAATAGCACATAATAATACAATATATCATTTAGAAAATACTCCTATCAATAAGCATAT
>Ga0214921_10005306_pt1 | contig 18294 bp, 17 predicted proteins | sample LL1505_MetaG_FD_177992 | JGI IMG/M metagenome (GOLD analysis project Ga0214921, IMG submission 177992) | Freshwater microbial communities from Lake Lanier, Atlanta, Georgia, United States - LL-1505 | ecosystem: Environmental > Aquatic > Freshwater > Lake | place: USA: Georgia | collected... | reverse complement strand
TGAAGTCAATCATCTTGAGATCCTCATAGCAGATGGGGCATTCGCCGAGAGGAATGGGTGCCTCAAAGAGCGGCTCCTTCTCAGGCTCTGGTTCTTTCTGGACAGAACCAACATCCACCCAAGCCTCTGATTCGGTGTCACTAAAGTCCATGGCCAAAAGTCGCTGAGCGCCCTCTTCAAGCGCGGCGTTCTGGTCTTGGCGAATCTCGGCGGCAAGTTGGGAAAAGATGCTAGGCTCTTCAGCTTCGCTTTGCTCCTCTTCGTATTCGCTAGACTCAGAATCCTCGCTTGCAGTGTCCCAGACAGACTCTTCTTCGTCGGCTACATGCAAACAGAAACCCAGATCCATTTGAGCCAAAGGCTGGGTGCAACGGCATCCGGAACAGCTGGCATTGCGGCACGACATTTTCAATTGATAGCTTACAACTTAGTTGTGGGTCTAATTTACATGGAAAAAGTATTCTAAAAAATCTTTCAATTTTTTTTTGTCATATGAGAGTCCAAAAATTTTTTTTGATTTTTTTGTATGAGGGTTTTATGAACTTTGTGGTTTTATTGAAAACATTCCTCAAAATTATTTTTATTGTATGTTATATTATTTGGTTGATATAAAAGTCTGAGGGCATCTCTTATATTTATTGTAGTATGTATACTTCTCAACCTATTTATCTCTTCAAATGCACTTTTTTTTGCTTCTTCTTTTTCGTTTTGTGACCACCAAAGCTGATTTGGAGTAATATATTCAGTTAAATATGGAATTATATAGATGTATTTTTCTGTGTTAAATCTTACTTGCTTTTTATTCATTTATTATTAAATATATTCAAGCAATATTAAAATTTTTTTAAACCCTTTAAGAATTAAAATGGGGCATTTTAATTCTTCATCGGTTTAAATCTTCGCTGGTATAAATTTGTTTTTTACACCTTTCAACATTCTAAACACCGACCCTTTAGGGTCGGCGTCTGTGAATGTCGTTAGGCAACGTTACTTTGTAACCGATAAATTACCTTTTATAAGTCAATAATTCTGCCAAATGCAGAATTATCGCATATAAATCGGCATTTTAAAGGTTAAAAGGTGTAATCAACGATGCCTTTGGTTTATGACAAAAAAATTGACGCAATTTTATAAAACTTTTTTATGTCATAATTTGGTTTATATTTATGCTGAGAGCAAGGATGAGTTCCGAATATATTAAATATATTGAAGGTTGTCAAAGGCGTTGGATTAGACCAGCCCCAGATACAAAGTTTGCGGAGAATTGCATTGATAAACTTGATGCTTTAAATATAGCAAATTTTGCTGGTTTTTATGACGAGAATGGTAGGGCTTGGACGCTTTCCAAACGAAACATTAGAGGAGGCGTTGAAATCTTTGTAAAATGTGTGGAAAACGAATGGGGAAAAAATGTCGTAAAGTTTGCATGGATTTATCCAGCTAGTCAGATTTTAGCCGAAGGCTCCGAAGGCTCCGAAGGCTCCGAATACAATGATTTAGATAATGATAAGGCGGTTCCCGTTTCCATAGGGGATTGGGTTGTTCAAGTTGCGTTTTGAAAAAATATAACTGCTGCAATTAATATAAATTTTTTCTTTTTTTACACAGGTAAAAGCGGGACAATATCTACTATTGACACAGAGACATCGTCGCATTGAAGACGGTTGTAATTGAATTTTTGAGGTTCCTTGTTGGGTAAATGCGCTTCCCATTCTTGCAACCATCGGCTCACAGTTTTGTCACAAAGCTCTTGACTTGTCTTTGTAAGAAGGCATTGGATGTCCTGGGAATTGTCCAGCATAGTCATGTCATAAAGACCATCGCTTCCCAAGACGACCCTATAGGCATCACCAGGTATCAGCTGGAAGGTGTAAGTCTCAGGCAAGTATCCAGTCTTTGAATTGTGGCCAAGAGCTTGAGTGCATGCAAGTTTTGTGCCATCTGGGAAACATGCGTAACCCGATTCCACGCTTGTTAAAGTTGTTTCTGTAAGAAGTTTGATATTTGAGGCTGGGATAAAATTGTACCCCTTCTCAGTGAGCCGAATACGTTCAGCCTCATTTTGGCAGTTGTGTTCCTTGCTCACATAGATGAGCTCACCGTTCTTGAAGACGATAAACTGAGAATCACCTGCGGAAATGCAGTCCACTTTTGTGGGGAAGCACTTTGCTATAATGCATGTCGCTCCAGATGATTCGTATTTTGGGATTCCTGCATTGTGGTCTATGTAATCCGCTACTACGCGAATCGTGTCCGTGGTGCTGATTAATTCATCCTTTTTCTCTTGTGGTATGGATCGGATGAAGTTGATGCATGCGTCCGAACCGTGCCCGTCGTTCAACATTATCCATTTAAATTTTTCTCCTGTGATTGGATCGGTGCCAGTTCCTTGGCACACATAGTCCTGACCTTTTTCTGTCATTTGTTCCACCGCGTGGGACATAGTTACATCATGGGTTAAAGTGTAAGATTCCATTTTTAACTTTGTTTTTCATTTTAGAGTTCTGACATTGAGAGAAAAAGTTATCAATTTTTTTACTGCTGGATTTTATTTGTTTTTTTGGTTTCTTATTTGTTTTTTGGTTTCTTATTTGTTTTTATTTTTTTATATTTTTATCTTTGCGTTTCTCTTGCAGTCTCTCCTGCTCCCGGACATGCTTTGCTGAATATACCGTATTGGTCTTGGTCTTGTCGCGACCTTTTTTCTCTCGTCTTGTCTTTGGGTCGTCCATGTTTTCTGTATATTGTACATTTAAAAACTTTTCAAAATTTAGTTCAATTTTTTTCATGCCACTTTGCAAAAGCTGGAGAACCGCGATGTGACCATCTATATGGCATATTATTTTCTTTAAAATATTCAATTGCATCTTGTTCTAAGGCACCTTCGGTTATGCCAACTGCACCTTCGGTTATGCCAACTGCACCTTCGGTTATGCCAACTGCACCTTCGGTTATGCATACAAATTGGTCATCATCTTCATTATATTCAATATACTCTTTGTCACTTATATATTCACAATGAATTGCAGATGTTGCGAGCGAAAATAAATCTAAATCATCTATTATTTCTCTCTTTGCCCGAGTTAAATAAGCTGTAAAGTTTTGTTTTTCATAGAACTTAGTGTTGGGTGGGATATATAATTCTTGCTCTTCTTCTGTGTCTTCAGAACATATATCACTACTATTATCACTTGAATCGGTTTCATATTCCAGGATAGCTTTGTGATAGATACTGAACTTATATTTTGTTATTTTGGATTCTTCTAATTTACGGTTTTGCCATTGGCACCTGTGGTTTTGCATTTATTTTATTATTTTATTTTTGGGATTTCTGTTTATATGGTTTAGAGAGAAGTTGATAATTTATAATAATGGATTATTGTTTATGGTGCCTTTGTTGCTGTAATTGTTTTTTAGATTTTAAAAAAAAAGAAAAAAAGAATACTGTTGTTCCTGAATTGAAGATAGAAGAGATACATCAATATGTTCCATTTGAAGATGTTACGGAAGTAGTCAGTGGTAATGTCTATTGGGAAGCAATAAAATTAAAACGGAAGCTGGATGGATCTTGCAGAGAGAAATAATAAATAACAATTGCAGAAAAAAATTGATTGTAAAATATAACAATAAATATTATTAGACAACTTGTAATGGCTAGCGAGAAATCAATCTATATTGTTGTTGAAAATGGCGAGTCTTATCCCGAGGCCTACTCTAGTTACGAGTTGGCTGCCGGGCTGGTCAAGAATAGATACAAGGAATATTTAGAATGTGGCTTTGGTGAGAAATCTATAGTTGATGTTAAAGAGAGTGCGAATGGAACGACGGATTTGTATATACACGATGGAATATATATTAAAATTTACAGGCTTCCATTAAGGACTAAATTGGATAGTCTAGCGGGGAACTCAGGTTTCTGAAGTTCCCCGCTAGACGCCTACAGGCTTATGATGATCGGTTGATATAGCTGAACTTGCTTGAATGTTTATTTTATTTACCCGATAATTTTTTAAAACAAGAAGAAAGAATAGAAAAAATAATATAGTGGGAGTGGGATATTTACTAGAAAATCATGGTAGCTAGACACAAGTAATTTATTTACCACAAATTATAAAATGCGGTCCATTAATTATTATAATTTAGTAAATATTTATAAATGTCAGATAAACAAATTGTTGTTTTTAAAGGCAATATGGGATTCTGTGATAGGCTTCAGGTATTGTCTCATTGTATGCATTATTGCTTGATTCATAAGGCAACTTTATGTGTTGATTGGAGAGACGAATTGTGGGGACAAAATATTCACGATTTTCACGATTATTTTGAATTAATTAATATTGATACTATCTCTATTAATGAAGTTTCTGAAATTGTAAAAAATGGGGCATCTGTCTTTCCATCTATTTGGACTTCAACTGATATTGCTGAACCTCCAAATCCTATAACTAGATTAAAATCATACAACTTTACATTTGACCCAAATTATAGTAAAGTGAATGGCTCTGTTATTATTGTTAATTGCACCGGCAACAGAACATATCACATTGACAATTTGATTCTAAATATAAGGCTGAAAAAGGAAATATCTGATGTTATTATTAACAGAATTGACAATAATTTGACATTACCATTTACAGCAATTCATCTTAGAGGCACAGACCGACTTGGAAACAAAAGTATTGAAAATGCTGTTGAATCAGCGGTTAATAAATTTAATAAATTACCTGAATACGCAAAAACTACATCTTATGTTTTCAGCGATATGTCAAATATGATCTCTTTGTGGAAAAACAAATTCCCACAAACAAATGTTTTAATTCACGAGTATGCGATTGGTAAGATTATACAAGACGAAGATAATTGCATTGGAATTCACAAAATGGACGAACAAGCCCTAAATTTTTTCTCAGTTAAAAAACACGATATTAACATTGATACTATAACAGATTTTGTCGCTTTATCGTTTGCTAAATGGATTGTTGGGAATAACGACGAAAGCATATTCACAAAATTAGCAAAATTTATGAGCAATGTCGGGGTTAAAGGAATTTCCAAATGGCTTCATGGTTATGAACCAAAGATCAAAACAAATAACATTGTTGCAGGGATTTAACAAGGAGGTGTTTTACTTTTTATATTGAACTTATTCTTGCTTTTTTTCTTTTTTTTGCATAAGTTGAGACTTGAACTTTCTTCTACATTTTGCACACATTTTCTAAATCGCAAATAATTTTGAAAATAAATTGTGAATTTGATTGAGGGACACTGCACTGTCCCACGCACTACCAAACCCAGCAATTTGCTTTAAATTCGTTTACCTACCAATAATCCTATTTTATCTCCAGTTAGAAGAAAAAATAGAGTGTAAAATGGCAATATTCATGGAAAGCCAGAAATGAGTGACAAAACGAGAAATGAGTGACAAAAAAACCATGGGGGGGGGGAACCTCGCGGTCTTTTGTTTTTTCTACTCTTTAACGATCTTGATGCGGTGGTCTGACCGTGTATATAAACGCCTTTCCACGAAGAACAAACTTGTCATCTAACTTGGGTTCCTGAACCTTCAAGTCTTTGTTTGTAGCCCACTCCGGAATGGCATCCAAGCTCCACTGCATCAAAGTGTCCTCCCAGTAACGACCCACACTTCGGTCATCCTCGTAGTAGTTTAGATAGAGGACCTCATTGCGCCAGTTGTGTCTCGTGGACATGTACTTGAAAGGTCCGGGACCAATAACCTTGTCTGCATTCTCCGAGGCCTCAATTGCTTTTTGTCTCTGTTGCTCTTTTTTCTTTGGGTTTTCCTCTAAGTGAAACTTTCTAAGCTCCAACTTGGCCCGGTTAATAGCACCCCACAGGGTGGTCGGTAACTTGGACATTTTCCTTTCAGGCCTAAGATTCTACGCTTTTGTCCTCTTCATAAATTCCGAGAAAAGTTTTTCAATTTTTATTCAAAGGGAAAAAATACTTGGAGGGACTTGGTGGGAATCCTATAGTATTTTTTTTCACCCGATGAGGGACTTGAACCCTCGACCACCAGTTTTCAGTCGCACAAATGCTTTAAAAGACTGGCGCTCTACCGACTGAGCTAACCGGGTATTGGTTTTTGATTTTTTTATGATTTTTGTTTTTTGTTCTACTCTACTAGTCTTACCTTACCAAGCCTCATCCTCATCGTCACTGTCCAAATCCGCCCAACCTTTGCCGTTGAGTCCCTTGAAGCACTCTTGACGATGAATTGCCGCAGCCTTCTCGCGATCACTCAACGCTTTGGACTCACTCTTGAGCTTGCAAAGCCCCGACATCTCAACTGCTACGCGAGCGCTAGAGTCTGTTGTCACCATCTGACTCCAAGACATCGGCATGATGTGTGAGGACTCAACAACCTTGCTATTGCTGGAAAGCGCTGGGAACTCATTGCCGAAGGCGCCGTTGGTTGGTGCCTTTTTTTGGGTTCGCTTGGGGCTTCTTGGTTCCCTTGAAGGCGACTCATCCGACTCGTCGTCGTCCATGAGCAAAGCGAAACGGCTCGCCGCGGCTGGTGCAGAAGGTTTCTTGTCGTTAGACTTCTCTTCATAAGACCGGATGCGTTCATTGCGAGCAACAAAGTGCGAGAACTTCGCATCGTTCTTCTTGTCCTTGGCGAGCTTTGGGCAATACTTGACGGTGTGACCAGACTCTTCGCAGTAGCGGCATGCCTGATTGAGTAGCGTAACGCAGATCACGCGACCACTGTTGTCCTTCGGCCAATGGCTGCTGTATTCCTCCGCGGACTTGCCTGCATCCTTGCATACCTTGCAGCAGGGCTTGACATTGGCGCGCGACATTCTTATTCTCGGGGTGACTTCTTCGGAACCACTATGTGATTTGGTACCAAAAGTAATTGAACAAAAAAATGTTTCAATTTTTTTTACCGCAAAAATTTTTTATTTTGATTTCTTTTTTTTATACTATGGCAGATACTGCAGCTTGTCTCCGAGGCCGAGCTCGCATAGTTACCTCTTCTTGTAATTCCGATTGATGGGTCATTGCCGCTGCCAGTTCTCTCTGCGCACGATCTTCAGTTACTACAGCTTCTTGAATGATCCGCATATAATAATTAATTAAATGAGGCGTATTTTGAATGGTATGCTGATATCCAGCAACAATTTGATTTTGTCGCTGCAATCTCTGACGAATCTTATGCAATGGAACTTTTCTCAACGGAACTGTATATTTTTGTAGCCTTGCCCTACACATTGGACATGACACGCAATCGGTTGTCCCAAGAAGACATTGCAATCTTGGCACACAATCCATACACAATTTATGATTGCAACTTGTTTTTACCTTTTTTTCTCCTTCTGTAATTGAATTCCAACACACAGGACAATCAAAATCTTCCAATTGTTCATCCACCACCATTGTTCCCAAAATCTCGGGTTGCTGTGGAATTGCATTTGCTGTTGCCTCAACATGATTCATAACCGCTTGCGCCAATACTTCCATTCTGTGTTTCTTTAAGTTAAAATATTAATACTTTATTCAAAGTCAATTTTTATTGAAAAAAATTTTTTTTGACATTACCCAAAAAAATTGACAATTATTTTTCAAAAACTTTTATCGTACAAAACTCACTTTCCAACGGTACCTCCGGTAAACTTTCTCTCTAGAAGAATGGAACGATTCCACTGGTTTATCAAAAAAGCCGGCATTCAATATAAACAACACCAATATGACGGAGTTCAATGGTGCTTACAAAATGAGCTTTCCAAGAGCAAAGCCGAAGGCACCGTTGGTAAAGTCCGCGGTGGCATCATTGCCGATGAAATGGGCCTCGGCAAGACCATCACCGCTATTGGACTCATGCTTACTAATTTTATGACAAAAACGCTCATTGTTCTTCCCAATGTACTTATTGCACAATGGGTATCCGAAATTCAACGCACAACAGGTCACAAACCTTTGGTCTTCTATGGTGCAGAGAAAAAGATGATCACTTTGGAACAACTGTCTTCTGCACCTATTGTCATTACCAGTTATTCCCACATCTCAGTGTCGGCATTGAAGGTAGATGACCCTCCAAAAAGCATGTTGCATATGGTGCAATGGAACCGAGTCATATTTGACGAAGCACATCATTTACGCAATAAAAATGCACGATATTGGGGTGCCAAAGTATTGGTCTCACCTATTAAATGGCTCATCACCGGCACTCCTGTTCAAAATAAACGCAGAGACTTTTACAATTTGTGCTCTGTCGTTGGTCTGCCATCAAGTTACTACACTGATCCTGATAACCTTGAAGAATTGTTGGATGCCTATGTCTTGCGTCGCACCAAATCTCAAGCCGGTATCAAGCTGCCCAATATTGAACTCGGATGCAACACGGTGGATTGGGCTACAGAGGATGAACGAGTTCTCTCGGAGGATATTCATAATGCCATTCGGTTGGCGGATTCCGTTGAGAGACTCAAGTTGATCATCAAAGCTCGTCAGACTTGCATTCTTCCCGCTTTGCTTAAAAACTCTTTGACGGATTTGGTTGATGACAACATTATTCCCAAGAGCGAGTCTCATGTGGGTGCGTTGGCATCAAGCAGCAAATTGGACGCTGTCCTTGATACTCTTCTCTCAAGGAGAGAAAATGGTAATGGTAAATTAATCTTCTGTCATTTCAGGGAGGAAATTGACATGATTGTTTCAAGACTCAAAGAAGCTGGCATTACTTCATTGGCTACCTTTGATGGCCGAACTTCTCTCAACAAAAGAGCAGGTATTTTGAGAGAAAAAGTGGAATTCCTTGTCTTGCAAATTCAGACGGGATGTGAAGGGCTGAATTTGCAAAAAGATTTCAGTGAGGTTTATTTTGTCAGTCCCAATTGGAACCCAGCTATTGAGGAGCAAGCCATTGCCAGATGTCATCGTATTGGTCAAGTCAAGCCGGTGCATGTGTTCAGGTTCCAAATGACTACTTACCAAAAATTTGAACCATTGGTAGAGGAAACAGAATCAACAATTGCTCCTTCTTTGGACCAATATATTCAAAATGTGCAGAGTGTAAAGAGAGAAATTATTGAGGACCTCTTATTTTAATAATAAAACATTCTTACACATGGGAAGGTAGGGTTCAATTGGTTGGGGGCTTCTTAGAATGTATATATTTTTCTCTTTTGGAAAGAGGATGAAGAGAGAAAAAGTTTTCAACCTTTGCCGAATGCACCGTTGGTGAAAAAGGTTGAAACAGTGGAATAATGGAATTATATACTATATTGGCACCTTTTTGTGCCGAGGAGGCCGATGTCCTCTTTAAGTTACTTTTTATATAATATTAATCGCCCATATCCTGCAAATTACCAGTTTTCCATGAAAACCAGAAATGAGTGACAAAACCAGAAATGAGTGACAAAAATATACATGAAAAAAGGGCTTTTTATATAGGATTACAGCACCTTTTTTCACAAACTACTCTACTATTTTATTTTTTTTGTTTTTGTTTTTTTCAGGATTTACTCGTCATCAGACTCCTCCTCCGAGTCCAACTCCTCTTCAGCATTGGCCGCTGCCTCCTTGGCTGCCTTCTCAGCCGCCTCCTTCTCAAGGCGTGCCTTCTTCTCCTTGGCCGTCTCCTTCTTAGCCTCCACCTTGCCGGCGGCACCGTTGGTGACCTCCGCCTTCTTGCCTGCGGCAACCTTCTTGTTCTTGGTCTCCTTCACAGCAGGCTCCTCAGCAACCGGCTCAGCAACGGCAACTTTCTCAGAAGAAACCGGCTCATTCGCCTTCTCAGCTGCCTTCTCGGCCGCCTTCTTCTCCTTGGCGGCCTGCTTCTTTTCAGCCTCCTTCCCCAACTTGGCCTTGGCCTTCTCAACCGCCTTGGCAGCAGCTGCATCCAACTTGTCCTGCTCCTTCTTAGCCTTCTTGGCCTCGGCCGCCTCCTTGCGCTCAGCTGCCTTCTTCTCCTTGCGAGCCTCGGCCGCAGCTGCCTTCTCCTCCTCTGTCATCTTGGCACGACCGCCCTTCTTATTGGTTGCACTGTCGCCAGACTCCGAGCCCGTGTCCGAACCCGAATCGCTAGCCGTCTTCTTGGCACGTGGCTTCTTCTCAGCCTTCTGAAGGAGAACGCCCAACATCTCGTATGCCTCATCCGCGCTGAATCCATACTTCTCGGCACAGGCAGCAATAGTCTGACGACTCACATCTTGCACGAGCTTGTTCAGCCCGGCATTCACAGAATCATTCACATTCACAATAACAGACGCCATTCTTGACTTTACACTGGGTTATTTGGTACTTCTCACTTTACCATACAAAAGTTTTTCAATTTTTTTTTTACCTCATATTTTTTTCAGGTCACTCAAAATTTTTTATACCAACTGAACCTTCGGTTTTATATAGGAAAACCCGTCATATAAAAAATAAACTTCATACTCTACTAACATACATGGTACCACTTTTATGAGAGAAATCTATGCAAATCCGACCTTCTCTTTAAATTGTTTTTCTCATTTCAAAGATATTATTATACACCACTTCACTACGAATATACCCCTATATATGGAAAACCAGAAATGAGTGACAAAACCAGAAATGAGTTACATTCTACCTTTAAGCGAAGCGACTGTCCCCCTCTGCGTAGCGATGAGGGCTTAAGATAGAGCCAAAATATGCAAAAAATACAATATATACAACTATTTTTCCAACGACCTCCCTTTTGGAAAGGTTGATTTACTCGTCCTCCTCCTCATCCTCCTCCTCACACTCGTCAATCTCTTGACGCTCCTCATTGAACACACCCATGCAGTCTTGCGTCTTCGGGTCGTACAGAACATTGTCTGCCGTCCTATAATACAACTTACCCTTGAACTCAAACTTCTTCACCTTCACCTCTGGTTCTGCCTCCGGCTCCGGCTCCTTCTTCACTTCCTTCTTGCTAGCCTTCTTTTTGCCTCCGGCATCCTTCTTCTCCGCGACTGGCTCAGGGCGGGGGCTGTTACCCTTTGCTTCCGAAATTATCGTTGCAAACAAATCCTCCGTCGTTGAAACCTCCACTGGCTTTCCCGTCTTCTTCGGACGCCCACGCTTCTTGGGTTCTCCACTAGACATGGAGGATTCGCTTTCCGTATCCGAGGTAACGGCTGGGTTCTTCTTGGGCCGACCACGCTTCGCCACTTGTACATTGAAAAGCTCTGCGGGTAACTCAATGTTATGCTTCATAGCTTCCGCCTGAACTTGTTCTTCGGTCAGCTTTAGCTTTTGCATCACCTTTGCATATGCCACTGGAGCCTTTCCCTTTGGATCGCGATATTCCTTTCCAGAAGTAAATGCTGTCATACGATCCTCAATGCTACCACTGTTTGGCTTGCCAGATGCATTTTTATCGGCTTGTTTTTGGCATCCTTGGCAATATTCACCAGACCCACTTTGTTTCTTATGGCATTGAGTCAGTAGACCGTGGTTTTGTTTCAATCCGTGACAGCAATTCTCTTGAATCAATCCAGTGAAAGGCAATGGAACCTCTGGCTTTTCCCTCTTCTCTATTTTTTCTTTTCTTTCTCTCTTTTTTCCCATCTTCACACACAATCCTAGCTCTAACACTGCCGCTTCTGCTGAAAATTTGTACTTTTCTGCACATGCACGGATCGTCTCTATACGAGCATCCTCTAGCATTCCCGCTACTCCCGCTATCAGTTTTGAACTCAACATCACTTTTTTGTCTATTCTTTCCATACTCCCTATAAATTTTTTTTTCAATTTTTTTTTCTACCTTTCTTTTTTTGTGATACTTTTCAAAAAGTATTGCAAAACGGGTTCTGTCTTCGACAGAACTTTTTAACAAATATTAAAAAATTTTATATTATAAGCATTCACTGATATATAATAATATTGCAGTAATATAATTATATGGCCGGCAGAGCAAAAGGAAAAAAATCTGATGTAGAGTCTGTTGCCGAAAATATATTAGATATTTTGGCAAACCTTTCGGCTACAGATTCTTGGCACGATTTTCACGGCGACATTTCAAGATTTAGGGAAGTAATCATAGATAACGAGAAAATTTACTGCGAAGGGCTTCCAACCGGGGTTACTACTCTTGGAACATTTAATGACGAAGGTCTTGCTTTAAATAACGTTATTATTAGTCGCAACGGAACTATCTCTCGGGACTACGGCGACAAGTTGGTTACATACAACAATAAGGACGCTTTTGGTGTAAAACAAGACCCTTATACTATTAAAACTATAAACGGGTCTGAATATTCAGTTAGACCATTGGTGGTCGCAAAAGGTAGTTCAAAAAGTGAAGCTGGAAAAGATTATATAGACGCAACTACATTTATGAATAACTTAGAATTAGAAAATGAAGCGGCGATTATAATTGATGCAACTGCTGTAAGCGTTTTGTCTATTTTAAAAAAAGGCGCGCAAGTAATGGACGGAAGCGTTAGGAAAAAAATGTATTATGTGTTAACACCAGAAGTTGTTAATGATCCAGCAGGAAAAACTTCTGTGGCGGAAAAAATATTTGATCCAACATTGCCAATATATAAATCAGGCGTTGAATTAATTGGATGTGAACCAAACATTCCAGAATCTATAAACTATAATTACTCTTATGATAGAGGCATAAATACAGGAGACGCACTTAAAAGCAAATCCACAAATCCATATGATAAATTTTTTTCAGCATTTAATTTTCAATTGTCAGAAGTTCAAAGAAACAGAAAGGGAAAAAAAACTGAATATACTACAAATCTATTAATAAAATCTAATGACAAGAGAATCACAGTTCCTGAAAATGTCCCCGATAGTAAAACAAAAAATAACATTACTTTTCTTACATCTCTTATTAAAAATGCAATTTCTATGCTTGGAAAAAAACAAGACACATTAGCAAATAGATTTTTATTTAATACAAAACTTCAACAAAAAAGGTCTGGCGATTGGCTCCAAGTATTGGCATGTGCTGTATTAAAATCGCGAGCATTAAAACAATATAATCCACCAGGAACGCCCCCCAGAGAACAATCTATTGAGAAAAAAATTTCAAAGGTTTATTTTGTTACACACGATAGAGTAGCGCTCGCGTTTGCATTGCTCCTGGGAGTTGAATGTATATACACGCACACTGCAACAAAATCTTGTTATATTTTCAAGTTAGCATCTCCAGCAGACATGGCATTGGCCAATGCATTTTTTTTAGAAAATAAAAAAACAGAATTTGATGAGATTTTAAAAAAAATTACGGAGGCGCAAAGAGATTTTGTCTCTTTTCAGACCCCTCAACTAACTGAATATAATAAATTTAGAAACGCAAATATTATTTATAAATATCCGCAAGCCATTTCAGAAATTGGAGACAAATATAACGCAATATTTTCTAGTGATGAACCAATTTTTAACGCAACAGATTTTACAAAATTTACATGTGAAACATTTGAATTAGCTTTATTATTTGATTACTTGTTATTAAACTTTCCAGACTTATCTGTTGTTTCTAGCCCAATACCTCAAACTATTGATAGATTGATGAAAAATATTTCAGATATCAGCCCATTAATAGATAGAGGAATTTCAGAACACAACGCTGTGGCTGAAGCTTTATCTTCTGGCTCTTCCGCTACGCCAATAACAGATAACTTTTCTGAATTAAAAAATAGAATAAATGATTCAATCGCAATGTTTGATTCATTAATGGCTCAACTTAGCACATTGCAAACTAGTCTTGATAAATATGTGTTAGACAAGGATCCATTTTCTATAAAGATTAAACTTGATACTACTATTACCAATTTTCAAAAGTCTCCAAATAGAAAACTAGCTAGTGGGTGGAGTTGGGATAATACTCAAGGAAATAGTAGAATGTGGGAAGCATTCAAAGATGTTATTGGTAGCACTTCTTACAAATCAGATAAAAATTTGTTTTTATATAATCTTAACTTGATACCAGACGAAACTAAAGAATATTTGTGTGAAAAATATTTAGCAATACAAGATAGAATTAATAAAATACCACCTCCTACAATGGTTGAAAATGTCGGAAAAAACCCAACACCAGTTCCAATGCCAATAGGAGGTCGTTTGACAAAATTTAATATTGTTACAAAAGGTTTTATAGCTGAAATATTTTTAAATTTTGGATTTAAAATTCCAGAACCTCGCGCTAGCCCGACCGCATCATCTGCGACATCGCCTGCATCGTCAACGACATCTCCATCATCAGCTTATTCAGACGACGAATATTGTTTAAATACTCGTTACGAGGTCAGCATAACAAGCGTTTTAACAACCGCCGACGCAGGCCCTTTAAGTGAAGATGAAATATTATCTGAAAATGGAGCGGCTACTATAATTAATGAAACTGATGAAAATTACCCGGAAAATTTAGTGAAAGCCAACGCCGATATAAATTATTCAACTGAAGTAACTCCTTCAATTTCAGAAGACGCTGGAAGACCCATAACTGATTCCGAAACTACAAGCAAATCAACCGAAGAATTAATTAAAAATCAAGCTGAAGTTAATGACCTTATTCAATCCGCGGTTGTTGACGCAAATGACGCACAAAACACTTCTTTAAGAAAAGGTATAGAAGAAGACGATGCATTTAAAGCGGAGAAAAATGCGGCAATATTAAAAGTAATTCCAAGAATAGATGGAACGCCGCCACCGGAGGTTTCTTCTTCACCAATAGAAGAAACTGGAGACTTAATTGTAGATGTAAAGAAAGACATTATTAATAGTACTCAAAATGATATTAGAGAATCTGTTATAAAAGATTTGGCTCTTAATGAAGAAATAAAACAGTCTTCTCCTTTAATGAATGAAGAAAAAGATGACTCATTTAGAAAAGCTATTGAACCATCTCAACTAATTGATATATCAACAGTGCAAATTAGAAGAGGCGCAAAATTATTAGGATCAGATTTTGAACCCAATATCAAGAACGCAACATATGTTTTATTAAATGCTTTATTAGGATATAAATGTAATCCAGAACAATTGGCGTTTTTTCGGGATAAAATTTACGAAATTTCTCAAGATGATTTTTTAAGAGAAAGTACAGAAGAAAAAGAAACAGAGGAAAGTGGAGCTGGTGGTGTTGCAGTTCCGCAGTCTAGCAAATTTCGCCTTCGCGCCAAATATAGAGGAACACTTGATTCGTTACAATCATTGCCACACTCGCCAGCTACACAGAAGTTAACAACTAAAATAGATTCATTGCAATCTTTACCAAAACCCCCAGGGAGAGGCATGAGTGGTGGTTCTGTCCCCGAAGAAGATTTATTATTAGCATTTTTTGAAACATTGAATTTACCGTTTATTGAAAGTGAAGAATCGCCAAATGAAGATGAAGATGAAGATGAAGATTTTTTTAAATCAGTAAATTTTTTGTTTCATCCATTATTACCAATTTACATGCTTGCTGAATCATTGAATGAAATAGTTGGAAATGATCATATTGAAGATTCTCTTGATTACGAACTATATCAAAATTACCTTAAATTTTTAAAACAATTGAGAGAAACTATTCTTCAACAGTGCGCATCTAAACAACCACTTGAGGTTGCAAAAGCATTTATTATTGGAACATGTTTAAGAGAATTTCTTTTCTATTCTGATGTTTATTCATTAGATTTAAAAACTTCTAGTCAATCCGGTGGAAGAAGAGAAATTCAAAATGACTTTCCAATGGTTCAATCTCTACAAACAATTGACAAGAATGATGCGTTAATTGATATTGGAAAAGGAAAAATGTCAAAAGAAGAAATAACAGATGAATATCATCCAGAAGAATACTTTGAATTTGAACAACCACAATCACCCATACCAGAAGAACAACTTGATTCTAGTTTAAAGATGGAACCAGAATATATGGTTGAAATAAAATCATACTGCGAAGATATATTGGGAATGACAAAAGACGAATTTTTGCCAGTTTCAATACTAACAGGAGTATTCAACTACTTTATTTCTGGAATTCAAACTAGATCGGAAGAAGACAGCGATAGAGGCAAAAAAATGTTGCAAAGTGACTTATTCACAAATTTTATAAGAAATGTTGATGTGGGAAATATATTCAGAGAGATAATAGATGTTCCAGAACCTATTAATAGTTTCAAAAGAAAATGCTTTGTTTTCTTGATTGAAACTGGAAATATCATCATATCTGACAGAGGAGGAATTCCTCTAGAAATACCAAGTGAAGAAAAGACAAATGCTCTACACCCAGCTGGAGAAGGCCGTCGGGAACTGATGGCTACTGCAGCAGAATCTCGGCGAGACATTAGTTTGGGAGGGTCTAAAAAGAATCGTGCAAATAAACATGATCATAAATCAAGGAGACATGGAAAAACTAAAAACAGAATTACTCGCTCGCATAGAAAAATAAAGGTTAAACATAATACTAGAAGAAATTAAAAATAGATGTAAAGAATATTTAGACACTAGAAAAAGAGTGTCTAAATATAATAATTTAAAATATTTGAGAATAATATAAGCAATATGGTTGATTTGTGTAAGTATAAAAATGCTCTTGGAGAACCTGGAAAAGGCGTTCATTCTTATAGACTATTTGGCGTAGCAATAGCAGATGTTATTATGACACTTATTGGAGCTGCAATTATCTCTTATTTCTCTGGTTATTCTTTATTTTATGTCTCCGTAATTTTATTTATTTTAGGAATTGCACTACATAGGTTATTTTGCGTAAGAACAACTGTTGATAAAGCTTTATTTCCTAACGCGATCTGACATGTGATGAATTGGTATTAAAGCCGCATCATTATCATCCCTAACAATAGTTGATCTTACTGTTTCATTTTTTGCAAGCACTTCTTTTAAAACGGGTGATGGCACTGGCGTAGGAATTGGTACTATTATTGACATTGACTTTGGTGTTTCATCTTTTTTTGAAGCAGCAAACTCGTTGAATTCATAAATATCCAACAATTTATTAATGACCTTGCTTCTCTCTATATCGTTCTTGGATAACTCAACTATATCAATTCCCATTCTACTTTCGTTGCCAATTCTATTTAAATAATTGGTATACGCTTTGTGTTTATTTATAAAATCAAAAAGACCACTGTTTATTCCTCTATCAGATTGTTTTAAATCTCCAGTTATTATCATTTTACTTCCTTCTCCAATTCTTGTCGTCAACATTAACATTTGATTTGGGGAACTATTTTGCATCTCATCTGCAATAATATATGAATCTTTAAAGGTTCTTCCGCGCATAAAAGCTAGTGGAGAAATCTCAATAACATTGTTGTACAACATTGCTTCAACATCTCTCTTCTGATAAAACTCATAAAATATATCAAAGATTGGACGAGTCCATGGGTCCATTTTTTTATTAATATTTCCAGGTAAAAATCCAATTTCCTCTTCTTCAACGGGAACTACCGGTCTAGTTAATACAATTTTTTGAATATTTCCGGATTTTAACTCTTTAATTGCTTGGTTGCACGCAAGCATTGTTTTTCCTGTTCCTGCAGGCCCAACTGCAAATAATATCTTAGTGCTCGGATCATTCAAATACTTTACATATAGCTCTTGATTTGTAGTCTTGGGTTTATAAAAATTTGATAAAGACTTTAAATCTCCAGTTTCCTTCTTCATATTATGAATAAAGGTTCTAGAATGTGAATGCGAATATCTAGAAGAAAATTTAAACATATTTACACAATTTAATGCCGCAAGAGCTGTCAAACCACGAAGAAGTCCGTCCATTTACTTTACTAAACTATTATTTTTATATTGATTAAAAGATATATAACCAAGCACCTTATCTATAATAAATCATTTTTGTGTTTATAAACAATTTATAACCATCATTATATAAAGCAAAGTTTAAAGGAACGTGTTCACATATAATTGGTTTATTGTATCCGGAATTTGATTTCCAATATATAATAGAGTCGTCATCTTCATATCCATTTATAAATTTTGTATCTTTATTTTGAATTGTTTCTAATTGTTTACTTTCTAATATATTATTTTTGATATATTTTCTATAAAAAATTTTTGTAGATTCATCTACTAAAAAATTATATTTATATTTTTTAAACAAGTGTTTTTTATATATACCAATTCCATTAAATGCAGAATAAACTGGAATTAGTTGGTCGTCTGTATAATTGTTTTCTGATAAATTTGACCAAAATTGTTCGCCTATAATTTCAGGACCAAACCATTGACAAGGATCGCGTCGTAATGCAAAATAATCATAATATGGAAATGAATTTGCAAAAACGACATCCCATTCATTTTTTTTATTAAAACTGTCCTTAATACCCTCTACTTCCCAACCAC
>Ga0214921_10005305_pt1 | contig 18294 bp, 15 predicted proteins | sample LL1505_MetaG_FD_177992 | JGI IMG/M metagenome (GOLD analysis project Ga0214921, IMG submission 177992) | Freshwater microbial communities from Lake Lanier, Atlanta, Georgia, United States - LL-1505 | ecosystem: Environmental > Aquatic > Freshwater > Lake | place: USA: Georgia | collected... | reverse complement strand
ATGAATCACGGCCAGCAGGGTGTGGGTGATCGTTTCGAGGCTCTTGGTCTGAATACTCGGCAAATAGGCAATCCGCATCCCGCGGTAGGTGGCCGGCCGTTCCGGATAAAGATGAGAGCGATTATAGGCCGTAACGGCATGCCCACGCAGAGCTAGTCGCGCCCCCAACTCTTCCACCAAGGTCTCAAAACCGGAATACCTAGCCGGCACCCCTCGGCATCCTAGGAAGGCAATGGACTCCTTGCCGTCTCTCGGAGTTCCAACACCCCACCCCACTGGACCCAGCAGCTTTTCCAGTAAACTGTAATAGAGGAAGAGAGAATTAAATTTTAGATAGCGGGGCAATAAACGCCGGGGCTCCTGCGAAATCCGATAGACCCAGGTGAGCCCAGTTTTTTGCATCCATCGGGGAGCATCACGCTTGGTCCCCGCATTCACATCAAAGGCAAACCCCACGGCCAGCCAGATCCCGTGCCCGACTTCATTCTTGTGGGCCGCAATGAATTCCTGCTGCTTTGGTGTGCCCAAACCCAGCCAGATCAGATCCGGCTTGGCCGCACGGATATCCTCCAGCAGACGGGGGGTTTCCTCTGGCCGGAAGTATCCGTTCCGTGCCCCGGCCACTGTAATCCGCGGATTCAGAGCTTGCAGATTTTTCAGCAGCTCCTGCAGACACGCTTCCGATCCTCCCAGAAAGTAATGCCGAACGGAGGGAGGACTCAAGCGGATGCACTCCCACATGAAGGTGGGGCCATAGACGCGGTCCTTCAGCCCAGCGCCTTGGGCATTAAGCCTCCAGATCAGCGGCATTCCGTCCGGGATGAAATAATCCATATTATCGGTCAGACGCGCAAAAGTGGGGTCGTGCGCACGCCAGGAAACAATGTGGGTGTTTGTAAAATCCAGGGCCAAGGGGGCATCCCTACGGCTCCGCCGATGACAAAACTCTGAAAGCCGCTGGTAATCCGTGACCGTTAGCGGCGTGCCCAACACACGGATCTGAGGCCCAATGAAAGACGATTGCCCGGAGCGGTCATTCATGCGTGACGAGTATGCCAAATCCCGGACCAAGGATCGATGCGGAACATTGTCCGCCTTCCCGCCAACCCCTGCGAGTACGAGAAAATTTTCTGCCGTGACAGTGGTTTGCTGTGCAAAGGGTTTTAGCCCGACGGGGTCGAATTAAGCCTGATCCATCGGCGAAAGGGTGATTGCACCTACGATCGGATCAGCACAAAGTATTGCCACTTGGAAATACCCTTGGTGGCGACCCCAGAAGGGGGAAAGCATGGTTTTATGCACATAGAGCTGTTACCCAGGTCCCACACCTCCACCCTCATCCCAGAATCATTCGTTCGAATTATCTGCGTCTGGAAAGCTTCCCATTAAATTTTAAACAGCCCCAATCGCTCAAATCCGCTTTTCACCTCAACACCTCTGCCCATGATAATCGTAATGCGTATATTAATTACAGGGGCCTGTGGCTTTGTCGGCTCCTGTCTGGCTCGAGAATTGCCAGCGGCTCTCCCTGGAATAGAAATCTGGGGTTTAGACAATTTTTTGAGGGAGGGTAGCCGCGCCAATCTCCCCAACCTCAAAACCCTGGGAGTCAAAATGGTGGAGGGCGACATCCGGCGTCCGGCAGATCTTGCCAAAATTCCAAAGGTCGACTGGGTCATCGACTGCGCCGCCGAACCGAGTGTCCTCGCAGGAACCAGCGGAAAGATGTCCTCCATGGACTTGCTGGATCACAACTTAATCGGGACCATTCAGATGCTTGAGTTTTGCAAGCAGCACAGCGCCGGATTCATTCTGATGAGCACAAGCCGTATCTACTCCATCCCTCCCCTCACTTCCTTGCCAGTCGAGGCGGTCCAAGGGGCCTTTCGCCCTAAATCCTTTCGCCCGGAAATCGGCCTGACCGAAAAAGGGATTTCTGAAATCTTCCCCACAACGCCCCCTGCATCCCTCTACGGAACCTCGAAGCGCTGCTCGGAACTTCTTGCGTTGGAGTACGCCGAGGCTTTCGGGTTTCCTGTTTGGATCAATCGCTGCGGCGTTTTGGCGGGTGCAGGCCAATTTGGTCGTGCGGATCAGGGAATTTTCTCCTTTTGGATTCGTTCCTGGAGGGAAAAGAAGCCCTTAAAATATATCGGCTTCGATGGCCGCGGCTCCCAGGTTCGAGACTGCCTGCATCCGCGAGACCTGCTTCCCCTCCTCCAAAAACAGCTTCAAGGTCACAGGCCCTCCGATCCAAAGGATGGAATCGATCTGCGTATCTGCAATTTTTCGGGAGGTGCCCACAATTCTATCTCTTTGGCTCAATTGAGTGACTGGTGTCGTGCCCGATTTGCTCCGCACGATGTTGGCTCCGATCCCCAGCCCCGTCCTTACGATCTGCCCTGGGTCGTGCTCGATTCCACCCGCGCCGCCCAACTTTGGAACTGGCATGTCTCCACCACCTGCCCAATGATTTTTGAGGATATCGCCAACTCATGACCCCCACCCCTTTGACCGAAAATCCCGCCGAACTTTCTAAAATTTACCAAACTCGGTTTTCTGGCCAAACCGAATACCGGATGGACGTATGGAGGATTCTGATCCGGCACCTACTCATCCGCTGGATTCCAAAAGATGGAGAAATCCTGGATTTAGGTGCGGGCCATGGCGAGTTTATCAACCAAGTAAAAGGTAAGGCTCTATCGGCAATGGATATGAATCCCGATACGGCTCGTTTCTTGAATCCCCAAGTTCGATTCCTTCAGCAAAGTTGTTGCGAGCCATGGCCGGTTGTTTCAAACACGCTCGACCTTATTTTCACGAGCAATTTCTTCGAGCATCTCCCTGACAAAAACTCGCTCAAACAAACCCTACAACAAGCCTACCAAGCGCTGAAACCAGGTGGCAGGCTTGTTGCATTAGGCCCTAACGTTCGTCTTCTGCCGGGTGCCTACTGGGATTTCTGGGATCATTACCTACCATTGACCGATCTCTCCCTTGTCGAGGGCGCATCCCTTTGCGGCTTTACTCCAGAGCAGGTTTTTCCTGCCTCCCTTCCTTACTCGATGAGCACAGGCTTCCAACCCCCCCTCTGGACGATCCGAATCTATTTGGCTCTTCCTTTTCTTTGGAGATTTTTTGGAAAACAGTTCCTCGTGATCCTAAGAAAGCCACAATGAACGCGCTGCAACTGCTGAGTGTAGTGATTCCAGCACGGGACGAGGAGGGTTGCATTGCCTCGACGGTTCAACATCTCCACCTCGAACTTGAACTAAAAAAAGTCCACCATGAAATTATCGTCGTTGACGACGGCAGCACCGACCGGACCTTCCCCATTCTTCAAGAGATTGCCGCTACCAGCCCTTATCTTCGGCCTATTCAAAACCCGGCACCCCACGGTTTTGGACGTGCCATTATTCGGGGCCTGGACGAAATGAAAGGGGACGCCGCGGTCATTATGATGGCCGATGAGTCGGACGACTGTCGGGATGTCGCTCGCTACTGGAGCAAGCTGAACGAGGGATTCGATTGCGTCTTTGGTAGCCGTTTTATGAAAGGCGGCGGAACGATCGACTACCCGCCCATTAAGTGGGTGGTGAATCGGCTAGCAAACTTTTACATCCGCATGCTCTTTCGCCACGGCCTGAACGACACAACCAACGCCTTTAAGGCTTACCGCAAAAACTGCTTGGATGGACTTCGCCCTTTTCTCTCTCCCCACTTTAACCTTACGGTAGAACTGCCCCTCAAAGCTATCATTCGCGGTTACTCCTTCGCAGTCATTCCCATCACCTGGCGTAATCGCCGTCACGGAATCGCGAAATTGAAAATCAGGGAAATGGGTAGCCGCTACCTCTTTATCGTCCTCTACCTCTGGCTGGAAAAATATTTCGGCCGAGGGGACTATCATCGAGACAGCTGAATCTTAGTTTGGTGAAATTGCGCGAATCATCAGTTCCTTGTCTTCATATAAAGCAGGCCAGTTCGCAACGATAGGAGAAAGAGAGCGGGAAAAGGGTTCGCCAGAATAATCTGCTCCGCCAGGGTTTGTTTTTTGCAACGCGACCAACAGGGGGGATTCTCGGACCACGACCAGCTTGGTGAAGCCCAGTTCGCGAGCTTTCTTTAAGTTAGCTGCATCCTCCAAAAACTGGGTGTTCCAGATCGACAGCCCCTTTCGCTTGGCACGGAAAAGGGCCTCACCACCCCATCCTCCTCCAGCAACCAGCAATCGATCCTCCGGCACGGTGTGGTCTTGAATTAATTTGGCTATTCGCTGCGGGTAGAAATCAAATTGCAGCACAACCTTCATGCCAATCAATCCTTGAAACAAGGCTCCAAAAATAACGAAGGCTAACCCTATGCTACAAAATTTTTTGCTATGCTCCTTATCAGCAAAACATCGTTTTCTGATCCATTCCCACCCCCCTGCCATCGCTAGGGCAACCCCAGGCGAAAACATAAGGTAGTAGTGGCTGTGGTGGAGAACCAGATGGGAAAAGACGGCCGTTGTCAGAATTGCCCCAAAAAGCCAAGCCCGTGCCCCTTTGTTCCCGGGCTGGAAGAGCCCTATCACCATTACTCCTCCCAAAGCAAAGCTTCCCAGTAAGCAGCTTGCCAATCTCCAAATCGCTTTGATCCAAACTGCTGGAGAAAGTCGATAGGCCCAATCGCCGAAGAACCAGAAAACCATTTCTGGGTTGTGACCCACTCGCAAGTCCACTAGCGGCCACAGAGCTTTTTCAAACCAGCTATCCGTGTAACTCGTCCAGAGTGCCAGAGCCGCGGCAGAAAATGTGGCTACGTAAACTAACCGTACCCACACCGATACCTTGGAGAAATGGGCCGGCAAAACCTCTGCTGCAACAGCTAAACCTGCCGCCATGAAAAAAGGTAATTTAAGTGTGGCTGAAAATGCACCAACGGATGCTGCAATGAGAGCTCTCGACCAACCACCCCGAATCGCAAATGCATGGATACGGTCGTACGCCCAAAGCGCCGCCACAAGGCACATCCCGTCGGTTGAGGCGGTTCCTGCATACAAGAAAACCAGTGGCTGGGCCAGAAAAGCCATAACGGCCCACCAGGCTTCTCCCGCGCCAAAAAATCGCTTTCCCATCCGATAGATAGGAAATATTCCTAGCGAGAAGATGAGGAGGGAGAAGATGTTGGCCGCCCCCCACCATCCGCCTGCTACGCTCAAAGCACATGCTGCACCAGCCTGCCACCACGGAAACTCTTGGATGGTGGGCAAATCATTCGCGTTGAAACCAACAATCTTAGGATGAAACAAATTCACCCCCTCCTTCATGTATGTCAGCGCAGTTCCAAGATGGATATCCCGAAAGGGCGGAAATCCCATCAGTGCCGATACAGTAGGATAAAGGACGGCAAAAAAAGCAAGGGCCGAAGCAATAAACAGAGCAGTATTCTTGTGCTTCACGAATATATAGTATGAAGCTCTATCATAGTTGCTACATAAAAATCCCTCTTTCAAATCAGGGTGACAGCCCTTTGATATGTCCTGCGAATCCCTCCGCGAAAGCGGAAAGTCAACCCATCGCGGAGCGAGTGCCTAGGATGGGCGGGGGCAAGTCCGAGGGGGCCAAGTCCCTCATTAGTGGGCCGAAATAGAATTCACAGCGAGGCTGCAGATTCTGCAGCCTAGCAGGGCGACATTCGCGCTTTTCTAGATTCCCGCATGCTCCTTTAAGGCAACATTCCGATAATGATCGTTGATCTGCTTCCTGTAATAATCCTCTGAACACTTTTCTTTCACTCGCAACCTTGCTGACTCCCCCAAGATCTTTAAAGCCTCTGGATTTTCCCAAAGCGATCGAAGCTTGTCCGCGATCTCTTCAGCCATCTCAGACGGGGTTGTAATAGGAATTAATCTTCCGCAATCCTCGTTGACTAGCATGGCTGCACCTCCGCACTTCCCCACCACAGGCACACAGGAGGCGGCCATCGCTTCCATCATCGTGATGGGAGCACCTTCTCGAAGGCTTGGAAGTAGATAAATGTGAGCTCGCTTCAACTCACGAAAATAATTTTCTTGTGTTAATACTTGGCCCAATTTGACATTTGCATCTGTAAGAGAAAGTTTTCGGGCTAGCCGGGTGAGATGGCTTAACTCAGGACCTTTACCACCGTAAGTAAACTCATAAGGGACTTTCGAGTGGGACAATATTGAGAGCGCCCTTAAAACGATCGCGACACCTTTCCTGCCTTCCAGATTTCCGCCAGCAAAAACTATCAGTTTTTCTTTGGGGTCGCTTTTTTTCTCCGCGCACCGCAATTGCTCCATCCGTTCCTCACTCAAAAACGATTGAGACATTATTTTTGTTTTCGCTGTCGGGACACCAAGACTTTGAAAAAGTTTTTCTGTTTCTCGATTATTCGCCAAAAGCAGGGATGCGGTAGACATGGAGTCTGTAACTCGCCTGTTTTTTGTCGCAAGCCAGCCTGACGAACTTCGCAACAACTCAAAAATTACAGCGAGAGGACTGAGCATTTGTAAAAAAGATAAAGGAAACTTCTCCCCCCCGCCCACGGGACCAAAAATAAGGGGTGCGCCAAGTCCCGAAAGGGGCGTGCCCATTCTCCAAGTTGCGTAAGTAATATGATGGAGAATATCAAAATGTTTCTCTTCACATAGCTTTCGAGCTGTCTCGGATGCTTCTCTTACCCAACGCGCATATTGCATCCAGCTCTGCGCTCTTGCGATAAGGCGGTTTTCATGCCATCGGAATGGCTCTCCCACAAAGCTAAATGACATTTTGGATTGTCTTGGGTGTGTTGCTAGTTCTGCCTCAATCTCCTTTTGACACATCCCACTAGTAATCACGTGTACTTCATGATCCATTGAAATGGCATTCACACATGACCATCCTACATACCCCTCTGAACCCCCTTTAGGTTGACAAGCGATCGCGGCGATGAGGACACGCATTAACTTAATCTGATTCGAATGAGGCCACCTGAAAAGGCTTTTAGTCGGAAACTTATCTCCCCCACTCGTTCACTAACTTCTGCGGTAGCCGTAGGGCAAGCATCACCGCAAGCAGGGTTGGATTCGCGTGGCCGCTTGTAGGATATATGGATGAACCACCAGCATAAAGGTTGTCTATCCCGTGGACATGGCCTTTGGAATCAACCACCTCAGTCCTTTGGTTGTCTAAAATTTGCGTTGCCCGAATAGGATGAGCATTAAAATCTAATGTTTTTGCCTTTCGGCAAACTGCTTGTGCAACTACTTGCTTGTGGTCGGGCATTTTTTAATCTTCTATTGGTTATAAGAAATTACAGAGCTAGCTCAGATAGTTCTAGAAACCCCCAAAGGCGAAAGGGTGTTTGATTTGCCACCTACACCCGGTGCAAGCCCAGGCTTCGGCATTTCGTAAAGGGCAATTCGATTCAAAGTTTAGTTTTGTTTCTTCCCCGATCGTATTCGGTTGAAACGTGTCTTTCAGCCATTCAATCCCTTTGTTGAGCCTTGGGGAAGACGCCTATTGCTAAATTTTATCCCCGTAAATTAAGTAACTTCCATAGGGTCCCAAGACTGGAAAATATTCTCCTACATAATTTGCAAACTTACCTGAGCCACGAACTTGGATTTTGTTTAGACCCGCAAACCGAAGCCTAAGTTTTAAGTCCTGCGGGAAATGTTGGCTCAGGTGACTGATCGTATAAACCGTTCTCCCTAAGTATCGATTTTGCCAACAATCGGGATTCGGTGTTGTTAACATACACCTCCCACCAACTCGCAGGACTCTTTGGCACTCACACAAGACACTATCCACATCTTTGGGTTGGATGTGCTCAATAAACTCTCCCATTAATACAACGTCGAACCTTTCACTAGGAAATGGCAGTTGAGTCACGTTGCCAAAATGACGGCCCTTATAACTAGGCGGTAATTTTGCAAGACGAGCCTTACTGCAGTCCAGCCCGTGCAATTCAATATCAGGCAACACCTTTTTTAACACACCCCCCCCCCGACCAGTGCTACAACCAATGTCTAAAATCCTAATTGCATTTTTCGGCATGTGCCGGGCGAACTGTTCATATCGTTTTTCTGTGAATGGATCTGTCTCTGCACTTTTCTGTTTTTCGTTCAGTTCCCTATACTTTGAGATATCCATCCCATGTGCTTTATTACACACAGCACTCTAATCTTCAACCCATGCTTTTAGAACCTCCTGAATTTACAAATCAATACCCATCTTTTTTAATTGATTCTTCACTTTGAAAATCCTTCTCTACACCGACCTCGCCATCCCCCCCGACCAGCTTTTCTGGCATCGCGATCTCGGCCTTTTGACCAAAGCCTTCCGTGACCTCGGCCACAACGCCTACCTTGCCGTGCATTTAGCGACCGATCCTAGTACTACTCCCGCAGTACCGAACGAACGTGATCACCCTAGGGAGCAACCCTTCGAAGTCCCGCAGCTGCGGGACGAAGTAGGGCCGCCACGTCCCGCCCCAGATTCCTTTTCTCATCCCGAAATCCGAAATTCGAAATCTCCCATCCCTCCCGTTCTCTGGGTTTCCCAACAGGACGTCCGCGATCCACTCTGGTGGCAATCCCACAAACCCGACCTCGTGATCCTTGGCCTCTGGACCCGACCCAAGTACGACACCATCCGTCGCGCCGCCCTCTCCGCCACCCCCCGTGTCATCGAACGCGCCGACAGCGATGGCATGCGCACCGCTTCTTGCGGTCTCCTCACCTACGCAAAACGTCGCTTCGACTACTTCCGCGACCGCACCTACCACTGGCCGCTTCTTATCTCCATCCCTGCCTCAATTTTCTACTCCTTCGCCTCCATCCTAGCCACCCCCTGGATCGAGACTCGCCTTGCCCGAACCCTAAAACTCCTGCCCGCGATAGCGGTCGAAACCCCTCATGCAACTGCACTTTGGAAATCCTTTGCTACCCGCCTAGGGGCCGACCCAGAAAAGATTCACTGCGTTCCTCACCCCATTCAGACCGATATCTTTAAGTTCGACCCTGCCATCCCCAAAAAGGATCAGATTATATCCGTTGGCCGCTGGGACTCCTATCAGAAGAACCTCCCCCTTCTCCTAAAAACCCTCCGCTACTTTCTCAATAAAAATCCCCCCTGGACCGCACTCGTCGTCGGTTCTGGCCTCCCAACTAAATCCCCCCATCCCCGAATCACGTTTCTTCCCCCGCTTGCGCCTCCTGATCTCGCCCGCCTCATGCAGGAATCAAGGATTTTTCTCTCATCCTCACGCTATGAAAGTTTTGGACTCGCCGCAGCAGAGGCATTGGCTTGCGGCAATCTTGTTGTCGCTCCTCAAGCTACTATGCCTCATTCCGCTCCCGCCTCACCAGCCGCCTGCCAGTTTTCCCTGGTAGAACGGTTGTTGCTTGGAGCATTCCAAAACATTTCTGAACCCGATGCAGAATTGGGAGGAGAGGCATTTTCGGGTCATGCGGTGGCCCAGTCTCTCTTGTCTTTCACGGTGAAACCGCCGCTTGATACAATTTTGCTTCTCTAGCGGGTATGATCGCAGCACGGCCAGTGCACCACCAAGCACCTGCTCTTCGCAAAGAGCTCGGTTGCCTGTTCCGAAAGAGTGCCATGGATTACGCAAATACCCCTCCTTCTCCGCTTGCCTTGCTGGACTGACCCTCTGCTCTTATCATCTTTGCTTGATGAGGATCTTGTTCACATATCAGCTAATTACAATGACTCGTAAGTTTTGCTTATTTCCCTTTTAATGTCTTAAACCCGCATGCCATTAAATATTGAAGGCAACTAACATGTACTGGTTAAATAAGCTGGATGGGTTTTTTCGGAATTTGTTTTTCTCTAATGGGCGTCTTCGAAAATACCTCCGCGCACTTGTCGTTAGCTACGGGAGCTTGGGGGTTGTTTTTCTTTTCACGGCGATCACCGTTCCGTTGGGAATCCGCACCATGGGTCTTGAAGACTGGGGGATATGGGTCTTTTGCCAGCAGGCATCCGCTGTCATCTGTTTGTTCGAAAGCTTCACCCAATCCGCTTTTGTCCGCCTCCTGATTCAGGTCAAAGACGACCGCACATCCGAGGATTACAAAAGGATGGTCACGATGGGAAAGCTTAGCTTTTGCTTCCAAGGCTTGCTGCTTGTGGCATTGCATGCGGGATTTGCAGCCCTTCTTCCGCTTCTCTTTCCAAACTTTACAAGCATGTCTGGGTACATCACCGTTTGGATTCTCGGCATAGCCGGCCTCGTCAACCAGATCGGCAAGGTGAACGGCCAGCTTCTTTATGCCCACCAACACCAAGATCGCGCATCCTTTGCGGGGACGGCGGGTTTATTTCTAAGCCTTTTAATCCTCGTGGCCTTCTTGCCCCGATATCCTCACCCACAAACGATGGCTTGGGCTATTTTGGCCAGCTCGGTACTTAGCCAGGTCCTCTATTGGCTTTTTGCCCGCAGCACTGGATGCCTGCCTTCGTACCCTGGCTTTCCCAGAATTCGTCTCCATGACTTTCAGCCCCTCTGGATTTGGGGGCGCCGATTTTTTCTGTATTCCCTCTTGGATAATTTGGCCACCAATCTTCCAGTCCTCTTAGCGGGAAGATTCCTTTCCCTGGCAATGGTTGGCGTTTGGGGCGTCCTTCAGCGAGTTGCGAACATGATGTCCCAGACCGTGTCCAAGATCTCTCAGTTGGCAGTGCCCGCCCTGATGGAAATGCATGCTCGCGGGGAAGAGGCCCAATTCAAGAAACGAAGCCGTCAAGTTCTATGGGTTCAGAATTCTTTCGCAGGTTTGGGGTTGGGGATCATTGCTACCGAAGGAGATGCACTTCTCAGAATTTGGCTGGGCAAACCCATTCCTTTGGGGGCATGGGTGTTGCCCCTTTTCATGCTTGCTTTGCTGGCTGATTTTGACCAGCGGACTCGTTTTGGGCTAGAAACCCTTCGACTACAGATTCGGCGCCCAACGTTCGCATCGTTTGTAAAAGTCTTTTTGCTTCTCTTCACCATTCCTTTCTTGACTCACTTCTACGGCCTGACGGGAATGAGCATTGCTCTCGGGGCTGTCTATGTTGTTTTTCTTCTTCCATTATCCATCTCAAGGGGACTTTTCCCGAATTCTTATTCTTTATCTTGGCATGCAACGGCTGGAGGTTTTGCCATGTTCATGATCGGCTCGGCCTTGGGGTTATTGGGTAAGTTTTTTTGGGCCTAAGAAGCGCCATCCGTAGCAGTTCATCCGTCCAGTTAATTCCCTAATTTTTAGCATGCTTTCCGCATGCTAAAAATACCTAGGAGTTTTGCGGAAAGGCCTCGAAACGGGAAAGTGGGATTCGGCTGTTCGATCCTCATTCTTATCAGAAAATCTTTTTTAGAAACGTGCCAAATCTTTCGGAGAAATGCGGGTCTCCCAACCGGGATATCGGGAAAAGAGCGCAAGGGTAGTGCCCTCCAGAGAAACAACCTTGGCGTCTGTGACTTTCTGAAAATCCTTCAAAGCTTCGGGAACCGCTCCTGACCGATGGACAAAATAATCGTAGAGTTGGTAATCGTGCCAAAAAATGATCCCTCGATCTGACAACAACTCCCACGCTAACAAGGAATCCCGAAGCGCCCCTTCCCTCCCATGATCACCATCGATAAAGACCATGTCGTAAGGCGCGCCGTAGGAGGCCACTTCCCGGCTTGATTTCCCCACCAACCGGGTGATTTTGCCTTCCACAGGCAAGCCACGGTAAGCCCGCCCGTGCTCCTTATCCAAGTCCAAGGCATAGACGCGGCAACCATCCCCCGTATTTTCTGCAAGCAATCTTGCTGTGACACCAAGATAGGACCCAATTTCTAATATGGTGCGGGGCCGGAAACCCGCCGCCCCTTTCAAAAGAACGAAGGTGTCAATCCAGGGAGTCGCCCAAGGCCCAGACGGGCCGCGGGTAATAGAAATCCGGGAAGAATCAAACTCCGGGATACATTTTTCAGGCGAGGTTTTGGGCAGAAAGTCCCGATACTTCAAAATCAGACTAAGCTTGCGATCCATCCAGCGGGAACGGCCAGTCAGTCGCCAAAAAAGCCGTAGCCACCGCGTCAAGTCTGGTTCGTGAAACGGGGACAAGGTATCCGGGTTGTTCATAAGGCTAAAATCAAAGAGTCCTGTTGAAAATTCCTTCAAGCCTTTGACGGAAGCGCGGGTAAGCGAGGGAGCCTAGATCAACCCCGGACAATCCTTTTGCGTGGGCGTTGGCCATGATGCGTTCACGCCAGAAAAGCGCCTTTTCGACAATGGAGTTTGGATCTCGAATCGGAACGATACTTCCGCTGACACCCTCATGCACCAGATCACTAGCACCCGTGTTTGGGGTCAATATCACCGGCAATCCACAAGCCATGGCCTCAAGGGCGGTCCGAGCCATGCCCTCCTCCAGGGAGGGCAGAATAAAGAGGTCTGCACGACGCAGCCGCTCCGCCAGCAAAGCCGGGGGCAGCGTCTTGCTCCACTCAATAGGAAGATCGTCGTATCTGGCCAAGATAGGCTTGATACTGTCACTAACTTGGCGTGTTAAAAGAATGCGTAGGCCGGGGATTCGCTTTTTCAGAATGCTTAACGCCTCCAGCAAATACGGGGTTCCCTTACGAAGGGAAAGCCCCCCCGTGTTGATGATGGTGAAAGATCGATCGGGAGAGCGGGGGGGGCCCGGTCGAAAGATGGTTAAATCTGTTGCGTAAGGCAGCCTGAAGATTTGTTCTTTGGAAAATCCGTTTCCCAAAAAAGACTCCTCCACAAACCGACTGGGAGCCAGAACGCAGTCCACCTCCCGCATCATGGCCAAGGAGCGCCGATAGTGCGCATGGCTGACCGGCGGATATGTGCAGCCCCACCTTTGGTGCTCTTCCGACATGATTTTCCAAAAATGGCTCGGATGACTGTTGCCTGCGTCGAGCAGAGTTTTGCCGCCAAATCGGCGGGCAAACTGGAAACAACGGTTGGCGTATCCGTAGCTTGAGAAAACAGAGTCGCCCGGACGCATCTTCCCCAAAGCCCACCGATCATAAAGCGGGTACATGCCAAACCTGAGGGCCTCTCCCCGGTACGGAGAAAATAACTTCGCCGCGATGTAAAAATAGAGCCCGAAGAAAGGTTGTCGAACCTGCTTGGCTGCGGGAACTCCGGCCACAAGGCGCCTGGTACCCAAAACCACCAGTCGAAGTAAGCCTGATTCCTCAAAGAACTTGGCGTAGTCGGAGTAATAACCCGTGCGAAAAGGAAGGACCATCACCAAGGAGGATCGTGTCAAAACTTTCATTTGCCGCTACCCTTGGAAGCAGACTTCTAGATACAGATTCCGGTGGGCTTCGATCATGGATTTTCGATTCGTGCCCAAAGCCACGATTTGGCGGACAGCCCCCAAGCCCAAGGCGCTCCTTTTTTCCTCACTCTTCACCAGCTCATGCAGCGTCCTGGACAGCTGATTTGGGTTGCCGGGATCCACCAAACGCCCACCGCTACCTTCAGAGATGAGTTCGGGAATTCCTCCAACTTTCGTCCCAATGCAGGCACAGCCACAAGCCATCGCTTCCTGCAAGGCAAGTCCAAGTGCCTCCTGCAACGAGGGCTGGACGAAGATGGCGCACTTCTTCATCCACTCCCTTGCGTCGGTTCTCTGCCCCATCATCTTCACTTGGTTTTCTAGCCCCTCTTTCCGGCAGAAGCTTCGGATCCAATCGGAGCAACCGTCCCCAGATTCCGGCCCAACCAACACCAGATTCCAGTCTGGATGCTGACGAGAGATTTTTTCAAAAGCTTGGACCAAAATATGCTGACCCTTTCGAAACGCCAAATGTCCGACGGCAAGAATCATTTTTTCTCTGGGGTCGGCTAAAGCTCGAATATCCTTCTCCTCCACCCTGGAGTGATAAATCCGGCAGATTTTCTCTCGAAACGGGAAATACCAGCGGCGCATTCTTGTCGCATCATGGTCCGAAACGCATATTTCGGTTGCGGTCGCATGTAACTGCTGCGACTTCCCTATATAACTCAAGGGCAACATAGCAAGTTTGAAGCCCCATGGCTTACCCTCGCCGCAATATCCATGAAAAAGATTTACCACTAAATGATTGGTCCAAATGGAGGGGATATTGTGCTTCTTTAAGTAAGCAGGCCAGCTAGCCCCGGGCCAACGGTTCCCCCACGAGAAAACCCCTCCACTATGGAAATGCACGAGATCCGGCTTCGCCTGAATTATTTGAGCCAGTGTTTTGCTTGAAATCTCAGAAAACTCTCTGCTGGGGGGATTCTTCTCGCACAGCCAGCGGATATGTTTTTTGCACCGGCTCCCAACATCATCATGGAACAAGTCTTCCTTTCGATCGGGAGAAATTAGGATGATTTCATGATCCCCAAGAAAAGCCTCCATCAACGTGGCCACCATAACACTGACCCCGCCGCCGTATCTCAACGGACTTTCAATGGCGTAGGCAATTCTCACCTATCTCCATCTCCCGCAGAATATTCTGCGATTCGTTCACGATACAGAGCGAGGAAAGATGCTGCGGTTCGTTCTGGCTTGAGTAATCCCCGATGCAAAAGGCGATCTGCTTGTCCCATCGCTTTGGCTTGGGCGGGATTATTAAAAAGATGTTGAATTGCGCGACTCCATTCCTCCGGAGCATCCAAAGAGCAAACGAAGCCATTTATTTCTGATTTCACATACTGAACATGACCTCCATGCGGGCTGGCAACAATGGGAAGGCCAATCACCCTAGCCTCCTTCGCCACCGTCGGTCCTGTGTCCCCACGCGTGGGCAAAACAAGACAGCTAGCCTTTGACATCAGTTGAATAATTTCCGCCTGTGGCTTTCGCCCAAGCCAGCTAACGTTCGCCGGTGAATTTCTTTTCCAAACCTCCCCGAAGGAGGCAACTCCTCCGACAATTTTTAGCTGATGTCTCCTTAATTCAGGTCGGGAAAATAGCTGTACGACAAAATCAATGCCCTTTCGGTAATCTGCTGTTCCGACCATGATGGCGTAGGGATACTGTGCATCCGCACTGGGCTCGGCCTCAAAGAATTCATTTGGGACACCGTATTCAACGATCCGAACGTCCGAGCGGCCGGTTTTTTTTTCGACCAACGCACGCGCCCAAGGTGACTCTGCCGTAATGATTTCAGCTTTTTTTAAAACCCTGGCCTCTATCCAAGCCATCAGCCGATTTCGCAATCCGACTCCCCCTAATTTTGCGTATTCGCAAAGTAGCCCTTGGAGCGAAAAAAGGTTGGGAAATCCCGAAAAAGCTGCTGCCCTGCCCCAGATATCTTCATTTCCCCATCCGTGGACAAGGCAGGGGTTTATCTCCCGCACTTTTTTTTGAATTCTTCGCCGATCTGCCCAAAAAAGCGTGGTTGCTCGTCCACGTCTTTCCGTTGGCACTAGATGAAAATTCTGATTCCACGCCTGCACAATCTGATGTTTTCTCGCCCCCGAATTTAGAGCCACCCAGTGAAACTCAAATTCTTTCTCCTCTTCAAAGGCACGAGCCAGTTGAGGCAGCCATGTAGCATAGTGCCCTTCGGGTGCGGGGAAGGAGCATTCTGGTAACACATGAAGAGGAAAGTCAGAAAGAATAGCGATTTTTTTCGTTGGGCTCACCTCGATCTAGTATAGTTTAAGCCATGGGCTTGAGGCAAACTGTCGGGCTTCTAAAACATCGCCTTCGAACCCTTCCGTCTTGCCTATGGCGCTTGGAACTTCGTTTGATCGGTGTCTCGTGGAGCTCTCAACCCGCTCTTTGTGGCAGACCGTTCGTCAGCCGGCATGAAGGTTCCATCATTCAGTTCGGGCATGCTGTCCAGATCGATAGCTCGAAAAGGGGCAACCCCTTGGGTGGAGAAAAACCATCCATCTTGCGAACTATGACCCCGGAAGCACGCATTTTGATTGGTGACCATGTCGGCCTGAGCAGCACCACGATCGTTGCGGGAAGATCGATCGAGATCGGCCAGCAAACGCTCCTTGGAGCAGGTTGCATGATCTTGGATAACGATTTTCACGCTCTAGGCCCAGGATTTTCTTGGCTCACCGAATATTCAAATAACTCCAAGTCCGTAAAGATTGGTCGTGGCTGTTTTATTGGGGCGCGCTCCATCATTCTCAAAGGCGTAACTCTGGGTGACCGAGTCATCATCGGCGCTGGCTCCGTCGTTGCAAAAGATATTCCCGCCTTTTCGATCGCCGCTGGTAACCCTGCCCGCATCGTTGGCACGGTTCCCAATCCTAAACTCTCATAATCAAAAATTAAGCATCCGCGCGTGCGCGCGTCCCAGGAATGCGGGACGTGAGCAATCCGTTCCCCAATCTCCAATAACCAATCTTCCTTTCCGTCCTTTGCGGCCTTTGCGTGAGCAATCCACGCGCCAGCGCCCTTCGCAGCGCCTTAGGAGCGTAGTAGGGCCACACACTCTCTCTCTTTCCACCCCCGGCCTTGTACGTTTAAGGTGGGGTTGTGCAAAATCTCACCGCCCAAAAGGTCATGCTCGCACTCATCACCTTGGGCTTCTTCATCGCCGCCCCTTGGCTCACCAGTGAAACCCTCTCTGGCAACACAATGCCACTCCTTTCCCTTGTAGGCGTAGGTCTCTTGCTTCTCTTTATTTACGGCCTTGGGGACCGCTGCTGGATGATCATTCCTTTCTGCTTGTCAATCGAGGGCAACTTAAACTTTCTCCCCCTCAACTTCTCCATTCAGGAGCTCACAATTATCGCCTTATTTTCCTACCTCCTCTTCCGAATGATCTTTGGGCTGAACGTTGGCTGGAAGCTCGGGCCCGCCGTCCTATGGGTGCCCCTCGCTGGCGTTGTAGCAGTGGTGTTTTACCACTGGATCTCATCGGGGGATATCGGCATCAAACTCCTAGGAGGTTCAGGTTGGGGTGGCAGAAGATACTTCAAGGTTTTTATTGCTGCTCTCTCCATTCCCCTGCTTGCCAGCTTTCCTGGTATTCGAATCCAAGATTTGCAGAGAGTCCCCTTGATTTACTTCTTGGGGTCGTTTGTCGATATCGTGCCCGATCTGCTTACCACCTTCATCCCCGCCTCTGCCCCTCTTGTCTGGCGGGTCTATAGCGGGGTCAATCTAACTGAATACGGCGATTCGCTGAAGGGTAACTTTTTGGGTGAGAAAGGGATTACGCGGTTCGGGGCTTTAGCGAAACTGGGCAGCGCCCTAGGTCTTGCTGCCCTCTGCTACTTTCCCACCCGAACTTGGCTCCAGCCTAATCGTCTCTGGGTCCTCCCCACTATCCTGATCGGTGGCCTCCTCTGCGCCATCAGCGGATTCCGCAATACAATCTTTCGGTACGGCGTTTCCCTCATGGCAGGCCTCTTTGCCATGATGCGCTTCAAAGCCTTTATTCTCCTACCCATCTTGGCCGTCTCTGCACTGGCTATCGTCCTGACTCAAGGCTCAGTCTTTAATTACCCTCTGCAAATTCAAAGAGCACTTAGTTTCTTGCCAGGCGACTGGGATGCGAAAGCCACAGCTGAGGCCAAAGGATCCAACGAATGGCGTGGAAAAATTACGACCTTATTTTTTCAGGAATTCTTCCAAAAGGCGCCCTTGATAGGAAAGGGCTACCACTTCAGCGCAGATCTGGCCAAGCAGGAGACCGATGTCTATTTGGCAATCGCCCAACGCCAAAATGATGCGGGAGACGAATTTGCGGAGGCACGCAGATATATCGAAATGCGGCAACCTCACGAAGGCCCCGTCCATATTCTTCTGGTCACGGGCTTAGTCGGTACCTTTTTTTTTGTGGCCTACTGCCTTGCTCTTTTCTTTTACTCCTTTGCAAGTGTACTCCGCACCCCATCCCGCGAGGTGTCTCCTATTCAGATCTGGGCAATCGCTAGTCTCACGCCACAAATCCTCGGCTTCTTCCTTGTCTTTGGTGATTTGACCAACTTTTTAATTCAAGTTTGTCCAGTATCTATTCTTCTGTACCGATTCGAGCGGTTGAAAAAAGACGCCCTGCACGATTCCCGCTTTTTGTCCGCAAGCCCTGAGGCTGCACGCCCCCTGGACGTGCCCGACCCCTTGCTGGCCCACCCGAGAATATTCCACCCCCCACTCTGAGATTCCCTGCGTGCGGGTGGTTGGGAATCTCCGGCCCCTCTTTCCGCAGTGGCTTTGTTACCGGGGTCTCAGGGCGAGCCGCTCCCGCACAAACCAGCGAGCAATCCAAAAGGGATTGGCCGTTTGCCCACAAATTTTCGTTCTCTTGCCTGCGGAGTCAAAAGTGTAGATG
>Ga0214921_10005304_pt1 | contig 18298 bp, 29 predicted proteins | sample LL1505_MetaG_FD_177992 | JGI IMG/M metagenome (GOLD analysis project Ga0214921, IMG submission 177992) | Freshwater microbial communities from Lake Lanier, Atlanta, Georgia, United States - LL-1505 | ecosystem: Environmental > Aquatic > Freshwater > Lake | place: USA: Georgia | collected... | reverse complement strand
GCTGTAAGCAGTAAATAAAGCGATTGCGATTGTAAGTAACTTTTTCATGATGTTTTGATTTATTGATTTAAATATTCGGTTTACATAGACTTATAAGAAAACAACCATGAGGTAACCAAAAAAATCAAAAAATATTTTTTTCAAAAATCTGGTTACCTGGGGTCTATTTCTTTATAAGTGATTGAATCAAACAAATCAAAATGAAAAAACTAATTGCCATTCCATTGTTGCTATTGATAGCAATCACCAAAGGTCAGGTCATGGACTCCACAAAGTATTTTGTAACTGAGGCCAGAATTAACAGCGTTAATTACAGCGAAGAATATTATAACAGTGGCCAGTATTTGACATTCTATGAAGATGAAGACGGTAACACCTGTTTTTTAAACTCCATGGGTAGTAAAGAGCAGTATTCCTTTGGAAGAATCTCCGGCTTTAAAATCGAAAAAGTAGAAATTGATCATTGTCCGGCCCACGACATCAGTTTCAGGTGGTTTTACCAAAACTCCTACGACACAGATTCAGGTTATGCCATGGTGCAACTGAAAAGAATTTATCGGGAGAATGGGGTGGAATTTTCCATTAAAATACTCTCCAAAAAATTGGATATTATTGAATTTTCAGGTTTTACAAGCGAAAATCTCTTGAAATTGAAAGAAGAGGAAGAAAATAATTTCAAAAAATCTGGTTACCTCAACACAACTTTTTTATAAGTCATTAAACAACTCAAAATGAAACACTACTTATTCATCATTGCACTATTATTTACAAATTTTGTAAACGCACAGCGGTACGACCTGGGAAATAGTTTTTATCCTAATTCCAGAGAATTTAAATTAATTGGCATTTCATCTGCAACAGGCGTAAAGTCATACAAGTATATCCGCCCAATTACCGATTATATGTTTGGCAGAAAAATTGGCGATATTATTATAGGAGAAAAGTATGGCCGTGTCGTTACTACCGTATATAACCTTATTCCGCTAAAAGAAGATGTGGGAGTACCTCAGTCAATTGTAAATCTTGTTCAGTCTGCGCTGCCATTTCCGCTTGCACTGGTTGGTGATGTGTACGGTGTAAATATCGACAATGAATCTATCAGTTTAAGCAGGTCAAAAAATGCTTTGACCTTTTACAAAGACAGAATCATGTATTTCTCATCAGTGAAGAAAAGTTTATTAAATAACTAAAATCAATTCATAACCACTAAAATTTAAAAAAAATGAAAACAGTATTTGGATTTTTATTGATCATTCTTGGAGTAGTGTCTCTTTTCAGATATCCCAATTTTGGATTAAGTGTCTATGAGTCTTTAGGAGCATTAATCGGTTTTGCATTAATTATTGTTCCGGGTATTCTTTTAATTAGGAGTGACATAAAACATTCGCAGAAAAAATAATTAATAATAGAAATGACAGAAAGAATAGACTACCTCATAAAAGACAACCATTGCAAAAAAGCAATAGAAGATTTTATGATACTTGCATCAGTACCTGATTGGCTGAATCAATATTTAGGCTTGTTTGATTCAGTATCTATAAAACCTAAGAGACTGCCCAGGGTTACTTCATCACATTTTGATAGCGAAACCTTTGAAAACATTCAGCTGTTTGCGCAACTCTTTTATTTAATATTTGTAGTCTCTTTCTGAAATAATAAAAATCAAAAATTTGCTATAAAACTTCATGCATCATATGGGCAAGTATAATAAAATGTATAAATTACATTATGTTCCATATAGATACTATAGAAAAGTTCTGCCAATTTTTAAATTCAATTGAAAATGTTTCAGTAAAAATTGATGATTTACAATGTGATATATACATAAGTAATTCTATTGTTGCAAGAGGTAAGGCAATTTCAAATGATGTCAATGAGTATGAAATAGAAGAATTACTAAAACATAATGAACATACTCAAATAGAACAGTTTTTCTATATTAAAAATAAAATCTTTAGTAGTGATTCGAAAAATAAATTAATATTTCCTTCTGGGAATATCAGTGAGTTTATCGGGTATCTATTTAATAAGTATCCAGATATAGAACCTATAGAATATCTGATACAAAAACAAAGTAATGAACTTAATAATACAATAATCCAATTAAACTCAATAGTACTCCAACTTCGAATTGAAAATAATAAAATCAATGAGGATTTGCTTAAAGTAAATTCTGAACTTTATGAAAGTAATAGAGTAAATAAACAACTTGAAGAAAAAATAGCAGAACTACTAAGAACAGCGGCTAAAAAAGAAAAATTAATTATACCAACAGCTCAATATTTTGTAAAAGAACTCAATTGCATTTCGCTAGATCAATATAATAGCATTTGCAATTACGAGAATAAGCATCATGAAGGAATGAATAATAAAACCGTTTGCGTTTATGAAAAAGACTCAATAGTTTCTCTTTCTTTTAACCCATCAATATATAATGAATATTTAGGTTTGGATTTAGTCGGTATAGTGTTTCCGCTAACTGTTTCATCAGAAAAAACGCTCATTTTATTTGATAAAAAAGGTGAATGTATTGAAAATTTAAAAATCGAAACTTTAAAAAAAATATTTGAACTTGATTGGGATGTGTTTAAAAAAATCGAACTGATTGGCAGATAATGTATTACTTTTTTAATAAGCAACAAACCGTATGGATTATACAAGCAATATATAATACCTGATTTTAAAGTAGAATAAGATCAGTATAAATACGTTCTTCAATATCCAATTCAATATCTATAATGCTATCCTCATCAACAACTTGGCTTTCTATAGTTATATGTAGTTCGCTGTTGCCACTTATATTTTTATTCGAGAATTCAGAAGCTATAAAATTAAAGCAGCTCATAACCTCAAAACAATTAAAATCTCTTTCCCCAGGCATTTGCCAATTGAAACAGTTGTATTGGTTGTTGTTATTTATCAAACTCCAGCGTAACCCAAACGGAGCTTTTGATTGATTTAAGTTGGTATTTACAACGCTTAGCATATTTATTTTTTCAAAACAGCCCACAGATGGTAAAATTATTTTTGGAGATTTTTTTGTAAGTTTTAATTCGTAACACATGTTGTTGTTATTTATTTAAAATATTATTTTTCATACCATTAATGTGCTTTACCTCACTCATCAATTGTTGTATACCTGTGACTACATCTAAAGCACGGGAGCTTAATTTTTTTACTTCTAGGTAATTGCTTTTAATAGACAAGCCCGGCTCAATATAGTATCCAATATAGCTATTATCATTAGCAAAAAGGGATTCATGTGCTAAATATATTTTTCTTTGATTAATAAAAAAATGCAAGTATTCTCCCAGTTTTATGATTGAAAATTGAATTGGCTTTTTTAAATTAATAAAGTGAAGTTTTCTATTTTGAAACCTGTGATAAATTTTATGATGGTCTTTTTCAAAATGCATAATCAATGCTCGTTTTCCATCGGCTGATAAGGTAAATCGGTTTACATAATCAATTTGATTATCGAAGCCCCATAGTAAACCAAAATGACCATAATTGTCTTCTTTTTTATTTAGTTCAATGATTGTCTCAATAATAAAATCCTGACCTTTTTTCAACGCAGTTTTCATCTTATAGTAATTCCATCTTCTTGTTGATGTATTGTGCATATGATAATACCCTTCCTTGATCATAGTTTTTTCAGTTTCAATATCTACAATTTCCCATTTGCGATTATTATTGCTGAAATTTTCCAATAAAATACTTTGCCGATTAACTATTTGAAACAATTCTGTCAAAATGTGCATCTTACCAATTATTTTGTGTTTGGCAAATATGCATTAGCTATACCTCCAACTATTGGAGGAGTTAAAAATAATTCACCCCTCAAAATAATGGAGGTCTCTCACCATTATATTTGATGAATATGGATTAATAATTTAACTAAATTGTACATCTAAACCAATCTATTATGGCCAAACAACATCAAGAGCTCATCGCTTTTTTGCAAAAAAACAATTTTAAGGCAGATTGTTCGCAATGTGGTTCCCCATTTAAATTAAAAGAAGCAGTACTTTTTCCTATTGATGAATTTACCTCAGAGGCTAAAGACAAAATGAATGAAATTAAGGAAGCCCTTAAAGACAGGAAATTAACGCTTCAACAATTAACAGCTAAGAAAAAACAAAAAATAGAAAATACTACCCAAAGTGTAAATATGGGTTTTATTCTAGAACGATTAGCGCCGGTATTAGAACAATTTCGATTTAATAAGAATGATTGTAGAAGTTTATTTGATCCAATCGATTATGTAATCTTTGATGGGCTACATAAAAATGGGGTGGTTCAAAAAATATTTTTCATCGATATTAAATCAGGGGCCGCTAAATTAAAAAAGAATCAAAAAGCCATCAAAACCAAAATCGAAGAAAAAAAGGTGGAATTTAAATTATATTAATACACGTAAAATTATTTGATATGCAACACCAGGAAATGTTATTATTTTTTCAATACCAAAGAGAAATATTTGGCCTTTGTCCTTGCTGTAATGAGTTTATTCGCTTGAGTGACTGTAAAATTTATAAAGATGAACGTAAAAGTACCGATTGGTTAGATAAACTTGGAAATGAGGACAAAAAACTAGATGTATTTGAAGCGAAAATAAATGAAGACTTAAATTATTATAATGAAGTAGCGCGTGAAAAAGGAAGAAAAGAGGCCAATAAAAAAATGAAGAAAATCGATAAAATATTTACGCCTCAAAAGTTGAATCCTGATGACGCCAAAGTGATTTTTCATCCCGTTGATTTTGTGGTCTTTAATGGTATGAAGAATGGTTCAAATGGGGATGCACTAAAAAGTATCATCTTACTAGATGGTGAAAGAAAATCAGCTGAGCACAAGCAAGTACAAAAAAGCATTATGAAAGCAGTTGAAAAAGAGAGCTATGAGTGGATTACAATGAGGGTTAATGAAGATGGGCAGATAAGTGAAGAGTAAATTTGAGTTATAATAAAACTATTTAAATTACTAATGAGTAAATTCTCACTTGACAGAAAAAATTCAACAATAGAATTTCACCTTAATTCTATTGAAAGTTACTTACATATTGATACAATAACTTTAGCCAATTTTGGCAGCATAGGAAACGAATGGATAAACATCTTTCCAAAATTATCATTGACTGCGGAATTGAGATATTGGGTATTTGCTGACTCAAAAGGAATAAATACTGATATAAGAACATTTTGTATACCCATAACATTTGACCCTATTCAATCGCAGCCTGTTTTTAAAATAAATAGAACCATACAAAATCTACTATTGACTATTGGAATCAATCCTGAAAAAAAGTGCTACTCGATATTAAGGTTAGAGCTTAAAGAAACTGAAACTATCTATGAAAAATATGAATTGAAATTTGAAGTTAGGCTACATGAATTGGCAAAAGTGATTAATTAATAAGCTGTCATACTTATGAGATTAGGTAAAAGTAGTATCAAAGTTCTTGAAAAAGAAAGTTACTAACGGATTATTTTGAAGGTTGATATGGATGGTAATATAAGTTTCTTTTAAGGAACCAGTTTTTTCTGTAAAATTTACTCCTCAAAAAGCCGGAGGACTAGATATATAAATTTGAAAAGTAAAATCAAATTTATATGCCTCTCAAGAACAAATCTTCAAACTCTTTTTCGGTAAACATTACTGAACGGACGCTTTCGCAGTTAACAGAGAACTATAAGGAAGAATCACAAACTACCGTGCTTTGTAATTATATTTCAAAGCAAAAATACATTAATGGAGGGTGGGTAAATATTTATCCTACAACTTATTTGGTTAACAAAAATCAAACATTACCCTTGTTACATGCCCAAAATATTCCACTAGCACCCAATCGGCATGTTTTTAAAAAGGCAGGTGAATTAAAACAATTTATTTTATTATTTCCAGCCGTGCCAATTGACTGGGAATATTTTAGTGTTATAGAAAAATGTATAGATGCAAATGGATTTGTTGTAAGTAACATTAAACGCAACAAAACTGGATTGTATGAAATTTCTATTCATTAAGATCAAACGAATTTATCGAGACCTCAAATAGTTGGAGGTCTGAGAAACTAGATTTGTTGTATAAAAAACAAAACACTTTATTATGTTACAAGAAGCCATAGAATCGCCATTTATTTCAAAAAAGATAAAATTAACGAGCTGGGAAAATCGTAATACTATTGAAGATATGTTGCGCTTGCGTAGATTAATGTTAAAGCAAAAGTTAAGTCCAGCTGAAGGGCAAATCTATTTTTTGTTAAGAAATAAATACGAAGAAGCCTATGTTAATTTATTAAAAGAGACGAATCCAATAAAGTATCAGGTATATATAGAAGAACAAGAAAAATTAATTAGTCAACGAGAAGCAGAAAAAATAAAAGACATAGAAAGACAACTGCAATTTGTTGAACAAGAACTAAAAGAATATGAAGCTTGGTTAGCTTTTCAGAAAAGAGCTTAAAATTATTTTAAAATAAATCGTTTAACATGCCAGAATTTTCAGCAGCACTATTTGCTACACAAGAAAGACCCTTTGGAAAAGAGCACGGATTAATTGCTCATGCATTATTGTTTGAAGGATCCAGGCCTTACTGGGAAGTGCACATCGGCGAAAAAATATTTCGCTTTATTTCACATCCTGATTTTTTATTGGAAGATGGCTTGTGGCAACTTAACAATTATTGTCAAATCCCAGCATCAGAATACAAATATGATGTTAGTGGTAATGCACCACTAACTTTAGAAGAAGAGTTTGGTGAAGATATTTGTAGCGAATACAGAAACAATATTGTAAAAGAATTAACTGAAACGGGTATTCATTTTAAACTTATTACCTGGCCGGGTGTTTGGATGCCTAAATTAGATTACAAGATTAATAATTGGCAGAACGCTGGTATAAATATTATATCACATTCATAAATATTAAACCTACTTATATTGTGCAATTGATTTTGCCAAAAGCTCTTTAATTTGTTGCTTTAGTTTTGTAGGCTGCATTACTTTACAATAGGGCCCCATTGACAATACACGGTTGCACAACTCAGGATTAATATGAACGTGTATCTCTATGTTGATATTTTTAGATGATTTTTTTATAATCTTTTGAGAGTTATGTAAAGGTTCTAGCTGAATCAATTTGTGATAAGGAGCCTCGATTTGCAAGATTACTTTTTGGGGTTTAGAATCTCCTTCCATGATTCCAACAGAGTGTTGAAGGAAGTTGTCAGCATTAAAATCGAACCTATGTTTTTGAACTTTTTCAATAGTTTCAATGTCTTGAATTCGGTCTAATGCAAAAGTTAGGTAATCTTCTCTCTCGGCAACCCATCCTATTAAATACCATCGGTTACGATGTTCTTTTAATAGTTTTGGATAAACGGAGTACTCTTTGACTTCTTTTTTATAAATATTTTCATAACGAATATTTACAATCCATCTATTTTTTACAGCAGGTAATATAGTTGCAATCCAATCATAACCATTGGTTGCGTTTCCGGTTTCAAATTGAATGTATCTGTCAAAATCATTTTCTTCCAAATCAATCAATAAATTAAAGCGGGTATTTATTTTATCAATGGCTTGTTTGAAATCTTTGAAGATAGCTACGTGAGAGTACTGGTGTAATAAATTAGCAGCATATCGTAATCCATCCCATTCATGATCGGTTAATTGCAAATCTGAAATAGAAAATCCCTGTTCCGCATAAAAGTAACCTTTGTTTATTTTGCTGTATTCTATAGGAGCTTCATAACCTTGAGGACGGTCGGATTTCATTTGTCGAATGTCCTTTTCAATTGTTGAAGTTGAAATACCCTCTCTGATTCTTTCACTACACTCTCTAGCTAAGTCTTCAAGTGTTGGGTATGGCTTTAATTTATTGGTTAAGCACGCATCAATAATGTGGTAGCGCGAAACGGCAGATTTTATTTTAGGCATGCAGTAAAATTATAGAAAAAGAATCATATGTATTTAAAGAGTTAACCAAGTTAAATCAAATTTAACATCGATTGTTTTTTTGTTTCATATTCTTCTTGGGTAATTAAAGCTTGATTTAATAATTCTTTTAAAGTAGCCATTCTGTTAACCATCAAATTATCTGCTTTTGTATATTTAATTTTAAATTCTTTAATTTCTGTTTCATTTAAAATCACTACCTCAAAATTGATATAATCATCATAATGCACCCTGCAACAAACAATTTTACCATCTAAGGTGATATCCCATCCGATATTTGACCCCCAACCTAAAACCTGATTACATACCCATCCTGTATTTCCATATCTTGGTTTGAATGGCATAACCATGTGCATACCTCTTTTGATTTCCTTTAAATGAATGCCATGATTTATTTCCAAGTCCCCAGTAAACAAGTAATTCAATGAAGGCGTTTTGATAATCAGATTTTCTTTAAGTATCGACAATGCCTTTTCTCTTTGCACTTTTTCTATATCATTTTTTATTTTTTCTTCATTGAGTATTTTTATTTCATTATCCGTTAATTGTACTACTTTATAAAAGTAAAAGCTAAACGGACCTACACAATGAACGATTTCTGAGCCATCCAGTTTGACATCCCAGTTAGGAGCAGTCTCATCACCTAAATATCCATTTTCCCAACTAAGGTTTTGGGGACGAATCCAGCCTTCACTTGAAATTTGATAATGGGTGCGCAGATAGTTCATAGGATCACTTATTAGCGTTAGCTGAATTCCGTGATTGATGCTTAAAATTTCAATGTCTGTTGCAGGTTTGCCATAAGCTTCTTCAATAAAGATTTTGGTAAGTTTTTCTACCAAAGTGATAGTATTCATAATCTTTTTTTGTTAAAGCTAAATAAGCTGACCACAATCTATTGGAGGGGTGAGAAGGCATTTCGAATATGTTTAAAACAACTTTTTACGATTTTGATAGAAAGTAATTAGAATTGTTTGAAAACCTCTATCATTTATTCAATTCTTCACTTCACCCCAAATAATCTTGAATGGAACTAATTAATAACCCCTTTTCTTATCATCTTTTTCTTTCTTCCATTCCCAAAATTTATATCCCCCATAAACAAGTAGCAAAACTCCTGCAACTATCAACGTGTTATTCAATAACTTCTTACTACTATTTGTGGATGCTGATTGGTTTGAAACAGAAATAGGGGGATGATTTTCTATAATGTTATTTATAGGTATTGATGGCGGCGATATTTTTTCTACTAAATCGTAACCTATGTCATTAAAAATAGTTTCACTCATAGCTTTATAATTTTAATAGTGTTATTTAAATATGAGATGTAACCATAGCAACCTACAACACGACAGTTATCTCCATTAATAATAGTATTGCCGGTTATTATACTCCAGTTCATTTTTTCAACTCTTAATATGTTGGCGTCAATAATATTATTGCCATACTTTTTTTGTGTAGCACGTAGAATATTTTCAACATGCTTTATTTCGTTAAGACACTTTTTGTTTATTGCATAATTGTCTTTAGAACGTTCAAGCTTTTCAGCCATATAACATTCGTCGTTGCAGTAGCGACGGTTTCCATTTCTATTTGGTGGCAGAAAATCGCCACAGTTGCGATAATTACAATACATTTTTTTTGATTTTTAAAATATTAATAATAGTGTTTACATAGAAGTGTTTGATATGATTGACAATGTCAATTACTAAGCAATAGATTTTAGATTTGGGCCACCCGGCAGATTTATTTTGAAGAGCTTTAATATACCTAACTTTAGAGCGTTCAATCTTTTCAGTCATATAACATTCGTCGTTGCAGTAGCGACGATTTCTATTTTTATTTAGTGGTATGACATCACCACAATAGCGATAATTACAATTCATAGTTGTTTATTTTAAAATTGTTAGAAATAGGATTTACAGGATTGCGCTTTACATAATTGACAACGTCAATTAGAATGTAATAGATTTTTGATTTACGTCGTCCCTTTTGAAGTGGCTCTAGAATTTTTTTTGATTTTGCTATTTTAGAAGGAGGGTCGTCGTCTGTACGATAAAATTTTATCTTACGTTCCGCCCGAAGTTGTGCAAGTTTTCTTTTTGAAATTTTAAGCATCTGCAAAACATCAACATCATCAAGAATGACTTGATCTGCCGGTAGCGATACTTTTGAAATCCTCTCATCGATTTCCTCTATCAGGCCTTTTAGTTCAGGCCAATTATCAGTGTAATGTTTTTTCATAACTAAAAAATATTTTTATAAAATTGAAAAATATTTTTTACACTGGTAAGAAATAAGTGGGAAACTTTCCTCATATACAATATGAGGGCAACCTTATAAACCCTCTTTGTGGTCTGGCGTCGCCCTATTGTATTTCACCCTCAAATTATTTGAAATCTGTAAGGTGAAATACCCTAGAGTTATTTTATTTTTCATTTCATTGTGCCTAAAATTATAATCTCTATCAATTAAATTGAATACCGAAAAAAATTCTTTTCTTTTTTTTGTTAATGCAACTTTAGAATATCCACTAAAAAAGTTTTCAATAACAAGTCCTTCCCAAATTTCCAACAATTGAATTTCTCGACTTCTATTATTTTCACTTGCAGTTATGGTTTCTGTCTCAATTTCAAAAAGTTCAATTCGTTCTTTTAATATTCGAAGATAATTTGTAACCATATTTAAATACTTTGATCTAACACTTAAATGGCTGCTCATTTCCATTGCTATTTCAGGCTGTGGCAAAATTTCATAGATTGTGATTATTTTAATTTTTCTTGTTTTTTCATTACAAAGTTTTAGTTCATTGGCTTTTTCTTTAAACTCTACATTTTCATTATTAAGTAGAATTGCTTCAGATATCAGATTAATCGATAATGCTATTTCGTTTTTTTTATTAATGATAGATTCTTCACTCATTACATAGTCATCAAAAATTGATTTCAAATTCACATATATTTCAAATAGCCGGTCATCAACATATCGAGCTGTACCTGCCATACTTATGCTACTTAATTTATACTTGTAATCAATTTTTTGTTTTAATGGCTGCTTCGTATACAACATCAATTTTGCTATGGATAATTGTTCAACCAATCTCTTAATATTTTCTGATGGTGTTTCATTTTGGTCAATAAAAAAAGTCCAAGCACCTTCAATTTGCATTTTCTTGTTCATTTGAGAATTTAATAAGTTAATAAATAATAGCGTTTTCTAACTAACCAGAAAAATTAAGACATAAATCGTTGCATTATATATATCTTTTCCAAAAGGGTATAGAAAAACCCATAAAAATTACTAGATTTTTCCGGAAAAATCTAGTAAAATATAGAAAAGTTTAGATTTTTCTTTACGAAGATAGAAAAGGTCAAATAATCTATAACTTCTTTCACGAAGTATTTCTATCAGTTTATACTATCCTCAAATAGATTGAGGCCTAATAGAATACCTTCATGATTAATAAATTATATCGATTTATATGACTATATGATGTTTAGTTTTTGTAGATTGTGAGATGTAATTAATCTATCACGATTTCAATATTATTCTTAATTATATTGATGTAATTTATACAGGCTTAAGATAGGTGCTGAAATAGATTTTAATGAAGAAGAGATGTTTATTTTTAACAATAGAACAACGAGCTATATAGATAGACAAGCATATTGAAAAATCTAAAAAGTATATTCATTTATGGACCCCAAATTATATTTTACACAGAACGATGAAACATTCTATTTTGTTGGTCGTCCTGCTGATTATTTCTATGATTTTGGAATGATGCCAATTGCAAAAAACGCGTGTACAAATGTTTTAGAAAAAAACAGATTTTTAGTTGCTTTACATCAGCACTTTACAACATTCGATCCCAGATTTGAAAAAACTGTTTTGCCTTCAGAATTAATAAAGGATTTGAATTTTTATTTTAATGAATTTGAAAGCTTTAGTTTAAGTCATTGGAACTTATTAAAATACGAAACAATCAATGAGGCTTTTGCTAATGAAGACTTTCCAAACTTGTTTATGTCTGAAAAACAGCAAAATGAAAACCTTTTTTGTTTGAATAATTATTTTAACAAGGTAATTCAGATTTTTTCAAAGTATTCAATACAGATAAATTCTTGTGAAAAGTTATTGGAATATTATTTAGATAATCATACGGTATAATAAAAAAATGTGTAGATTTTTTGAGTTATTTAGTTTGCGAAAATTTTGAGGCGTCGGTAAGTGAAATATTGTCCTATGTTAATTGTTCAGAAGCTGACAAAACAAAATATAATTATCACAATTCGATTACAATAAATTTAGAAGATTTAAAAAGACTTAATATGTAAATTCAGTTTGCTGATTTAAAGTTATCCTGTTGATGCTGCGTTTAAAGTAATGGGAGATAGAATAATTCAATTCGGTTTTTCACACTATAAAACAATATTAAAAAAGTCTCAAAGATTATTTTATGAAGGATTTAAATTGTATTCTTGATTTAATTTTTGCTTCTTCTAATGATTTGAAATATTTATAATTGACGACAATGAAAACAAGATTTAGTAGTAAGCCCCAAAAAATATAAGCAATGGAATTTAAATTAATCGAAAATAGCTACTCTACTACATATAAATATTTTGGCAAATTTAATTGGAGTGCTGATGGTATTGGATTAGAAATAAACTATCCTGATGAGAATTCGAAATTAGAATGGTATGAAAAATTGTCTGTCGAATCAGAATCTATGGCTGCTGCTATTTTAGGCTTATTATTTAATGATTTCAAAAATAGAAATGAAGAATTAATGATTAGCTATAATGATATTTCTCAAATTGTAGGTTCCATGAAATTTGGAGGGTTTATTAATACGTGGTTTGACTCTGATGGTGTTCTTTTTAAAGAAGGTCCTTTTTTTGATGGGATATTTGGCCGTTTTTCTTCTTATGGAAACCTGGGAAACCCTGATAATTATTACGAGGAGACTTGTGAAATATACCACTGGAACAAAGAAGCAATAAAAATTATTTTTCCAGAAAAAAGATCAATTGATGAACTGAAAGACAAATTGTTTATAGATATAAGAATAGAGTCAACATTTAAAAATGAGCTTCTGGATATTATTAAGCTTTTTAATTCAAAAATTAACCACAATATTTAATAACCTAAAACAATGCCAAGCTATTATTTAAAAAATGGAAAAAAGTATGATTTCAGATTCTTTGAAATCAGAAATTGGGATGATTCACAAGAATATTATGCTAATGAGTACTTTAAATTTAAAGTAAACGAGAATGATCTTTTATGTTTAGGGTTTATTTATTGGGCACATATAGCCATGTGGCAATTGGATTTTAGTAATAAAGACACAAATAAGCTATACTCTCTAAATGTTTTTAAAAAGGCTATCTTGTCAAAATTCGAAGAGTTAGATATTTACCCAGACCCCCCAAATTTTGGTTATGATAATCCAGATTTAAATGTAAGTGCTTTCTCGTGGGATTTTCCTAAGTTTAGAGTGAAAAACATTACTGAGAATGGTTTTTTTGTGACTGATGAAGATAAAGAAGAGTTTTATTTTGATCTTTACGATTCAGATATTTGTTCGATAGAGGATTTAGAATATGAAGATAAAGAAGTGAATGTTGGTACAATATTTAGTTGTAATCCTGGAGATCCAGTTTTCATGAGCGATGATGATTTTGATTTAATTAGACTGGTTTTTATATCAAAAATAAAAACATTAAACAATATTTATTCTAAAATTAAATTTCCTAATCTGATTGAATTAGATACCATAACCTAAATTCAAAAACTAACACTTCGCTGTACTTTGAATCTTCGTTAAATGGAAACTTTAGGATAAAAAATACTTTAAAAAAGATATGATAATATAGAAAAAAATTTTTAGATGTTAACAAAATAACAAATAGCCTCTAATTTATTTAATTAAATACGAGTAACATAATATGCTTCAAAAAACAGAAGAATTTATTGAATATTTGATAGAACACAAGAAACAACATTTGATTGATTTGTGTAAAATGGAAATTGATTTCAATGATTCAATATCATTAAAAGAGAATTATGATATTATATATAATATAGTATTGAATTCAATATATAACGATGCTAAACCAACTAAATATGTAATATTTCGTGAAGGAGGTGATGAGTCTATTTATGAAAATGGAGTATGGGAAACGGCTTTATTAGAAATACAAGGCTGGTATTTTTGGAAGGAACCAGAAGGCAATATTTATGGTTTGTTTTCTGCAATTGAAGATGCACTTCTTTATTCTGGTAACTTATAGCTTAAAAAGAAATAAAAGTATTATAATAAACAAATTAATAATGAATTTAATAGTCTATGTAGTTATGGGGGGGGTGTTCTTGTTAATTTTTAAAAGATATGATTAATTGCTATTCACCACCGGATAATAAATCTCTCCCCAATCTTCTTTACTGTTCTCCATCATAATATCAATAATTATAGGGATAAGCAGTTTGAGGATATTACAAGCATCTCTTACCTGAGTACGATTCACCTTGCTTTTATAAGTTGCACCACCATGCATAAGCTGGTTACGTAGCATATACAATCTGTCTAGCACTACTTCAATTAGTTTGGCTACCTCATTTTTTGAAAGATAACGATTGGCATCTTCATTGGATTTGTCAAATAGTTTTTTCCAGTTCACTTTTTCTCCACGCTGGGCATCCCAGAAGGGTTTAAATATAAATTGGTTTTCAATGATCATTCGCACTGGTCCGGAGAATTTTTGCCATAATAAATTGTAGAAACGCTTCTCGTGATCATGGCTCACTAGTTTTGATATAAACTCATTAAATTGTTTTCTTTCAGTTAAATCATTTTCAGACTTTTCGTCAATAGCATAACAGGCATTGTAAGAAATCCACAACGACAAAAATTGTAAATCGTGATTGGTTGTATTTTCCTCGGCACATTTTAGCCAGCTGATAGCTCGGTGCAAGCGAACAGTCAGATTTTCTGGCATGACTTTATTTTGTTTTAGTTTTCGTTTTAAATCTGAGGATGACATTGGTATTTTTTATAAGGTTAATTCGATAAAATTTTGATTGCTGAAATGATAGAAATCTTTAAACGAGAAAGATGACAGGGTCAAATTTTACAAATTGGTCCAAAATTTTAGCGAAGCAATAAAATTAATTAAAAATTAGATAAAATAATTTCTAATTGTGCTTTTTATGAAGATATAAATACAAATTATATAAAACGCTCGAAAATAATTTTTTAATTAGTTTTCATTACAAAAAATAAAAAAGAAATAAACCGAGTTCGGTTAACCGAACTTTTCAGTTCTTTTTTAAAATCTAACTATTTTACCATCCATTTCTTCAATTCCTTAACTTCCGATATTACTATTTGTAAATTTCTTGAATCAATCAATTCTAGCTCTTGCTCCTCGGTAAGTTTTGCATTTGCTCTCTGAAACTTTATTATTCTCATTATTGCGCTAATCCTATCTTCGCGTTCATCCTGAAGATTCATTAGTTCATTTAAAATTTCATCAACCGTTTTTTCTTCAGGTGACACATATTGGTGTATACGTTTTGATAAGTCTTCGCATATGTCAACATTAAATTTTTTAAAATAAAGCTCTAGTGTTCCTTTTGATAAATGATAGGCACCCATATTTATTGTTTTAATTTTGATTTGATTTTATTACAGCTTCTTTTCGATTAGTCAGCATCAACGATGTTTAAATGGCTTTCTATTTTTATTTTCATTCATAATAAAGGCCCCACATGTTTTTCTTAAACCAGGAATTGGTTTTGGGATACCATTAATTATTTCGTTTCCACATCGCACACCCCATCCTATACCAACAGCCCAAATCCTGTGTTTACAGTTATAACATACTTCTTCATCGATAGAAATTGTGTCTTGGTTTTTATTGTTATCCATGATTAGTTATTTTAAATTGAAGTTTAATGTTTTATTATCAATCCAACCTTTCAATTCTTCTAATCCTCCTTTTTTCGCGCAATAACCACATCCCCATGTACCCGTGCTTGTGGAAATTTCAATAGAATGTGCTCTTCCTGAAGGGCAATTGGCTCGCCAACTATGAGCAGTTTGGTCAAAAGGAATTGGATAGAGTTTTTGCTCTTCGCAGTATCGAATCAGTGGATGGCCTTGACCACTTTCCTTGATTTTATTTTTTTGATTGTTAATGTTGTCTATTCCTTTTCTTAATAGCTGATTAAATTCATCTTCGGTAAACAGTTCGCTATAACTATATACAGGGTAACCAAAACAATTACCGCTATAAGAAAAGAATTCAATGAGAAATGATTTTAGTGACGCGATGTCATCAGTGCAAGAATTGTCTGGTGTAAAGAGTATAGTTTCTTTCTCTTTTTTACTGCTACCTAGCAAATAGCAATCCGATTTTAAAATACTCAATTCATTTTGAGCATTGAATCGATAATAAAGAGAGGTTTCATAACAACGAATACTAATAAAATCCTGTTCGAAGGTGACTAAGTGCTTGTGTTCCATGATGCATAAATTTTTAAGGTTAAAAATGAATACATCAAGAAAATAATAAAGGGAAGTTTAGCGCTTTATTTTGGCTGAAGGCCCTCATCATTTTACCACCGCGGTCTCTCGACTCGGTTGGTTTCACTTTTACGTGAATCTTGATGTGGATACAAAGATAGAAAATAATTTCAATCAACAAAATGAATTGTTATAAAAAACAAAATGTTTACAATGTTGAATGTCTTTAACATTTCTTTGGTGTCATTCTGAATTTTTTATTTGTAGATTCAATTAACAAAGCAAAATCCTCTGTATTTGATTATAATTCTATAACACTTACCGCTTTCTTCAGTCGTTTTTCTCTTCTTTCTTTTAAGTTGGTCTATTTATTACTCACCTCTAAAACACACTGTTATGTTTAAAATCATTTCCGCTTTTATAATTATTTTAATCAGTTTTAGAACACAAGCACAATCTATCAGTGAAAGAACTGTAGATAGTTCAGGAAATATATTGATTTTTACGACAATCGATACAATTGGCAAGGGTGTTAGATACTTGGCGGTGGATGGATTTATATATAACGTAGATAGTGTTAATAATTATGTATTTGATTTTTATTTCAACTCCCCACATAATTTCTTATTAACCGCTAAGGATAAAATTTACATTCGATATAGTGATGGAGCAGTTTATGATGTATCATCTTTTTCAGAGGGCAGTTTTTTTACTCAAGGACAAGACGCAAATATTTCCATAGAAGTTTCAAAAAAAGCATTAAATAAAATGTTACAATACTCAGTAAAATCTATCAGCATTGTAACTGAAAAATTTAGATATACGATACCCGTTAATTCCGCCGATAAAAAAGTTTTTGAAAATCTTGCACATTTTATGTTGAATGTAAATGTGTATGATGAAAACGTAATAAAGCAGTCAGAGCTTACTAAAATGAAAAGTTCGGATAATTAATTCAGCATACGCTCAGTTTCTTTCTAATCCTTATTATTCACCTTTTAAATCTAAATGTATGAAACGCAGAAACGCAACTATCGCCCTTGTAATTATTTTGATTATCATTTTAATGATAGCAAAATGCAATTGCTATAATAAAACAGCTACGGCTGTAAGGTTTGTTAATCCTCCTATTCCTTCTGGGGACATACCTTTTTCTGATTATGCAGTAGATGCATCAAAAGGAGATACCATAATGTATGCTTCTGGTACTTTGCTGTTGTTTCCTCCGAATTCATTTGTAGATAAAAACGGTAAATTGATTGAAGGGAAAGTAGAAATAAAATATAGAGAATTTTCTAATCCTATAGATTTTTATTTGTCAGGAATTCCAATGGGTTATGACTCTGCTGGCGTGCATTATAATTTTCAATCAGCAGGGATGTGTGATATACAGGCATTTAAAGATGGACAACCGGTTTTTGTAAATAAAAAAAGCAAGCCTGAGATTAATATTGCTACAGTGAATACTGACCTTGCCCAAAATTTATATTATTTAGATACAGTCACTCAACAATGGGTGAATCAGGGTAAAAGTGAAATTATCAAAGTATCGAAGTCAAGCAAACCTGCTCCCATTCAAATGGTGATTAATATTTCTCAGCCTGTGAAACCCGAAAAAATGTCAGATGATTTACCTATCATCAAAGTAACTGTTGATTCAGCATCTTTCAAAGAATTATTGTCGTATAATAATCTTCAGTTTCAACTGGATAAACAAGAAACAAGATTCAATCCGAAGGATTCTTATGTAGATTGGGAGGATATAAAACTCAAAAAAGGAGATAAATCAGGATTGTATACTGTTAAGTTT
>Ga0214921_10005303_pt1 | contig 18298 bp, 19 predicted proteins | sample LL1505_MetaG_FD_177992 | JGI IMG/M metagenome (GOLD analysis project Ga0214921, IMG submission 177992) | Freshwater microbial communities from Lake Lanier, Atlanta, Georgia, United States - LL-1505 | ecosystem: Environmental > Aquatic > Freshwater > Lake | place: USA: Georgia | collected... | reverse complement strand
GGCTGCATGGCCTTCTGCCAATAACGCCTGTCGATGTATTTGCTAGGGTCTGTGAGTTTTTGCGAGTTATCACCCAACTTGCTGCGCAAATCGAGCACAGCCTGAATACCTTTATCGTCCAGCTGCACATCAGAGAAGAATCCCGATTGCGGGTCAAGCAGCAACTCGCAAGATTGGGCTGCAATTTGCGCATTCATGTTGGGCACATATTTCATCAAGAGGGCCTGCGCTTGAGGGCGATTTTCAGGCAGCTTCAACCACCGAATGGCGTCTCTGTAGGCTCGAATAAAACTGACCACCTGCGCTTCATTGTTGGCAGCCCAACTTCTGCGAGCGGCCCCCACAATGCCCATGTAATTGCCAATGGTAGAGCGGGTGGTGGCCAATTGGTTAAAGCCCCTGTTCTTGGCTTGTAAATCAAAGGGTGCTCTCAGCATGGTGGCTGCATGTTGCCCTTCCATGAGTGCGGCAAAACGTCTGTCGGTGCCACCTGCGCGTGCCCATTGCACATCAGATTCTTTAATGCCGTTGCGAGCCAACATGTCTCTCAGTGCAAATGAAAACCCGTTGCTCATGGCGTCAACAGAAATGGTTTTGCCTTTTAAATCGGCAAATGTTTTGACATCAGGGGCAGCAACCAAGCTCAAGAACCCATCGTCTGAGCCCATGAAGCCAAAAAAGTCACTGGGCGGATCAAACTTCAATTCACCTTGGCCCTCTTGGTAAGCCAAGATATTGTCTAGAGCCGTAACGGCCACATGGTATTTACCCTCCATCAGGCCAGAGAAAACCTGCTTGGAATCGGCCGTGATGGTGTGCTGAACCTCAATGCCATGTTTTTTGAAAAAGCCCTGATCTCTGGCTGCCCAGATGGGAAGGTTAAAGCCACCGCCAAAACTAATGACCTGAATGGCACCAGGAACAGGCGCTGCCGGGCTGGCCGCGGGGGTTTGAGCGCTGACATTGCCCAGAGCCCAAAAAGGAAGGCAGGCCAAGAGTTGGCCGAGTGCTCGTTTTTGCAAGTTCATCCATGTCTCCTACAGTTGTGAGTTGTTAGGCTTGTCTTATGAGTATTTGTACGATGTCCTCGGGCAAGCTCAGACTTCATAATAATCGGCAACGCAAAATTTTGCTCACGCCCGTCTGGAGTTTTTGATGACCTATGTGACCCGAGAGAACATTACCGATCAAGTCTTGGAAGTTTTTGAAAGAACCCCAGACCCCCGCCTGCGTGAGGTCATGCAGTCTCTTGTCAAGCACCTGCACGCCTTTATTCGGGAAGTTGAACCCTCCGACGAAGAGTTTGAAATAGGCTGCAAGTTTGTGGTCGGCTTAGGGCAAAACACAAGTGAGAAAAAGAACGAGGCAATTTTGGCATCCGACATTTTGGGCGCGTCCACACTCATCACGCTCATTAACAATGTCAAACGCGCCGAGAGTGCTGGCAAGTACCAAACTGAATCAGCTTTGCTTGGCCCCTTTTGGCGCAAAAATGCACCCGTCTATGAAGCTGGCAGCAACATCTCGCATGGCCCCGAGTCCAGCGCGCAAGATCAATTGTTTGAAGTAACGGGCCATGTGCGCGATGCGCAAGGCAAGCCCATAGAAGGCGCAGAAGTTGACGTGTGGCAAGCATCGCCCTTGGGTTTTTATGAAAACCAAGACGAAGAACAGCCCGACATGAACTTGCGCGGCCGCTTCAAAACAGATGCCAATGGCAAGTTCAATTTCAAATCGGTGCGGCCCTCTGGCTACCCTGTGCCAGTGGACGGACCTTGCGGCGATTTACTCCGCGCCCAACTGCGCGATCCTTATCGACCAGCGCATGTGCACTACATGATTTCAAAACCTGGTTACCAAGTTTTGATCACCCAAGTGTTTGCCGATGACGATCACAGGCTGCACACCGACGTCACATTCTCAGTGGTAGAAAGCCTGGTAGGTCAGTTCAAAAAACGAACGGGTGCGGGCGAAGTGGGCTATTCCCTCGATTACGACTTTGTGTTGCAGGCAGGCGAAATGCATTTCCCAATGCCGCCCATTCCCTGATCTGATCACTTTAAAAAAATCTAAAAATAATTGAAAGCACGCTATGACATTTGAACCGGTTTCCAAATTAGACGGGCATGTTGCCGTCATCACGGGTGGCAAGGGCGCCATTGGTTGGGCTACGGCCAAGAGGCTGGCCGCCTTGGGCGCACGCATCGTCTCCATTGACCGTTCAGAGCCAGAAAAAGTTCAAGCACTTTTAGACACCCTGCCCAAAGTAAGCTCTGGCCCGCACTTTGCGCTGACGGCTTCCATCACCGACACGGCTGCCTTGAATGCAGCAGCAGATGCCGTCAAGCAACGTGCCGGACGTTGTGACATTTTGATCAACAGTGCGGGTTTTACAAAGCCTGTGGCGGCCAACGACTTAGAAGGTTTAACCGATGAGTTGTTTGACGAAGTGGTGCAAACCAATTTGCGCGGTGTGTTTGCCACCATCCGCGCTTTCACACCTTTGCTCAAAGCCAACAACGACGGGCTCATTGTCAATGTGTCTTCCATTGCTGGCTTCACGGGTGCTGGCAGCAATTTGGCCTATGCCGCAGCCAAAGCAGGCGTCGATGTGTTAACCAAGGCATTGGCCAAAGCACTGGCTCCACAAATTCGTGTCATTGCAGTGTCACCTGGCGTGGTTGATTCATCCTTTGTGCCTGGCCGTGGCGCCGACTTCAATGACAAAGCTGCTGCCACCATTCCGCTCAAACGCATTGGCCATGTCGATGACACCGCCTCTGCCATTGAGGCTTGCGCCACCACCATGCGCTTTGCCACGGGTTCCCGTTTTGTGGTCGATGGTGGAAGGAGTTTGTAAATGTTAGATCGCCCTACCCTCATTACCTGTGCCATCACGGGCAACATCACCAAGCCTGAGCAAACACCCTATTTGCCTGTCACGCCAGAACAAATAGCCAATGAGTGTTTGGCCTCTGCCGAAGCGGGTGCCGCAGCGGTTCACATTCACGTGCGTGACCCCGCCACGGGCCGCCCTTCTATGGAGCTTGAGCACTACCGCGATGTGGTGGACCGCATTCGCAAGCAAAACAAATCGCTCATCATCAACCTCACCACTGGGCCTGGTGGCCGATTTGTGCCAGACGCCAATGACCCGAAGATTTATGCGCCGGGCACCACGTTGGTTCCGCCAGAAAAACGGGTGGAGCACATTGCCATCATCAAGCCTGATATCTGCTCATTGGACTTGAACACCATGAACAGCGGTGCCGATGTGGTCATTAACACGCCTCGCAACGTGCGCATCATGGCCAAGGTCATCCGAGACGCAGGCGTTCAACCTGAATTGGAAATTTTTGATTCAGGCGATTTGCATCTGGCGCGAGACTTGATCAACGATGGCACCCTAGATGGCCCCGGCATGTGGACCTTTGTGCTGGGCGTTAAATATGGCTTTGCCGCCACCCCAGAAACGCTTTTGTATGCACGCAATTTATTGCCAGCTGGCGCCATTTGGTCGGCTTTTGGCTTGGGCCGCACCGAGTTCCCTATCGTGGCCCAAAGCTGGCTGTATGGCGGCCATGTGCGCGTTGGCATGGAAGACAATATTTACCTTGAAAAAGGGGTGTTGGCCCAAAGCAATGCGCAGTTGGTGGCCAAAGCGGCCGACATCATCAAGCAGATGGGCGGGCAAGTGGCCAACCCCACACAAGCGCGAGACATGCTCCATTTAAATCCTGCTTAATTCACCTTGAGCACAAACCAAGTTTGATCTTCATGAGTTCTGAGTCTTTTTCTTACGCGCTGCATGTGGCAGCCAAAGCCAGCGGCATTGACACGCTGCAACTTGATTGCCAAAACCAATCAATGCCCACTATTTCAGCAGACGAAGTGGTGGTGCAAGTAATGGCCGCCGCTGTGAACCCAAGCGATGTCAAAGCCACGCTCGGCATCATGCCGCACGCCGTGTTTCCCAGAACACCAGGGCGCGACTTTGCTGGCATGGTGGTAGCTGGCCCCGACGCTTTGAAAGGCCTCAAAGTGTGGGGCTCGGGCGGCGACATTGGCATCACCCGCAATGGCAGTCATGCACGGTATTTGGTGTTGCCAGTCGGTGCCGTGAAAGAAGTTCCAAAAGGCATCAGCATGGAAGAGGCTGGTGCAGTGGGTGTGCCCTTTGTCACCGCATGCGAAGGCTTTAGCCGCGCTGGCGGTATCAAAGCAGGTCAAACTGTGGTGGTGCTGGGCGCCAACGGCAAGGTGGGCCAAGCAGCCGTTCAAATTGCCGCGCGTGCAGGTGCCAAGGTCATTGCAGTGCAACGGCAAGATGAATTGGAAGGGTTTGCTTGCAACGATGTTGAAGTGATCAACAGCACCCACACAGAGCCTGCCACACGCATCATGGATTTAACCGGGGGCAAGGGTGCCAACCTGGTGTTCAACACGGTTGACAAAGTGTATTGGGAAGTGGGCCATGCCGTCATGGCCAAAGGTGCGACTCAGATTTTCATCATTGCCACCAAGGGACAAACCGTGGCTTTCGATTTGTTCAAGTTCTACCGTGGCATGCACAACTTTGTGGGCATTGACACACTGGCCCTTGACTGCATTCGCTCCTGTGAATTGTTAGACGAACTTCGCCCGGGTTTTGAAGATGGCACTTTAAAACCTTTTCCAGTTGCAGCAGCCGACATGATTGATTTGCCAAATGCCATGCAGGCTTACAAGGAAGTTTTGTCTGGCGCCAAAAACAGAATGGTTCTTAAACCTTAAAGCCACCATGAACATCACACGTTTCAACCAAGCGCCTGAATACAAGGCTCCCAATCACAACGACATGAAGTGCTTGCGCCTGCAGGGTCATGAAGCGGGCCCGTCACAAACACTGTGGATGGGTGTTTCACAAATACAACCCGGTGGGCATACAGGACTAGATGGCTCACCCGTAGAAAAACACTATGTGGTGCTTGAGGGCGAGGTGACCTTGGTGTCAGAGCTCAATGGCGAGGTCACAGAAGCAGTTTTAAAAGTTCACGACTCGGCTTGTTTCGCGCCTGGCGAGAAGCGACAAGTGGTTAACAGATCAAACCAAGTGGCCAGTATTTTGCTGGCCATGCCTTACCCACCCGCTAGCAAATAATATTTCAGGAGACAACATGAACGTTCAAACACAAGTCGAAGCACACGCAGAGGCAAAAGGCGGCATCTTGAGAAAAAGCTTTTTGAAAATTGCAATCGCCAGCATGGCAATGAGCGCTTTCAGCATGGCTGCTCAGGCGCAAGACTGGCCCAAACAAAGCATTAAGTTTGTGGTGCCCTTCACAGCAGGCAGCGGCACTGACATTGTGGCCCGCGCTGTGGCAGAGAAATTAACCGCCGCCTTAGGTCAACCCGTAGTGATTGAAAACAAACCAGGTGCAGGGGGCACCATTGCGGCCAATCAAGTGGCCAAGGCCAACCCTGACGGCTACACACTGCTGGTTCACTCTTCGGGCCATGTGGTCAACCCCGCCATCTATCCCAATTTGCCTTACGACACTCTGAACGATTTGGTGGGCATTACATCACTGGCCAGCTTGCCCAACGTCATGGTTGTTTCGCCCAGCAAGGGTTACAAAGATGTGAAGGACTTGATTGCCAAAGTGAAGGCCAAGCCCGATGGTTTTAACTATGCGTCTGCAGGCACAGGTTCTGCCACTCACATCAATGCCGAAAAGTTTCGAGTTGCAGCTGGCATCACCGCCACGCACATTCCGTTCAAGGGTACGCCAGAGGCTTTGACAGAAACCATCAGTGGCCGCATAGATTGGTTCTTCGCACCCATTGTGTCTGCCCTGCCCTTAATCAAAGACGGCAAATTGCAGGTCTTGGCTGTGGGTACTCCCAAGCGCTCCGACGACTTGCCCAACACCCCCACCACGTTGGAAGCGGGTGTACCAGGCTCGGAATACACCTTCTGGGTCGGCATGTTGGCGCCTAGCAAAACACCCAAACCTGTTCTTGACAAGTTGAATGCAGAAGTCGTGAAGATTTTGAATTCTCCCGAGTTCAAAACACGCTTAGACAGTATTGGTGCTGCGGCCATGCCCATGAGCAGCAATGCCTTCAATTCTTTCATCAAGTCTGAAACTGAAACCATTGCCAAGCTGGTGCAAACTGCGGGCATCAAAGCCAACTGAAATTTTCAATGCACCTGCCCAGCGCAAGCCCGCGCCCCTCTATCTATTACAACTACCAAGTTTTCAAACCTTGGTTGCCCACTGAAAACGGCACTCAAGAAAAGAAAAAAGTTGTCATAGTGGGTGCCGGTCCTGCTGGCATGGTCACCGCGTTGGAATTGGCGAGACACGGTGTTGCCAGTGTGGTCTTGGCTTCTGATCTGCAATTTTCACAAGGCTCGCGCGCTATTGTGTTCACACGCAGATCGATGGAAATTTTGCAGCAAGTAGGCGTCGCCCACCGCATCACTGAAAACGGTTTACCCTGGCACTGCGGCAACTCTATTTACCGCGGCCAAAAAGTGTTTCGCATGGAAACTCCGATCGATCCAGACGATCGATTTTTTCCCATGATCAACATTCAGCAGCAGTACCTTGAAGAGTACTTGCATGACGCGTGCGAGGCCAATCCTTTGATTGATTTTCGGTGGGGCAACAAACTGGTTCACGCAGAACAAGCAGCGGGTAACGTAACAGCCCATGTCGACACGCCTGCTGGTCCTTATCAAATTGAAACCGAATGGCTTGTAGCAGCAGATGGCGGCCGATCAGAAATTCGCTCTGCCATGAATTTGAAATTGGAAGGTACTTCGTTTGAAAGCATTTTCGTCATTGCCGACATTCGCATTGACCTGCCCTACCCTACTGAACGTTTGGCATTTTTTGATCCAGACTGGAACCGGGGCAATACCATCCTGATGCACAAAGAGCCCCACGGCATTTGGCGTGTCGACTATCAATTGCCGCCCGGTGAAACGCCGGAAGAAGCTTTGCGTCCAGAGTCGCTTCAAGCGCGCATTGACGCACAGCTCAAAATGATTGGCTTTGAAGGCACGCCTTGGGAAATGGACTGGAGTTCTGTGTACTCAGCGCGCACGCTCACCTTGCCCAAGTATGTTCATGATCGCATCGTTTTTACGGGAGATGCAGCCCACTTGCTGCCCATCTTTGGCGTAAGGGGTGCCAACACAGCGTTTCAAGATGCTCAATCCCTAGGATGGCATATGGCCTATGTGGTTAAGGGCAATGCGCCAGAACAACTGATGCAAAATCACAGCGACGAGCGTGTGGGTGCTGCCAGAGAAATCATCACTGAGGCTGGCAAAAGTACACGCTTCATGGCGCCTCCTAGCAGAGGCTTTAGGTTACTGCGCGATGCAGTTTTGTCTTTGTCATTGACCGAAGAATTTGTTCGCCCTCTTTACCATTGGCGTACATCGAGGCCACATGAGTACAAGCACTCTGCTTTAAACAGCTTGTCTGATGACAATCCGCAATTTACGGGTGGCCCAGCTCTTGGCGCACCCCCTCAAAACGTGCAACTTCAAACAGATGACTTTTTGTTAGATCACTTTGGGGGCGGGTTTGACTTGGTTTATGTTGCGCACAATCAAAGCATTCCAAAAGACCTGTTGCAAGCCGTAGGCCAAGCGAAGAAAAGTGGCTGCCCTTTGAAGTTCTTGGTCATCAGCCAAAAGAATGTGGATGTTACGGGTGCAGACAAAACTTTGTATGACCCGCAACAACGGTTTCAAATTCGTTACGCCGTCTCTGCGGGTGGCGCCTATTTATTTCGACCCGACCAACATGTGTGTGCTCGCTGGCTCCAACTGGACGCCTCGCGCTTGCTTTCTAGCCTCCAACTTGCGCTCATGCAATGAACTCAACCTACACCTTAGACATTGCTGGCTTAGAACAGGTTTACGACCGACTGGCCACAGCCATCGATGAAGCTGGCCCCGAAAAGTCAGAACTTTTTTTGGTCAAACTAGCGCTGCTCAATGCCAAAGCAATGGGGCAACCCGATCTGTTTGAAGCACAAGTAGAAGCGGCCCTGAAAGATTTGTAAACGAGCACCAGTCCCTGGACTAAAGAGGCAAAGCACATTGCACCAGTTCAGCGCCCAATTCACTGACCAACACCTTGGGGTCAATGCCCACCAGAAAGCCGCGACGACCCCCATTGATCCAAATTTTGGACAACTCCAAAATGCTTGACTCCACATACACAGGCATGGGTTTGCGAAGACCAAAGGGAGAAGTCCCACCCACCATGTAGCCAGAATTCTTTTGCGCCACTTCAGGCGAGCAGGGCTCCACCAACTTACAACCAATTTGACGCGCTAAATTCTTGGTAGAAGTTTTGCAGTCTCCATGCATCAAGACCACCAAACCTTTGCCATGCTCGTCTTGCATCACGAGTGTTTTGACCACTTCGTGCTCGGGCACACCCAGCTGCTTGGAGGATTCAGAAGTGCCGCCATGGTCGACATAGTCGTAGGGATGTTCTGAAAAAGAAACTTTTTTTTGCCTCAGCCATTGGGTTGCGGGGGTCTCTGAAACGTGTTTTGCCATGGTTTTTGCCAATTGATGGGTGAGATTGTGCCCTTGGACGAATCAACTAGCACCGCCTTGGGGCAAGCACCTCAATAGCCGCCCTTTCTTGGGGCTATTGAGGTTTTCTCATTTAAGAGCTCAGCAATTACCCGCGGTTTTATCCGCTTTTTTTCATGCAAAATAGCCTTTTCTTAATTTTGGAGCCAATCCATGAAATCCATTCGAAAACTGATCCAACGCCCCCTGCTGGCAACTGCCGCTTTGGCATTGCTCGGCTCTTTGGCCACTCCCGCTTTTGCTGGCAAAACCATTGATGCCATCAAAGCACGCGGTACTTTGAACTGTGGCGTGAACCCCAGCTTGCCTGGCTTCTCTGCAGCAGACAGCCAAGGTGTTTGGGCAGGTCTGGATGTCGATGTTTGCCGCGCTGTGGCCGCCACCCTTCTGAACGACTCCCTCAAAGTCAAGTACACGCCCCTGAACGCTGCTCAGCGTTTTGCTGTGCTGCAAGCAGGCGAGATTGATGTGTTGTCACGCAACACCACTTGGACTTTGAACCGCGACGCCTCTTTGGGCTTGCATTTCACAGGCGTGACTTACTATGACGGCCAAGGCTTCATGGTTCCTAAAAAGTCCAAAATTACCAGCGCTACCAAGCTCAAAGGCGCCACAGTTTGCGTGCAGTCTGGCACCACCACTGAGAAGAACTTGAATGACTACTCCAAAGTCATGAAGCTCAACATGAAGCCCGTGGTGTTTGACACGCAAGAAGCCACCAACAAGGCTTACTTCGCTGGTCGTTGCCAGGCTTACACCACAGATGCCTCTGGTTTGGCCTCTGTGCGCAACAAAGAAGCCACCAACCCTGATGATCACTTGATCCTGCCAGAGTTGATTTCCAAAGAACCCCTTGGCCCATCCGTGCGCCGTGGTGACGACGAGTTCTTTGCCATTGTGAAATGGGTTGCTTACGCTTTGATCGAAGCTGAAGAATATGGCATTACACAAGCCAACGTAGATCAAATGAAGGCCAGCAGCACAGACCCCGTGGTTCAGCGTATCTTGGGTACCTCTGAAGACACGGGCAAATTGCTCGGCTTGGACAAAGAGTGGGCTTACCGCGCCATCAAGGCAGTGGGCAACTACGGTGAAATGTTCGAACGCAATGTGGGCCCCAATTCCACTTTGAAATTGCCACGTGGTTTGAACAACCAGTGGAACAAAGGCGGCTTGATGTACGCTCCTCCCGTACGTTAATCTCGGCTTTGCGTTCTCCTCCATGAGGAAAACTTTTTAAACCAAAGACTTCCGGCCCGCCTCGCGCGGGCCGGTCTATTCTCATGAGCACCCCACCTCCTCCCAAACGACAATGGTCTTGGCGCAGCCAAGCCTTCCGCGGACTGGTCTATCAAATCCTTGCCATCGTGGGATTGGCCTTGGCCGTGGGCTACTTGATGTCCAACACGTTTGCCAACATGCGCGCACGCGGCATTCAAAGTGGTTTTGACTTTTTTCTACAGCCTGCTGGTTTTGGCATTGGCGAAAGTCTTTTTGACTTTGACTCCTCCCAAAATTATTTGGTCGCCTATTTGGTTGGTCTGACCAACACCTTGCGTGTGGCGTTGGTGGGCTTGGTTCTGGCCACCGTTTTAGGCACGCTCATTGGCATTGGCCGCCTTACCAAAAACACCTTGGTGAAATCACTCTGCGCCAGCTACGTTGAGATCACTCGCAACGTTCCTTTGTTGCTGCAACTGTTCATGTGGTACTTTGCCATGACCGAATTGTTGCCGCCCATCGAGTCACCGTTGAAGCCCCTTGCTGGCGTGTTCTTCAGTAAAAATGGTTTGCAATACCCTTTGCCCGTTTGGGCACCTGGCCACTGGGGCACGCTCATTGGACTGTGCGTTGGCATTGGCGCATGGCAATTTTGGTCGCGCCATGTTCAACAACACTTTGAAGCAACCGGACACACCAAGCCCACCCTTTTACCTGGCTTGGGCTTGTTTGTTTTGTGCGGTATCGCGGGCTGGTTGGTTGGCGGTGCGCCGGGCGAGATGGACATTCCTGAAGTGACAGAGATCAATGTGGTGGGCGGCGGCTCCGTCACACCCGAATACCTCACCTTGTTGGTCGGTCTCACGGTGTACACCTCGGGTTACATTGCCGAGGTGGTGCGTGCCGGCATTCAATCGGTGTCTTATGGCCAACACGAGGCGGCCGTTGCGCTTGGCCTCAAACGCACCCAAGAGTTGCGCCTCATTCAGTTGCCTCAGGCCATGCGCGTGATCATTCCGCCACTCACCAGTCAGTATTTGAACTTGATCAAAAACTCTTCCTTGGCAGTGGCTGTGGGCTATCCAGATTTGGTGTCCATCAGTTCTACAGCTTTGAATCAGACTGGTCGTGCCATTGAGTGCATTGCCTTGGTCATGCTTATTTATTTAAGTTTGAGTTTGCTCACCTCAGCACTCATGAACATTTACAACCGCCGTGTGCGCATTAAGGACCGATGATGTCAAACACCGGTTACCAACAACATTTCGAGCCCATTGCAGCGCGCAAGCCGCCAGTGCACGAGTCCGGCCTCATGGCTTGGATTCAACGGGGCTTTTTTGATGGTCCCATCAACAGCTTGTTGACCGTGGTCTTTGTGGCCATGCTGGTCTGGGCCATCCCGCCCATTTTCAATTGGACCATTTGGTATGCCATTCCCAATGCAGACAATGCAGCTTGCCGTGAAGCGCATGGCCTTGGCGCTTGTTGGGGCGTGGTGGCCGAAAAGGGCCGGCTTATTCTGTTTGGCCGCTACCCCTTTGAAGAGCAATGGCGCCCCTTGGTGGCCAGCACCGTGCTTGTCGTTTTATTGGCAGCCTCTTGCTTGAAGACTTTTTGGCGCCCCGCCCTCATTGGTGCCTGGGTGGTCGTCTATTCCTTCTTCTTTGCACTCATGTTGGGGGGATTTGCTGGACTGACTTATGTTGAAACAGCACGCTGGGGCGGCTTGCCGCTCACCTTGCTGTTGGCCAGTGTGAGCTTGGTAGTCGCATTTCCTTTGGCCATTTTATTGGCCCTGGGACGGCAATCTAACTTGCCAGCCATCCGAACTTTGTGCGTTATTTTTGTTGAGTTTGTGCGCGGTGTGCCGCTCATTTCCGTGCTCTTCATGGCCTCGTTTATCCTGCCCTTGTTCATGCCACAGGGCTCCAGCATTGATGTGTTGGTGCGCGTGCTCATTGGCATGACCCTGTTCACGGCAGCTTATTTGGCCGAGGTCATTCGGGGCGGTTTACAAGCCCTGCCTAAAGGCCAAGTTGAGGCAGCCCATTCTTTGGGCCTCACCTACTGGCAAATTCAACGCATGATTGTGCTGCCACAAGCTTTGCGCTTGGTGGTACCGGCCATTGTGAACACTTTCATTGGCGCCTTCAAAGACACGTCATTGGTCACCATTGTGAGTTTGTACGACCTCACGGGCGCTGTGCAATTGGCACTGGGCGATGCCGACTGGCGCAAGTTCTTCATTGAAGGCCAACTCTTTGTGGCTGGCATTTATTTCATCGCATGCTTTGCCATGTCACGCTACAGCCAATGGCTGGAATCCCATCTGAATACTGGAACACGGAGACAGTGAAGTGAGTACCTCAAGTCCCATCATCGAATTTTCTAAAGTCAACAAATGGTTCGGCGAGTTCCATGTGTTGCGCGACATTGATTTGTCAGTGGCCAAGGGCGAGCGCATTGTGGTGTGCGGCCCATCAGGTTCTGGCAAAAGCACTTTGATTCGCTGTATCAACCGACTTGAAGAACACCAATCTGGCGTTTTGAAGGTTGACGGCATAGAGCTCACAGACGATGTCAAATCAATTGAAGCTGTGCGCCGTCAAGTTGGCATGGTGTTCCAGCAGTTCAATTTATTCCCCCACCTGACCGTGCTGGAAAACCTCACCTTAGCACCCATGTGGGTGGGCAACATGCCCAAAGCTGAAGCCGAAGAACGCGCCATGCAACAGCTCAAACGTGTGCGCATTGCCGAGCAAGCCCTCAAGTACCCTCTTCAGTTGTCAGGCGGTCAGCAGCAACGCGTGGCCATTGCTCGCTCTTTGTGCCTCACCCCCAAAATCATGTTGTTTGACGAGCCTACCTCGGCCCTCGACCCCGAAATGATCAACGAGGTGCTGGACGTGATGGTGGAGTTGGCCAATCAAGGTATCACCATGATTTGCGTCACCCACGAGATGGGCTTTGCCCGCTCGGTGGCCGATCGCGTGATCTTCATGGACGAAGGTCAGATCGTGGAGCAAAACACTGCCAACGAATTTTTCGCCAATCCAAAGAACGAACGCACACAAGACTTCTTGTCCAAAATTCTGGCGCACTAATGACTTCAAGCTCAAAGCCCGCTGGCCCTGCCGGCGGGCTTTCTTTTTTAGACCCGCGGGGTGATGCACTGCCGAGGCCTCATGGCAATACTTATTGGCTATGGGCTGGGCATGTGCTGGCGGGGGAGCATCCGGGTCAAAAAGGTGATGATGAATTGCATAAGCGCTTGCAATTGTTTGCACAATTTGGCATCACCCACTTCATTGATCTAACAGCACCTTCCGATCCCTTAAAGACATACCAACCCTTAGGGGGTGCAGTTCGAATCAACCATCCCATCACTGATTTTGGCGTTCCAAGTGCGATACAAATGCAAGCCATCTTGCTAAGCATTGCCAACGCACTTGAGACAGGTGGCAAAGTCTTTGTACACTGCCGTGCCGGAATTGGTAGATCAGGGACTGTGGCAGCCACATGGCTGGTTTCGCAGGGCTTAACTGGCGAAGCAGCCCTTGAATTGCTTTTGCAGAAATGGCAAGCCATGGACAAAAGCGCATCGGAACTGCACACCCCAGAAACACAAGCGCAACGGCAATTTGTGCTGGCTTGGGACAAGCAAACCAAACCACTGAAGGCTTAGTGTGGTTTAACTAAACACACCGCCATAAGTTTTGCGCAAGTCACCCTTTTGAACTTTGCCTGTACCGCCCACAGGCAAGGAGTCCAAAAAGATCACGTCGTCGGGTACCCACCACTTGGCCACTTTGGTTTCCAAGAATGACAAGATCTCTTCTTTCTCTACCGTCTGGCCTGGCTTGCGAACCACGAACATCAAGGGACGCTCGTCCCACTTAGGATGCTTCACACCAATGACAGCCGCCATGGCCACCGCGGGGTGTGCAATGGCGGCGTTTTCTAAGTCGATGGAGCTGATCCATTCGCCACCGGTTTTGATCACGTCTTTGGTGCGATCGCGAATTTGCATGACGCCCTGCGCATCAATGGTGGCAATGTCGCCCGTAGGAAACCAGCCATTGACCAAAGGTGAGCTTTCACCTTTGTAATAGCCCGAAATAATCCACTGTCCGCGCACCATCAATTCGCCTTGGGAGGTGCCATCGCGTGGCAACGTGTTGCCTTCTTCGTCCACCACTTTGATGTCGACACCAAACACCGAGCGGCCTTGCTTGCCCACCAAGGCATGCCTGTCGGCAGCAGGCATGGCCCGTTGTTCTGGTGTCATGCTGCTCATAGTGGCTACGGCTGTGGTCTCGGTCATGCCCCAACCATGGCGCACCTCGACACCATAGTCGTCGCTGAACTTGGCAATGAGGGCTGTTGGCATGGCAGAGCCACCCACCGCTGTGCGCTTCATGGTGCTGAAGCTTAAATTGTGTTGCTCCACGTGCTGGATGAGCGCCATCCAAATGGTGGGCACGCCTGCACTGATGGTGACTTTTTCAGCTTCGATGAGTTCGTACAAACTGGCGCCGTCCAACTTGGGGCCAGGCAAGACCAACTTGGCACCACCAATAGGCGCTGCATAAGGAATGCACCATGCATTGATGTGGAACATGGGCACCACGGGCAGAATGGCCTCGTCGGGTGACAGGTTCAAAATGCTGGGCAAGCAGCCCGACAGCGCATTGATCACAATGGCGCGGTGCGAATACATGGCGCCTTTGGGGTTGCCTGTGGTGCCAGAGGTATAGCAAATGGCCGCACCAGATCGCTCGTCAAAATCAGGCCACTCAAACACATCGCTGGCAGGCGCAATGAGTTCGTCGTAACACAGCACATTGGCCACGCCTTCAATCTCGGGCATGTGTGCACGTTCAGTGAGGCAAACCCATGCGCGCACTTTGGGGCAATGCGGCGCAATGCCTTTGATGAGAGGCGCAAAGGTGATGTCAAACAACACCACCTCGTCTTCGGCGTGGTTGATGATGTAAATGAGTTGCTGTGGGTGCAAACGGGGGTTGCAGGTGTGCATCACCATGCCACTGCCCGACACGGCGTAATAAGCTTCTAAGTGTCGGTGGTTGTTCCAAGCAATTGAGCCCACCACACTGCCCTCTTTCAAATTCAAACCCTGCAGTGCATTGGCCAATTGACGCGAACGCTTTGCGCATTCGGCATAGGTATAGCGAAACAAAGGTCCGTGAGTTTCACGCGAGACCACTTCTTGCCCACCAAACTGCGCAGCCGCGTGCTCCAAAATGCCAGACAAAAGCAATGGACGGTCCATCATGAGGCCGGGTTTAAGCATGAAAATCTCCGAATGAAAAGAATCCGGAGATCATAGTCATTTAGTGAAGCGTTTTTCTTGGGATTGACCCGCAAAGGGTGCCTGATACAACCAAACCGGACGATGGGGGCTGGCTTCGGTGGTGGCTGTAGGCTTAAGTTCTGTCGCCTCAAACTCTAGGCTGACCAACCAAGCGCCTGGTTTCATTTCGGCTTTGGCCTTTTCAACAGCGCGTGGCATGGTTTCGGGCCGCTGAAACAAATACACCATGTCATAGGCGCCCCAATGGTCTTCCCAAATATCGCCGCAACGCACCTCGGCCCACGGGCACCTGAACTTGGCCAGCCAGCTTAAGGGCCGGCTGAACTCAATGCCTATCCACTGCGCATTCACATAAGCCAGTCGCAAAGCCTTCAGACCATCACCTGCGCCACAACCTGCATCCAAAATCTTAGCTTGCGCTGGCAAGACCGCCCAGCGCGGCACATCTTTGAGGGCATGCAGTGGCGTTGGAAACACGGGAGCATCGCGCCATGCATGCATGGGATAAATCCAGATGACCAGGACCAAGGGCAACAACCAAGCCCAGGCAGGTAGCGTGGCTGTGCCCATGAGCCAAAAAGAAATGGGAAAACCCATGGCCAGTGCAGCGGCGCGAGCTTGTGAAATGCCCTTGTGCCAAGCCATGGCGGCAGCCATGACCGAGGCACACGTCGCCAACAGCATGGCCACAGAGGCGTGCATGCCTTGATCAACAAGGAACATGTAAAGATACCAAGCCCCACCCCAAACCGCCAAAGCAGACAAGGGCCAGCGGATCAAATTTGACATTTGATTCTTCTTTCAGATAATTCATCCATGCCAGACAACGACAATGGCTTTGTTCTGTCATACATCATCGTATTTTCAACCATGATTTCACCTATTCTCACCTCACTTCGATTGATTGTTCTGGGTGCTTTGTTCAGCAGCTTGGCATTGGCCAGCAGCGCTTGGGCTTACAAAGTCGAAAAGATTTGCGAAAACCTTCCAGCAACTTCCAAGGAACCTGCCCAAAAAAAGTGCAGGGTCGTTAAAGTGCAAGAAGGAGCGGCGGCTAAAAAAGGGGACGGCAAAGGAGACGGCAAGGATGGAAAAGGCGATGCCAAGAAAGATGCAAAACCAGCAGGCGCTCATTAATGTCAAACATCATCAGCGAGAGAACCCAAGCCTACACTCTGCACAGAGCGATCAACGCCGTGCCCTTGGTAATGGACTCACCCCATTCCAGCCCTGTTTTCCCCAATGACTTTCATGCGGCTTTGCCCTTAGAAGACCTGCGCGATGGTGAAGATGTGTTCATCGACGCCTTGTGGGCCCACGCGCCAGACCATGGGGCGCACTTGCTGTTGGCTGAATTTGCCCGCACCTACATCGACCCCAACAGACACGTGGGCGATGTCGATCTGGCCATGATGGATGGTGATTGGCCGCACACCTACATGCCCAGTGGCAAAGCCGACATTGGCAAATCGCTCATTTGGCGCACCCTTGACGACGGTCGCCCCATTTACGATCGCAAACTGAGCATTGACGAAGTGCATCAACGCATTCAGCGCTACGCACTGCCTTACCAAAATCAATTGCAGAACTTGATCAATGAGCATCACCAACAATTTGGCGTTTGCTATCACATCAATTGCCACTCCATGAATGCAGTCAGCGGCAAGATGGGTGAAGGCGGTGCAGGCATCACGCGGGCCGATGTAGTGCTAGGCGACCGCGATGGCACCACCTGCTCTGCTGAGTTCACTCATTTGGTCAAAGACTTTATGCAGCAGTGTGGCTATGACGTGAAAATAAACGATCCCTTTAAAGGCGTTGAATTGGTGCGTGCATTTTCCAACCCAGCACAAGGCAAACACAGCCTGCAAATTGAACTGAACAAGCGCTTGTACACCGATGACACTGGTCGAGGCAAAGGGCCAGGCTACAACAAACTCAATCAAGATTTGCTTGGGCTGACCGCCTTGCTTGCAGCGTTTTCTCAACAAAAGATAAACCCATGAATTCCCCATTTCAAGTTGAACTCACTGCACCCGATATCAGCGCCTATCGCTCCAGCAATGTTGACATTGACTATGTCACGCGACTAGACTCCGGCCAACCTGGCCCGCATGTCATCGTGCAAGCCTTAACGCATGGCAACGAACTGAGTGGTGCCATCACGCTTGACTACTTGTTCAAGCAAAATTTCCAACCCATTTGCGGCGTGGTGTCTTTCATTTTTGCCAATGTTGCCGCCTATCACATGTGGGATCCGACAAAGCCCGATGGCAATCGGTATGTTGAAGAAGACTTTAACCGCGTGTGGTCCGATGAGGTTTTGAATGGGCCTCGCGACAGTGTTGAATTGCGCCGTGCGCGCGAGTTGGTGGCCTACATTGACACCGCAGACTACTTGCTAGATTTGCACTCCATGAGCGCACCCAGTGCGCCCCTTATGGTCTGTGGCGTTCGCCCCCAAGGCGGGCAAAAATCTATCAACTTGTCAGCCAAGATTGGCTTGCCTGAATGGCTCATGGTGGACACTGGCCATGCCAACGGCCTGCGCATGATTGAGCGTGCCGCCTTTGGAGATCCCAACAAACACAACACGGCCATCTTGCTAGAGGCCGGTCAGCATTGGGAGAAAGCTTGCGAGCAAATTGCCCGCGAAACCACCCTGAAGTTTTTAAAAGTGACTGGCGTTGCAGCAGAAGAATGGGTTGATGCGCGTTGCAGTTTGCCTGCTGTTGAGCAAAAAGTGGTGCAAGTAACCGAAGGGTATGCCGCCAAATCGCTCGACTTTGAATGGCTAAACATTTACAACGGCTTGGAAGTGATTGAAAAAGCAGGCACCGCTTTGGCAGAAGATGCGGGCCATACGCTGCGCACGCCTTATGACAACGCAGTCTTGATCATGCCCACCCGCAGCAAGCGCTTTACAGTGGGCAGCACCATGCTGCGATTTGGACGGGTAGAAAGTATCGCTTGAGCAATTGGCCGAACAGGCCTAAAATAAGCCGCTTGGGGCTGCACTGGTTTCGACATGGGTTCGGACGCGTGGCAGGGCATGTCGAGGTTCTGATCCTCGTAAAACAGCAGAAAAAAAACTAACTGCAAACGACGAACGTTTCGCACTCGCCGCTTAA
>Ga0214921_10005302_pt1 | contig 18307 bp, 29 predicted proteins | sample LL1505_MetaG_FD_177992 | JGI IMG/M metagenome (GOLD analysis project Ga0214921, IMG submission 177992) | Freshwater microbial communities from Lake Lanier, Atlanta, Georgia, United States - LL-1505 | ecosystem: Environmental > Aquatic > Freshwater > Lake | place: USA: Georgia | collected... | reverse complement strand
TTGATTCTGGGAAATTAACTGCCTTGGCAGTTACTGGAAAGAAAAGAGCCTCTTCGATGCCTAATGTTCCCACCATGGCAGAAGCAGGGGTGCCAAGCTATGAGGTTTACGAATGGAATGCAATTTTTGCTCCAGCTGCTACCCCAGCCCCCATCGTACAAAGGTTATCGGATGCGATCGCAAAAGTCATGCAATCACCTGAAGTCAGGGAAAAAGTTGCAGGACTAGGTGGTGAGATTTTTCAGGGCAATTCAGAAGCTGCGGATAAATTTATAAAAGCACAAATGGCCGAATGGGCTAAGTTGGTTAAAAGTGGAAAGATCGCGGTTGACTAATTGAGTTTTTAACTATGAGGATGAAGGCTTGTAAAAGTGAAAAACTACTTGAGCAATTTGTCGAATTTTCACTTCCGAGAATATCAATAATGCTAACTGAACATGATAGGTGACTAAATGCCTTACATCAACGTTAATTTACCCATCAAAATTTCTGCTAATCAAAAAACTCAACTAGCGCATGAAATAATTTCTGCTTATTCCGAAATTATGCAAACTCAGCGATGGAGACCAAATATCGGGATTAGTGAATTTGGTGAAGGAAATTTGGTACATTTGGCAGAAGAAGTTTTAGAGCCAATCATCATGGTTTTGGTGGAGTACCGCCGCGGTCGACCTAATGAACTTCGTCTAGAACTTGCTCGACGAATTGCTAAGGCGTGTCATCAGATCCTTAATTTTCCAGAAAAAAACGTCTTCGTTGAATTCACTCCTCATGATGGAAATGAGATGTACCGCAATGGTGATTGGGTGGCTGAATGGAGTCCTAGCGAAGCAACTGCTGATTAGAAATTACCTTCAAAAGTACGCTCATCAAATGTCGGTTTTCCCGACAAATGCCTGTGGATGCCAAGACCGCCTAATCAGACCCCACTTGAACCCAACTAACCACTGCCAAAGTGAACAACCTTGACCTACCCACTGTAAAACATTGTCGAGCATTGTCTCTTTTGATTTTTCAGTCCTTCTCGGCCGTAGGTCGCAGGTCCGACTCCTGCTGGGCAGGCCACTGAATGGAATTTTCTACTGGGTTGATTGAGTTGATTGTGGCCCGGATTGGTCACCTTTGAGACCCGTGGCGGTGGGGCTGAGTCACCGGGTGGGATCCTGGTGACTACGGGCATCCGGTGGTGGATTATGGAATTTGTCGGAAAAACCGACGAATAACTAATTATTTTTTTCTAGCTCCCTTAAGGGGGGAGGTTGCGATCTGAAATGCATCCTCGAATCTTGGATTTTCGAAAATATCTCTGAATAAAAACCAGTTTTTCCCGCTTTTGGGAAGACCTCTGCATAACAATAGATTAGAAATAGCACCATCTAAATCATTCTCAACAACAGAAACAAGAACTTTATAAATCGGTTCCTTGGAAATCTTGAAATAATCTAAAAATTCCTGCTCAAGCTTATTTCGCCTTAAAGTTTTGTCAGTAAATTTATTTACAATGAAACGCATTTCCCTAAAAGCAAGAAGATGGTTGGCTTTTAGATAGTCTGAAGAAAACTGGCCATCAAAGTCTTTATAAAATTCATTTAATAAGTCCAAAACAAGAAATACATAAGACGGATTAGATAACTTTCTACTACTTACCAAGAGATCATGTGATGTTTGAACAAGTAAATGATCAGATTTGGTAGCATGATTCCACAACTTAAAATATAAGTTCATTAGTACCGAAAAGCTATGATTGAAATATGAATTATTAATAATTACAGGTATGGGATTTTCCTGATTAATTAATGTATATAAATTATTATTTTCTTTTGTAATTTTTGGATGATGTGTAAAGAGTTTTCTTTTAAAAAAAAATTCAATTCTTTCCTGAGGGTCTATAAAGTTTTTTGATTTGGTGGCGCCATATATGACTCTTTCAGCATACTCTTCATCGAAGTGAGTTCCACGGTGCGTAAGTAAATTTCGACGCGATTTAATTTCATTAAAATCAAATCTAAGATTTTTATCTCGCCACATCCTTTGATCACTAATATCATAAAAAAATTTCCAATTAAGAGGAGGGGGCATAAATTCGCAAACTTCCTTGAAGAATTTAAGATAAACGAGATCTCTATCACCCTGTGACATTAATTCAAACTTTGTATTACGTATGGAAGTTTGACCATTTTTAATTCTATGATGATCATAATCAATAAATTTTTCTATGAACCTCGCCTTAACATCATCATCTTCTCTAATGGAGAGCTTTAGTAGATCATTTACCCCTCTCTCAAATATGGAGTTCATGTAGTTGAACATCGCGATTCTAAATAAGTGATGTTTAAGGTTATCATCCGATAAATTTTTTAATTCATGGTAATTAACTAATTCACTACCATCATTATTTTTTTTAATGAATCTGTTTTCTTAATGATTGAGTCAATTTTCTGAGTAGCAATTTCAAAAAAGTCATGAGCTAATGCAATCATTTCATTGCAAAAGTGATATCCCAGCTTATTAAATTTTTCTTTTTCCATGACCTTCATATTATTCAAAAAAAGATATAAACTTAAGCTATCTATAAAAACATTTTGATAAGCATATGTCTAATTTTTACCTTAATCTATTTTCAAAAGAAACTTGGAAAGCTTTTATAGATCATGGTCAAAATGTATCAGGATTCTCAAAACATCAAAAAACACAGGCATCAAGGATTAGTCCTGGTTCTATATTACTCTGTTATACAGTTAAATTCTCTAGATGGGTAGGGGCATTAGAAATATTAGAAAGTTCATACGAAGCGAGCGAGCCAATATTTCATCCCACAGACGATAAATTTATTATTCGATTTAAAGTTAAACCACTAGTAGTGCTTGCTATTCAGGATGGAATCCCAATTACAGACCCGTTAATTTGGTCAAAACTTGATTGGACAAAGAACATACAACCAGGTTCTGTTGGATGGGGTGCAAATTTTCAAAAATCCTTACGGTTGATTCCAGAAGACGATGGAAATTTTCTTTTTGAAAGATTGAAGGATCAGTTAAAAAATAAAAAGGAATACAAACTAAATTCAAAAGAACTGTATGAATTAGATACAAATTTGATTATCAAAACTACCTCTGGAACTTTTTCGGTTGAAATACCTGAAGATATTTCCGAGGAATCATTCTTACCAGATACAGATAGTAATCTTAGAGAATCATTAAAGATTCAAGCTGCAATAGCAAAAATTGGAGCTCTAATGGGGTTCAAAATTTGGATGCCAAAAAATGATATTACTCAGCTTGAAAATGAGCTGGATGAAAAAACTAAAAAATCTTTATTAAGTGAACTTCCATTATCTTTTGATGATACAACTCTTAAAACAATTGAAAACATTGATGTTTTATGGATTGAATCACGAACGATTGTTAGGGCATTTGAGGTTGAACATACGACAGCAATTTATTCTGGCTTACTAAGGATGGCTGATTTGATAGCACTTGTGCCTAATCTTAATCTACCTCTGCATATTGTTGCACCAAGCGATCGTCAAGAAAAAGTTTTCAGAGAGATCAATCGTCCAGTTTTTCAATTAATGGAAACAAAATTATCAGAGTGTTGTACTTTTATACCCTATGAGAATGTATATGAAATACTTAATATGCCTAAATTGCAGCATATGAGTCATACGATAATTGAGGACTATCAGGTATCAAGAGACTATTAATTACTTTATATGCCACTTTCCAAGAAACAAATAAGAATAATCAAGAAAAGTATTCAGGAACTTTTAAAATTAGAAGAACGTATCTCTAAAAAAAAAGAAGATATGGTTAACGGTGATACGTCACCGTTTTTAATTAATTTACTCGGTGACAAAAATACTTTGCTGACTAAGGTGGCACAGTCTCTACAAACTACTATTGGAATGAAGTTTTATGAACAAACCTGTAAAGTTCTTGGCGAACATGTTGGATATAAGGTTGAATTACAAAAAAAATGTAAAGGATTTATATCGGATGAGGTAAGGGAATATCTAGTTGCTTTAGATAGCGTAAGTTATATACCAGATAGAAATAAGGAAATAGAATCAATTAGAGAACTTTGTCGGAATCTACATGAACCGCCATGTAATGAATATCCCGATAGTACCGTAGATGTTTACATAACGACAAAAGAAGGAAAAGAGATTCTAATAGACATCACAACTGTCAAGCCGAACAAGAAAGAATTCAGAGTCTTAAAAGAAAAAATCCTTCGTTGGACTGCTTATAGAATGAGTCAAAACCCTGATATTGACATCGAAGCGTTTATTGGCATTCCGTACAATCCAGAATCAGTCAACATTACAAATGTTGAATACTCAAGACACTGCAAATATTATGATAAAAATGATTTATTAGTAGGAGAGCAGTTATGGAAAAAGGTCTCTAACGATTCCTGTTCAATTGTTGACATTGTAGGTATCTTTGAAGAGCTTAAAGATGAATTGGGAAGTAAAGTAGATCAAGCATTATCAAAAATTGACTAAGATCTGTTAAAAAAAAGAATCACCTTTACTCAAGAACTAAATCAAGTTGGCGAGTTTCTGAATTTGTGGGTTTGGTAGCACATTTTTCTACGTATTCCATTGTTTTGGGATCGAATTCACCTTCGAGCATCGCAATTAGACATTTACCAAGATGAAATCCCATATTAACGGGTACCGCATTACCAATTTGTTTATATTGTGAAGAAATTGAACCGACAAAATTCCATGTATCTGGAAAACTTTGTATTCGAGCATACTCTCGAATAGTTAACGGCCTAGTTTCTTCGGGATGACATCTTTCCGTCTGTTTCTGTGCAGGTGAGCAAGTTAATGTCAAAGATGGCTCATCCCAGCTCAGCCTTCTGGCCATTCCTGTTTTGCCTCCACCCATGAAATAACTAGCGCCCATATATTCTCTCTGAAGGCTATCTGGCAAGTCCCTCCAATAACCACCGGGAGGAATTTTATTAAGAATTTTCTTTTTGTTTGGAGGATATTTTTGCCCGTCTGATTCAGGTACATTTGCAAGTGCCTCACGGAGGGATATTGTGTAATTTTTTTCTTTTGGAAAAATAAATGGTATTTTTAAATCCTTGCGAACGCACATAATAATTAGCCTTTCCCGTTTCTGCGGAACATCTAAGTATTGTGCTCGCAAAACACGAGTCATTACTCGATAACCAAGCTCATCCATAATATCGAGCATAGCATTTAGTGTTCTACCGTTTTCGTGATTTAATAATCCCCTTACATTCTCTCCAATTGCAATTTTTGGATTTATTTCTTTGACGGCGCGAGCTAGTGAATAGAAAAGCGTTCCTCTTGCATCCTCAAACCCTAATTTTTTCCCAGCAAAGCTAAAGGCCTGGCATGGAAATCCACCTGTTACTATTGCCACTTTATTTTTAAATGGTTTGTAGTCAATTTCTTGTGCATCTTCGCATTGCGCATTCCATTTTGGACGATTTATTTTTAGTGTAGAGCAAGCGTCTTTATCTATTTCGACAAGAAGTTTGTGCTCTAAGCCGGCATTTTCAAGACCCAAGGCTAATCCTCCGGCGCCAGCAAAAAGCTCAATAGTCGAAATATTTGTTTTTTTTGTTGACTTTAAGACTTTAAATTGATTAGCAGAGGCGCCCCCTTGGTATTTCAGGCAGGCTCTTTTAAGCTCGTCGATATCAAAAAGCCTTTGGTTTTGACTTCCTCTCGAAGCCTTAATGAGCCCCTTTTTTTCCCATCGTCTAATGGTGTCAATAGATACCGAAAGTAAGTTGGCCGCTTCCGAAATAACAACAGATTTTGGTTTCATAATAACCTTTGCCTATGCAATGGTTATATTTTATAACAATATTCTGGTTTATGTTTTGAAAATTAAGTGAGAAACTTCCCATTGCATCTTGGGCAAACAGTGTTCCTTTCAAACCATCTTATGGATTGCTTAAACTTCAAAGAACAGCCCAAGCATTTCCATTCAATCTTTTCCACGAAACTTGAAGGCGAAATATCAGAGTCAATCGGAGCAATATTGCAGGTGTTTTTAAGAATTTCAAATGAACGAATTGCATCTGCCTTATAAAGCGAAGGGTGATATATTTTTGGCAAACCGCTCTTTACTAAATTCTCTATTGCAGTTTCGATAAATTGAAAACTGTTTTGTGTGTCTGTTAGAAAGTCCCAAAAATCGTTGCAAAGTTTTAAATCGGTCTTGTCTAATGGATAAACTCTTCCTTGAAAATTATCCCACCAATTCCCGTGCGTGTGCGGATCATAAGGAATAACTATATGCGGATGGAATTTATATTTTTTATTATGTACTTTTTGGGATATAGCATCATATGCGTACCACTTCATCAAGCGCTCACTATATAGGGCGCCTCCCGATGCATTTATTTGAACTGTTTTAAGATCGTATGCGTATAAATTATTATTTTTTTGTAAAAGAAGATCAATACCAGAGCCTTTCTCAAGAGTTTTAAAAACAATATTATTGGGTAATCTTATTTTTTTTATTTCGGTATCTAAATCGTTCTGGTACACCGAAAAAGAAACATTCGCATTCGGAGCCATTCTTTTTTGATGATTATTTGAAATTATTGTAAAAATTTCTGATGGAATAAAATTTGGTTGTAAAAAATCTTCTTTTGGATTTAATACTGTAAAGTTATTTTCGATTGCGAGCTTTACTGCAATCTTTTCCCAAAATGATCCAAGGCTTGTTGATAAGCCAGTAATAGCAGATCCTATAACACTCTCGTTAGGGAAAAACTTGGCAAGAATGGCATGTTTTGTATCGACTTCTTCTCGACCTAAGAAATAATTAAAAAAAGATAATTTAATTACTTCTTCAGTTATCTTAATAATGCGAGTAGATGAAATTGCCATATTTGAATCTTATATCAAAGTTGTTATCAATATAAAATTCAGGTCGATCAAACTCAAATCTGATCGTAAGCTACTAAGCGTCTATCCTAGGGACGCTTACCGTGAACAATCTGCAATACCTATTCAATCAAGCTGCTACCACCCAATCCAGAACCACCCCGCTGCTTGATGGTGCCATAGTCCTCTATAAAAGATCTGGTAGCGCCCAATGGCAATGCCGTTTTCGACTGGACAACGGCTCATGGTTTGCTTGCACCACCGCCAGTGATCAAGTGGCTGAGGCCAGCACCCGAGCCATTGAGCTGCATCACCGAATCCATGAACGCTATGCCAGTGAAGAGGCTTACAGAGCTCGAACTTTTGCTTGGCTAGCTACGCAAGAGCTGGAATCTTTGCGGGATCAGTTAACTACTGCCAAGAATCGCCAAAGCGTTCGTGATCATATCTACGTGCTAGAGCGCTACCTGATTCCATTCTTTGGCAGGCTAAATGTAGCCGATATCCAGCAAACCCAAATCGATGAATTTGATAGCTGGCGAATCACCCAAATGGGTCGTGAGCCTCGGTTTAGTACCCAGCGCCACCACGCCACGACCTTTAATCGAGTCATGGCGCGAGCCAGCAATAACGGCTTACTCAATCGCTTTGCCAAACCTGTGACCTTGAATGTGTCAGGGGATCGATCCCAATCCCGACCCAGTTTCAGTGCCGACGAAGTAGATCGCTTATTGGCCTTTATGCCTGGGTGGGAAGCTCAACGACGAGCCGGACGAACCCAGCGATTCCATGACATGGCCAGGTTATGTCGCTGTTATGTGGAGTTCTTGCTGTATACCGGCATCCGGCAAGGCACCGAATCCATGCCCATCCGCTGGAAAGATATCCAATGGCACCGCGCAGGCAGTGAACAATACTTGAAGATTTGGGTATCGGGTAAAACGGGTCCACGCCACTTGATTGCCCGAGCGTCCTTAATCGGGACGCTGGAAAGGCTCATGCACTGGCAACAACTGCCGTATGAATCTTTGGATCAGTTGATTGTGGCAGGCCTGGATCGTAAGGTGTTTGTGTTCCCTAGGGGAGACCAGCCTTACAGCCTACATGGTGTATTCCGACGTTTATTGGAAGATGCCGAATTATTGCGTGATCCCCAGACCAATCAAATCCGAACCTTATATAGCCTGCGCCATACCTATGCAACCCAAGCCTTGGCCACTGGTGTGGATATCCACACCGTGGCCCGGCAGATGGGTACTTCGGTCGTGATGCTAGAAAAGCATTACTCAAAGTTAACTCCTATGATTTGTGCTGATAGATTAGCTTAAATTTTTTCAATTCTTTCTATTGATAGAAGATCAATTCGTTCGCCGCCTTCATCAATCCAATCATCAATATCATGCTCACTAATTTCATCAGACAAGAATTCCCGAATAAAGTCTAATCGCTCATCTTCAGATTGATATTTTTTACTATCAACAAATACTATTTTCGAGTAGCAAAAATAATCTGAGCATGATGCATAAACTTTATATTTTATTTTTGCCATATTCTTTCCTTTTGTTTTGTCGTCATGCACAAATATGGAACGGTATTCTTAAAATTTTCTGAATGACTAAATTTACTAAGGTCACACACGCGTTTAGTTATAAAGTCAACCCACACCACATTATTTTTTGATGTACTTGGCATAAAAGTTCCTTTCTTGATTTGCCACCCTCTTTGAGGGTGGCAAGAGTTAGCTTGATTAGGCTGAAGATGAATTCATATTAGATTCAAGTTTTGGTTGATTTTTTAGCCAAATTTCAGCAATGAACTCTGGCACTAATTTCTTATCAACAAGGCTCTGGCGATATCTAGCGATACTAGATTGCAAAGTTTCCACATCTGCCTTAACCCCTTGAGTCATACGACGAATCAACTGATTCTCGAATTTCTCACCGAACTTATGAGCATGTAAAACCTTGAAGCATTTTTTACTCTGATCAAATCGAGTCATGAAAAAGACAAAATCAGAGCGAGCATTATCTATACCGTCTAGGCCATGAGCAAAAACCTCGGTACCGTAATTAAGGGTTATAGAGCTTTCCCATGCCTTATTAATCAGCATTTCGCGAAGTAGAGCAGTACGTTTATCCTGGATAACCAGCCCTTGCTCTTTGGCAAAACTCTCTTGCTCGGTAGCATGAATCTGCGCGATTCCACCGCGACGCTCGATATAGGCTGGAAGATCATTTGCAGACAGGTTTTCTTTTAGGGCTACTTCTAACACCCTTGAAAAATTAGCTGCTTTGCGACGATCAGAGCCCACAATGTATTTGACGAGAACCGTCATCTCAGAGGTATTTTCTTGTACCTTGATATCTCGATCACGTAGGGCGGAGATCATGGCTACATGAATATGGGTTCGATATTCAGATAGCCGGATTTTTAAGGCAAACCCATAAATATCGGCTAATAGACGGTAGAGTGCCTGGTTACCGCGTATAACAAATTGCTCGTGGTAATCCTTGACTTGCTGAGTTAGTTTGTCGCACTGCTGTAATGCCAATTCAACTTCGGTGTCCTTTTTTTCAACATCTTCTGGACGTAAAGATAGTGATTGATCTTTTGATAGTTTTCCAAAAAATTTATCAATATTTACATCATCATCAGCTACGTCGGAACTTGTTGTTGTGACTTTAAACTTGTCTGTTATAGCCACAGAGGCTCTTACTTTTTCCTTCATTTCTGGGGATAGTTTTTCTTCTAAAGTAGCCATTTGGCTTCTCCTTATAAAAAGTTGGCAAGTAAATTGAGGCGAAATTGCCGATACATCATTCTTACCAACCCATGAAGTTTCTTTGATAAAGATTAACAAGATCAATACTTTACACAGGTTATTAATATATATAAAATAGGATTACATTTATTTAATATGAATTTTTTATGACTCATTCCATTGTTCCCTTTGGCAAAACCTGGAAAGAGCTCAGCAATTCAGCACTCTTTAAACACAAGTTATTTGTCAGGGCTCTGATGTTTAGTCCAAGCTATCAACTCGCATATTTATTTAGGACAGACAGAAAAGATGCTGTAAAGGAATACAACCTGCCAGCAGACTTTGATAGAGTTTTACAAGCCTATGATCAGATTGGAAATATTTTTGATATTTCGTTTGAAGAATGGTGGAAAACAAAAGGGACTAATTTATTTGAAAGGAAAGCTACATCACAAAGATTAGTTATAAATGTCAATCTGTTAAATAGTCGAGAACAGATCCATCAAAAAATTGATACTCTCCTTGATCAAGCGCTAGATATTAAAAAATCTAATGAGCGATCTCAATTAATAAAATTTGAGATTAATAAAATTAGAGCAAAAACAATTCATGATCGATTAGATCTTGTATGGATTAAAAGCATTATTAATCCCATTGACGATACCGGGAAATCAATACCCGCATTTCAATGGAAGCTCCCTTTTTTCTTAAAGGGTTATATAACTGGTGATTTTGAGTCAATCTTTTTTGGATCTGATCTCAACGTTAAGTCAAAGAAGATAGATAAGAATAAAAAATCAAGAAAATATCTCAGTATGTTAGTGAGTAAAAATTTAAAAGAAGCTTTGAATATTTGTGAAAATGCAGCAAGATGTAAATTTCCATCTAAAGAGCCTTCAGGGTCAAATTTGACTTTTAATTATCCTTGGATCATGCTTGCTAATAATGATAGGGTTAAGCATGAAGAAGCTTATAAGAAACTGCATCCCAATAAAGAAGAGTTTGATATAACGAGAAAAGAATTTAGAAAAATACATAAAAAAACACTTAAGCGAATCAAAGAGAAAAATTCTTTATCTTAGGTCATATCAATTCGACTGCATTACGTTTTTGCTCGTCGTTGACATCAATGTACCTCTGAGTAACCGAGATGTTTTTATGACCCGCCAAGCTGGCTAAGATTCGTACACCAATACCTTTGTTGGCCAAGGTTGTTATGAAAAATTTCCTGCCTGAATGACTGCTACCGCCACTGATACCTGCGTTCTTATAGAGCTGGAAGAACCAGACACACAAGCCGTTTGGCGTAAATCCAAGTCGATTCTCGGTATGAAAGAAGGGCACATCAGCGTTCTTGACATGGCGTGTAGTAATGTAGCGTTCCAGTTCAGCCCGCAAGCGCTGCGATACAAACACGGTTCTGGGATGTTTGCCCTTGGTCTGCGCCGCACTTAGTCGGATTTCGCTCTTGATCGTGCCGTCGGGATTCAAAACATCGCCCATACGAAGGCTGGCGATCTCGGCCACACGCAGTCCCGCGTAAAAGCTCATGGCTAGAATTGCGCGATTGCGTTCTGCGTATCGATTCTTGTTCACATACGCAAATACTTGCTCGAGTTCTTGAGCGGTTAGGGTTTTGGCTTGTGCCATTTGGGTAGTCCTTTCATAAATAAAAAGTGTGTTTACAGTATGTTTTCTTATCAACAAAAGGTCGACCGGAATTTGTCGGAAAACCCGACAAAAAAGTCCTTCCAAGAATCAATGACTTACAAAGCAGGTTAAGAAAAGTTACATTTTCTTAACCTGTATTTCTTACTAAGTATTTAGCCCAAAACTCAGTTTTTCGTGGCGAAAAGACGACGATCTTGGGCTCTATGCAGCAACCCCTCAAATCAGCGCTGTATGCGGTGTGTTAACTCCTCAAGTGCTCGCGTATTTGCTCCCAGAAAAACGCCATTTGTAGACGGTTTTTGAGGTGAATCCAGCAACGTAGCATTTGTAGCGATCAACGCAGGCGTGGGTTTGCCAGGCGTTCTCGCAATACAAGCTCGCACCGGCAGATTCCAAGATTCATGGATTTGGGTATCCACATCTTCAATCTCAATGATCAAGCGATGGTGATTGAGATCGAGTGCGGCATAGCCCCGTACTGGAATTTTGTTAGCCAGTTCATAGCGGTAGATCCAGCTCATGAGCACACCGGTTTCATTGACAGGCAATTCATCCAAACGTTTGGTCATAGCTTGATGCACCGGGGCTTTGGCGAAATTAAACCAAGCTTCGATCTCTTCAAAATCCACTAAATATTTGGTGCGAGGTTCCATGACTTCCAAGGTGCCGTTGTAGATGGCTCGGCGGTATTGGCCTTTGCCATAGGTGGTTCCAAATTTGGGGTTGTCCCATAAGCGGGCAGTGATTTCTTTCATATTCATCTCCTTTGTGTTGTGAAAGAAGTCGCGTTGTTGCCGGAGTTACCAAGAGAGGCAGATCTCAAAACGCAGTTGCGGATGCCTGGGTTGCGGTCAGAGCTACTCATTTGTCCCCAATCCCGCATCTGCGCAACTACTTATTACTGCCTCTCTTGTAACTCAAATAGCGACTCATTACGCGACTCGTAAATATTTATCCCGCACTAATAAAAACCGTATTTTTCTTGTCCAAAATTAGCCAAAACCAACGATCTGGCAAAAAGAGGTCGTCCAAACGCCCAATCGATCACACACTTATAGCTACTTACTACATAAGGAGAATGCAAATGAGTGTTTTGAGTGAACTAAAGCTGGTGGCTGATAAAAAGCCGCGCAATATGCCGGTGATCGTGATTCGGCGCAACAAATTAGCCGCAAAGTTGTGGGAGCAAATTAGCTTGGCCAAGAGCCAAATAGATGGCACGCCGTTTGTAGTCTATAAATTTCGCAGCATTAAAGATCCTGAAACCGGAGTTCGCAAGCAAGTGGAGGTGCCTAAGCGCATCAAACCCTGGTGGTTTCAAAGTGAGACCGGCAAAGTGTGTGTGGTGATCCGCTATGGCAGCTACACCCTGGAGTTGGCGAAAGGCAAATCCAGCATTGAAGTCGCTAGCGCCACAGAACTCATCAAAACCTTGGAGATGATCAAAGGTGCTGTGGAAGCGGGGGAATTGGATGCACAGATTGAGCAGGCTAGTAAGAGTTTGCGTAGCAGATTTGATCGTTGATCGTCCATTAAACGGACACTGATGCGTTGTTGGATAAATATTGATATGAAACAGTTTCAATGTTTAGTTCGGGCGTCGGGCATGGTGGTGCAAACCATCGTCATGGCCAAGACTAGCCTGGAAGCCACCAAGATTTTGCAGGCGCAGTTTGGGGCTGCCAATGTTTTGCAAGTGCCGCAACAGGTGGGTCGCTGATGCGTATTGCAGAAATCCGACCGGCAAAACCCTTGACGCCAGATCAGCAACGCATTCGTGCGATGCAGGCACGGGTCAAGCAAGCTCAGCAAGCCGTTAAAGCAGAGCGAGCACGACAAGAGATTCAGCGAGCTCAACTTATATTGAGTAAATCAAAAAATGTTTAAAAGTTCGAGCTATTGCTTTTTTAAGTTGATGTATTAGAATTGAAACAACATCAAGAGTTTGGTTATCGCCAACACCAACCTGCTAGCTCTAGTAAGGTGGTCAAACGATGAGGCTCTAATCGGCAATCATTGAGCGATAACCCACCGCTTGGTGGGTTTTTTGTTTTTCGGGGGATTTATACCAACTTCGCCAACCCGAGCACTGTGCTGAATTGGCTAAATAGGAGAAACACATGTCTTTATTTACTCGCAATCCACAACGTCATCAGACCGAGTGGGGTACAACGCCATTGGGGAACACATGGCTCGCAAACATTGATGCACCCATCACGGATTTACAGGTGATTGAAGATGCCAAGCGCATCGTCGATCATTGCAGTCCGCAACGCTATGGACCTCATGGCACTCACGGTTACTCCTTTCTAAAACGGGAATACCTACTCAATCTGCTGCTGTTTCATTACGCCGACCACGGCTTCTTCCCCGCAGGACACATCTGCATTACAGACGATTGGCTTTATGGGGATCCAATCCGAACCGAAGGCGGGGGTAGTTGGTTTGCCTTTAAAAACAGGCGCTTAGGACGTAACTATCAGGCCGGATGGTGGATCAAGATTCCAGCCCTAGAACAAATCCCTAGACCAGGCTCGCCCTATGAGCCACAGGTTCATTAATCTTTTATCAACAACCCTCACAATCGAAAGGCAGGACGAGCAATGCGCGACTATACCTATATTGACGGTTACCGTTTTATTATTTGGAACATCTATCGCAGTAAGCGTTTTGATGTTGATCGCTTAGACATCAACTATGCAGACAAGGACGTACCCGAGTTTGTCCGCGGTTTACGGATTGTCGATCATTACGAGAACGAGACCTACACCGTGCACGGTGAAGATGCCGACCACTTAAGTTACAGCATGTGTTTTATTCATAACAGCAATAAAGAAGATCGTCCTGATCAGTTTGATGAGTATTTGATTCAGGCGATTGCCAAAAAAGAGTACTTGGTGCACAAGCTCTTTACGGAGGAACGTCCAACCGAATCTGCGGTGCATTAATAAGTGAATTAACAGTAGCAGGGCGGAGTTATTCCAAATTGCCAAGCCTAGCAACTCGCTAAATTGGCTAAAGAGGAGAGAGCATGAACATAAAACTGATTTATCCCGAACATTTAGAGGATTGGGTAGGCGATGGCACCAAACGACCCGCAAAGAGTGATGAGTTTAATTACATCGGCATCTCGATTGAAGAGCGGTATGGCCATTATTACTATGCCAAAGGTATTGCCATTCCGATTACGGCGCAAGAGCAGCACTATATTCGCACTAACCCCAAGCTGTATTACTTCTCAACGGCACTAAAACTACACCACCGTATTCAACGACTGCGCGACCAAGCCGATGGACTATAAGCGACCCCAACTCGTGCAATACCTCAAAGAGCAATTTCGCTTGGAGTGGGATGGCATTCACGGCGCCAATCATTGGGCTCGGGTGCTTTATCACAGTCGTCAGATCGGAGAAAAGCGCCAAGCTGATCTGCTCGTAGTGGAGCTCTTTGGCTTTTTGCATGACAGCTGCCGTGAGAACGATGGTAGAGATCCACATCACGGTAAACGCGCGGCTGAACTCGCCAAAGAACTTAACACCGAGTACTTTGAACTCAAACCCAAGCAACTTGATACCCTGTGTTTTGCCATTACGCACCATTCGGGTGGTGAAGTCTCTAGCGATGCAACGATTCAGACCTGTTGGGATGGTGATCGCTTAGATCTTGGCAGAGTGGGTATCGTGCCAAGTCCCCAATATTTATCTGTTGAGGCACAGCCGCTCATTGAGACTGCTTTTGCAATGAGTATTCGCAGTCATCACGCAGTGAGTGTGGATTAAAACCATCATTGATAGAGGAGAACCATCATGAAAATTATCGGATTCCTTTTGATTATTTGTGCGTTTGCAGGTATTGCGCACGGGGGTATTAATAGCGGCGCAATAATGGGCATCCTCATTGGACTTGCACTACTCATTGCAGAGTACATGTTTGCTCCAAGATGTTGCACCACTAAAAATCGCAACACGGTGAGGCATTAGCGATGAGCAAACTTAATTGCAGTATTGGTGATCTAGCGATCACCATCAAAGCCAGCCTTCCTGCAAACCTAGGCAATATTGTGAGGATTATTGGTTCCCAAGGTTTGCAGGAATGGCATGGATTTGAAGAGCCAACTCATGTCTGGGAGGTGGAGATTGTGGGGGATGATCGGTATTTGCACTACGACTATGACGGCGAGATTGTCAAAGTCAAAGAGGGTCCTGCACCCGATCAATACCTAAGACGACTCATACCACCGCAAGGCTATCAAGTTGATGAGATTTTTGATAGTGAACCGATTCAGCAAGAACTCTTTTTGGAAGATGTTAACCACAGCGAGGAAGAAAAGGTATGACAAGCCCACGTTTTCATTTGGGGGAAGTGGCCATCACCACGCATAATAAATTCTCGGAGAACCGAGGTAAGGTTGTGGTGCTTAAGGAATACATTGGTCAGCGCCACTGGCCGGAGATTAAAGAACCCCAGCACGTTTGGATCGTGGAGTGTATGTGCGAAGACAGTTATTTGTACTATCTGTATCCCCACCAACGAGAACTAAGCAGAAACTATGGTGGCCCCATGCCCGAATGTTTCTTAAAAAGAATTACGCCTGAATGTGGGCAAGGAATCCTTGATCTTGGTGAAGTTCCTAAAGAGGTGACTAACAGCGATGCCTCAGTTTAAGAAATATCTTATTTTTCTGGGTATCTTAGTCAATACCTCAAACGCTAACGCACAGCTCTGGGAGTATATCGTGACCTCAGAGCATGGTAACCGCTATCTAATTGATCCGCTATCGATCAAGCGTCAAGGAAGCGAGGTGAACTATACACAACTTACCAACTACCCCAAAGACTTTGAAGCTGGTAGTAATAAGATGCGCTCCATTGTGCAATACAAGAGCAATGACTGCGAGCAAAACAAGTTTGCCATAACGTATCTGATTGGCTATGAATATGAGAATGCTAAAGGAAATATTGTGGTTGTAGAGATGGAGCCAAAGAAAGTATGGTTAAGCATTAATCCTGGAAAAATTGCGGATATCATTCATCAGGAAATGTGTAATTACAAATGAGAAATATTAAAAGTTACCATCTATGCGTTTTTCTACATAGCTACAGTAATTACATTCGACAGAATGTTTAGGCGGTATATCGCTGCTTAGACACGAAATTAATTTATCCAATGTTGGTTCAATCCAATTTATGTCACCATCATATGGAATTATTTTTGTTTTGAAGTCTAGTTGATCATTAAATGATGCATCACCTTTAATTCCATTGGCGTATACAAACCAAGCACGATTTGATACCGTAAGACCATTACCCATCAGTAGCCATTGGTAAAACTCTACTTGCCGCTTGTAACCAATCTGCCATTCTGCATCGAGATTCACTTCGTCCGCCTTACTGGTTGCTTTGTAATCGACAACAAAATGAGTATTACTTTGATCGTGCCACAGATCGTCTATAGCTCCAAAAAATTCAATGCCATTATATTGACGAGATACCCCTTTAAAGTTCGATCTCCAGTTGGGCAGATTGGGATGATTAGTGGGTATGTAATTTAAATTCTCTTTTGCTAATCTTTCCGGAACTTCTTTTCCTCTAGCTGAATTAAATTCATTTTTTAGCAGGTGATCAACGGCATTATTGAGGCTAAAAGGAAGACCAGGTGGCCGCTTGATACCCTTTTTTTGTTCAAGCCAAAAGCACAATGGACATTCCAGATAGAGATCAACCTTGGATCGAGAGATACGCATAAAACTCATTCTACATAACTATTTAAATTTTTCTGGAGCAAAGTAGCCCATCTCAATGATTGAGTATCGATCAACTGCTACACATCTATTTAAATGAATATTGCGAACTAAATCATCATCGGTATGACAAAAATAAATTTCTTTTTGACAAACGTTACAAAAGCGAACATCTTCGTAATCCATTTTTTCAAGATTTTCCCATTTTGATTCACATTTAAATGAAAAGGTGCAGTTTCTAATTGCAATATTTTCTGGCATAACTTATTTCTGGCTGTTACTTATATTCGACATCACCAATAAGGTGTTTATTTGAGTTAGGTTTTAAGATTGCAACGCAGCGGTTTAATTTAACCAATTCGACCAGTATGTCGTCATTCTCACAAAAAAAGACCTCTTTTTGACAATCATTACAGAAACGTATATCTTCCTCACCAGTTTCCTCCAGACTATCCCAGCTAGCAGAGCATTTAAAAGCAAACTTGCAGTTTCGTATTGTTAATCTATTAGGCATAAATTGCCTCACCCTCACATTCGGAGAAGCTCATCATGATTGCCCAGGTATCTGTGGAGAGATTCTTGAACCATTTATTGGTCTTGTTATCAATCAAGACCCCATCTTTCTTAATTAGAAAGCGATCAAAGTTCTCGACCCGATCTATTGCAATCGCATCCAGATAGCCCGTCTGATCCGAGATATCCAAAAACTGCTCAGGATTCATGATTGGATTAACGGTCACATCAGGATTGCGCAGCTGATCAATCACTTCATAATTGCCACGTCTAAGTTTGATAGCAACTAAATCAACGATAAAAGCCATAAAAGCTCCTCTATGGACTACTCAGTTAAACCACATACTTCTTTTACAAACGCTTGGCCACTAAAGTGGGGTGCTTTAGGTGCCCCATTGATTGCAACAATAATCGCATCTTCGCCAAACATCATCCATTCGTCATAACCATCTTTTCCATTTTTTGAAAATGAACTAAGAATGATTTTTTTTGCTACATAAATCGCCTCTTCATATGTGTAATAGTCGGTATGATCATATGACTCCCCATAACTGAACATATCTAAAATTACAACGAGATAATTTTTATTAAATTTCCTTTTTGTGATATTCGAATCTAAGGATTGTTCGTTATCTACCACTTGGTTTGTACCCCATGCGATTGCCGCTGTTATCAAAGTAATTAATCACGCCTGATGGGGCAGGAACCTCATACCCAATCCTGTTACCACGGTTGT
>Ga0214921_10005301_pt1 | contig 18308 bp, 15 predicted proteins | sample LL1505_MetaG_FD_177992 | JGI IMG/M metagenome (GOLD analysis project Ga0214921, IMG submission 177992) | Freshwater microbial communities from Lake Lanier, Atlanta, Georgia, United States - LL-1505 | ecosystem: Environmental > Aquatic > Freshwater > Lake | place: USA: Georgia | collected... | reverse complement strand
AAACAACGCCAAGCAACCCTTCCAATCCCTGTTTGACTTGTTCTATTCGACTTTGATCGGCAAGTTTTTTCACCTCTTCACCATCGAAGAAGAAAAAAGGCGCAACATGGGCTGGCACTAGGATCTCATCAAGAAGATCCGCGAGATGGAAATTATCTTTTCCATCTGCTCGAGGCATCTCTGGAACTCCACGAATAATCTCCCGAACGGTCGTCTCTTCGTCCGAACTCCAATTTCCATTAGTACGGAAAAACCATTTTCTTGTAATTTCAAAAGCACGAGTATTGGACAGACTAATAACCAATCTCACCGTCATTGTATCATTTTTTTCTCGCTTAGCCTCGCCGTTAAATGCTCGCTCAAGAAACGTTGGATACCCTGCATTATCATCTGTCTTTAAACCTGCACGAGCTAAATGGCTCATCGCATCCTTACCGAACAAGCATAGATAAAGAGCTTCGAGAATAGAGGTTTTACCATAGCCATTCATGCCGCCAATTATGACTATATTCTTGTCGCCCGATGGCATCGGGAAAATGAAGTCCTGATGTTGATAGGATTTAAAAGCGGTGAGCTCAATTTTTGAAATCCACATTTTATTGCCCTTAATCCATCCGCCCAATGATTTCTTCGATTCTTGAATTAACACCAGCAGCACGTTCTTGATGTTGCCTTGCGCGTTGAAGAGCAACTAGATCAGTAATGACATCAACGGGAACTGCATGCTTTTCACAAATTTTTTCTAAAATCTGATGTGCCTCGGCGTCACTCCAAATAGGGAGATCCCCGAGTGGACTCTCGTCAATATTTGACATTAAGATACCCCCCCTGATTGGATTAATTCATCTGCCCAAATACTCTTAATAGCATCTATTTCCTGCGGCTGTATTAGCGTTGCACCGAATTCTTCCTGCACCTCCAACAAACGCCCCAAAATCTCTTGGCGTGCTTGTATGGTAAACGGACCAGGGATATGTTTTCCAGTACCTTGATCAAATGTTAGACGTCCATTTCTTCTTAAAGCTTGTCGCATTTCAGGCAAATTTCTTATAGATTTTAACCAATCTCGGAAAGAGACGAGAGGCTCATAATGTGTCTTCCCAGAGTCAATGAACCCTTGCAAACTCTTGTCTTTCTCTACGACCGTGCATGTCCAACAACCAAATCTACTATTAGAAGTTCCACATCCCGGCGCCTCATCAGAACTCAATACTACAGGGCATTCACCCCCCTCTGAATCTCTATATAGCTGTATTAACGATGAGTGGTCTCCTCCCCACGCAGCTGGGTTAGTTCCTAATATTTCCCATACCTCTTCCAATGAAAGATCAACTATAGGTCTATAAATAAAAGCATTTGAAAGACGGTCGTGCTCAGTAAGCTCACTACCCCTTTCGTTCCGATGTTTGGCTATTGATCTTGAACGCGCATGACTTTCATCTGAGCGGACTCCCAAAACTACAATAACTGAACCAGACTTAGAGACTTGATTTTTGATGTATGTACCAGTTGGAACGATTTTTAATCTGTCAGTACACCACCGCATACTCATATTCGGGCTAGGATAACCTTTTCCAATCAGCAAAACCCAAAATGTTTTATCTGGGTCAGGATAGGTCCTTACAGTTACTAATGGAAGTCCTAATGCTTTAGCTGCATCATCTACCTTTTTAGTCGTTACATCTAAATGCGAAATAACTAAGGGTGACTCAACAAGGGTATCATTAGACACCACATGAACCTCACGCGTCCTTCTGCTTGGAGGAATTCGCAACAATGCTTCAAACACCGCTTGTAAAACTAAAGTGCTATCCTTCCCACCTGAGAAACCAATTATCCAAGGGAAATTTTGGCGTTCAGAAAGATATTCCATCTTTACTCGAACAACGACCTCTTCCCAGACATCCATAGTGTTTAGTGGATCTGTCTGCATGGCAAGCGATGTGGTCATGGTTTTTCTTTATGAGGTTATTAGAAATTGCAACAAGGAACCGAGTCTCTAAGGATTAATAATCTTTTATCACACGCAGTTGCCCTTAACTAGTAAAGATGGACAAACCATATCAGCGTCTCAGTCATTTTCACCTGAAATCACCTATCTCAAATCCCCTCATAAACCCCATAATCATCGCCTGCGAGTTCTGCCCCACGAAGCCGAGCAATGAGGTGGCTTCAATTACAACCAATCAATCGCCGATGCCTTGTTTTTGTCCCCTCTGAACGTGCCACCTTTGGTTAGCTCTGCCGCAGAAGTAACATTTGTAGTGTGTCCGTAATGCTTTTCGAGCATTTCGACGCTCGTTCCCATGTTCTTCGCCAAAATGTAATGGTTCACGCCTTCTTGAATGCGGAATGTCGCATAAGTATGCCGCAATGAATATATCGACCGTCGATTGCCGTGACTGTCTTCTGTGACGCCTGCTGCATCCAGCAATTTCATGAATGACGTTTTGAATGACCCGATTGGGGTGCCGTTCCTATTGCAAAACACGTAATCGTCGGTCGTCAATTCCTTCTTCTTTTTGCCGATGTTTTCTTCCTTCTCGTTTTCCTCTTTAATTTCCTTCTTTCGAATTTCGAGCAGGCGCATCAAATATTCTTTCACGTCTGGTGTTCTGGCAATCACTTCACGCCGACCTGTTTTGCCAGATACGAACAATGCAACATTGGGTTCCCCACCATTTTCATTTGGGACTTCACGAAGATCACGCCACTTCAAGTTACGTGCCTCGCCAACACGAATGCCCGTGTTTGATAAAACAAGGATATAATTGACGAGATATGTTCGATCTCTAACAATGTTTGGGTGATGATGCTTTATAAATTCACGCATATATCGTGTCAGTTTGTTATAATCTGCTAGATCAAAATGTGGTCGCCGACTGTCATCATTTTTGATTTTTGGAAATCGTGGCATCACATCGATAAATTTGTGATCAAGACACCATGTCAGAAACTGACGCTGATAATTCGTGATGCGCTTGATCGTGCTCAACGAGAATGGTTTTATCGGTTTCGGTTTCTTTTGAATCAATTCCTTTCGATCTTTTCGTGCCTTCTTGTGTGAATGATCTTCTTTCTTCTGTGCAAATGCCTGATTTGCCTTTTCCTGATTTGCCTTTTGCGTTTCGACTGATTTATCTGACGTCCATTGATTGAGGTCTAGGATTGTTGCCGTCGTGATGTCTTTGAGTCGTGTTTTGCCGAAATAATTTACCCACCGTTTGAGCAATGACAATTTGATCTTGCGTGACAGATTGTCTTTTTCGCTCTTTTCGACGTGTTCGATGAATTCTTTGAGTGCAACAACCGTCCGTTTTGAACTGATATCCTGACCACTCACAACACGACCTAATCCTTCATTGAATAGGTTCTGGGCAAACATATATGCCTCGTGTTCATCCGCCGTCTTTGTTGATTGAATGATGTATCCCTTTGACTGTGGGACCTTCACTCGGCAATACCAGATTGGTTTTTTGTAATCCTGCCTGCGATAGAGATAAATTTGACCGTCCTTGAACACACGACTGTCCAGTGCTTCTTTTGTCTTTCTCGGTTTCTTCGCTGGGGTGTTTTCTTGTTCCATTTTCATATCCAATATCAATGACTTGATGCTAGAAATGATCATATATCCCGTATATAAATTCGTAAATCCGTATATGTTCCGTATATGCATTTTCAAACAAAAAATCTCGTCGCTATCGAAATAACGAACGAGATTGTTGAGTGTTTAGAAGTAGTTAGTGGTGCACCCGATTGGAGTCGAACCAATGACCTTTGCCTTCGGAGGGCAACGCTCTATCCAGCTGAGCTACGGGTGCTGATCTTGGAAACGAAACCGGATCATATGTGCTCATCTGTAACGGATTGCCAATAATCGTGCAACAGGTCTCGTGATGTCCGATTAGGGAGCGGGTGTGGCGTAATGGTGTGTTGAGCAGCGGGCATTTCCCGTCAGGCTTGTATGGCTGATGCGGGAGTGGAGCGGATAGTCGGGTGGTTATTGCGGCACGAGGGCGCGGCAGTCTTTGGCGTAGGAATCGGCATAATCGGTCAGGATTTTGTCGACGATCTCGGTCTGGAATTTGCCGTCCGGACGTTTGATCGCGCGGACCTGATAGAAATCCTGTATCGGATAGCCGTTGATATTGAAGCGGAAAGAACCGCGTAACGAGGTGAATGCGGCCTTGCGGATGGCAGCGGCCAGCTGGTCGCGGTTGGCGGTTTCGCCTGCTGTTTGTTGCAGGGCCGAATGGATCAGCATGGCGGTGTCATAGCCCTGCATCGCATAGGCGCTGGGTATGCTGTTGTAGACGGCCTCAAAAGCCTTCACAAAGGCTTTGTTGGCGGGATTGTCGAGCGAGGGCGACCATGAGGTCGAGCCTGTCAGGCCCAAGGCGGCCTCTTGCTGGGCGGGCAGGGTAGCCTCGTCAAAGGTGAAGGTGGACAGAAACGGTATCCGGCTGGCAAGTCCGGCTTGCGCATATTGCCTGACCAGCGCCACGCCCATGCCGCCGGGCATGAAGGTAAACACGGCATCGGGTTTGTTCGCGGCAATGCGGGCCAGTTCGGCCGAAAAATCCAGCTGCGTCATCGGGACATAGATTTCGTCGCTGATCTCGCCCCTGAATGCGCGGCGGAAACCCGCCACCGCATCCTTGCCCGCCTGATAATTGGGCATGATCACGGCAACGCGGCGATAGTTTCCGGATTCGGCATAACGGCCCATCACCTCGTGAGCCTGATCGTTCTGGTAGGACACAACCGAGAAATAGGGCGAGCATTGCGCACCGGCATAGACCGATGGACCGGCATTGGGGCTGATCAGGATGCGGCCGCTATCGATCACCGGCTTGTGGATGGCTTGCAGGATATTGGAGAAGATCGGTCCCACCACCAAGTCGACCTGATCGCGTGCCAACAGGCCTTGCAGGCGTTGCACGGCAATGTCGGGTTTCAACTCGTCATCGACCAGAAACAACTCGACCTCGCGTCCGCCCAACCGTCCGCCCAGCTGGTTGAGCGCGAGCTGGAAACCGTCACGCGTCTGGGTGCCGAGCACCGAGGACGAACCCGACAGGGTGACCATCATGCCAAGCCGCAATTTGGTCTGATTGGCGGCCAGCACAACATCGCAGCCAGCAAGACCGAGGATGGCTGCAAAGACAGAGTATCGAATAGTGCGCAGCATGTGTTCGGTTATCTGGCTCATGCCGGTTACCCCTGGGATGGTTTTTGCTTGTGGATATGGTTTTGGTGCCTCGTGAAACCAAAGGCAAGACTTAAACAACAGTCAAACAGCCCGCAACAAATCCGGCAGGGGGGCGACAAACCTCTCGTTTGCTTGTATCAGCAGTGCATGCATGCTTCATCCAACCAGACACTGACCGGAGAAATATTTGCGGCCCATGGCAGCCGGCTTGGCGGCTATGGCCGTACGCTGGTGATGGGCATCGTCAATATTACGCCTGATTCTTTCACGGATGGCGGTCTGTTTTTCCATCCCGATACCGCAATCACCCATGCCCGTCATCTGGTGGATGAAGGAGCGGATATTCTCGATATCGGCGGGGAATCCACCCGTCCGGGGGCGCAAATGGTGTCGATGGACGAGGAGTGGAAGCGGGTCGAACCGGTAATCCGCGCTTTGTCTGCGGTGGTGGCCTGCCCTTTATCGATTGATACCTATAAAGCGGAAATTGCCGCCCGCGCCGTGGCGGCGGGAGCGTCGATTGTCAATGATGTCTGGGGGTTTCAGGCCGATGCGGGCATGGCGGATGTGGTGGCCTCGCTGGGCGTCTCCGCCGTGTTGATGCATAACCGCAAGGAAATTGATCCCTCCCTCGATATCATGGAAGACGCGTTGCGGTTTCTGGAGCATTCGCTGAATCTGGCCAGCCGTGCGGGTGTGCCATCGGAGCGTCTGGCGGTTGATCCCGGCATCGGTTTCGGCAAGACACTGGACCAGAATCTGGTGATGATTGCGCAATTGCACCGGTTGAAACAGTTCGGCGTGCCGGTGCTGCTCGGCGCATCGCGCAAATCCATGATTGATAAAATCTATCCGAGTGCGCCGATGCAACGATTGCCGGGGACAATTGCCACACATACGATTGGCATCCTCGCCGGTGCTGATATTGTGCGCGCCCATGATGTAAGTGCTGCCGTGCAGGCAGCGCGTGTGACCGACCGCCTGCGGGAGATGCAGTAAATGAGTTTTTATACGATCAGCATCCACCAGCTGGCTCTTTATGCCCATCACGGGGTTTTCGCCGAGGAGAAGGTGCTTGGCCAACGGTTTTTGCTGGATATTACCCTGCGGGTGAACGCCACCGATGCGCTGATCGATGACGATATCGTGCGCTCGGTCAGCTATGCGCATGTGATCGAGGAAACCAAAACCGCCTTTACCGCACAATCCTACAACATGATCGAAACAGCCGCCGACCGGCTGGCCAGCCATTTGCTGGCGCGGTTCGACAAGGCCCGTTCGGTCAGTGTCACGGTCCACAAACCCTCCGCGCCGATTGCGGCGCAGTTTGATTCGATTTCCGCCAGCATCGAAAAATTCCGCGAAGGCCAGACGGCGTGACCACGCGCTCTGCAACGGCCTATCTGTCGCTGGGCAGCAATCTCGGGCCCGGTGTGGAGTTGATCGGCGAAGCGGTGGCGCGTTTGGCGGCATCCAATCGGGTGACCGTGTCGGGGCGGGCCCCGCTCTATCGTACGTCGCCGGTGGGTCCGGTGCCGCAGCCCGATTTTACCAACAGCGTCATCAGCATCGAGACGGACCTTGCGCCCGAGCCGTTGATGGGCCTGTGCCACGAGGTCGAGCGGGATATGGGCCGCAACCGCAGTCAGGAATTGCGCTGGGGACCGCGCCGGATCGACATTGATCTGATTGCTTACGGCAATGAAACCCGCGACGGGCCGGATTTGATCCTGCCGCATCCGCGCTTTGCCGAACGGGCCTTTGTGCTGGTGCCGTTGAACGATCTGGCGCCCGATGTGATGATCGGCGGGCATCGGGTGCGCGATTATCTGGCGCGGCTGGACCGTTCGGGAGTTGAAGCTCTCTAAAATACTGATAAATGCTGATCAACCGATCAGCTTGTGCCGTTGGACTTGATCACTGTGCCTGTTTCCCGCTGGAGACTCGCAACAGGTTTATGTGAGAGGAAATGTCTTATGTCTGCCCATCCCCTGTCTGTTGTGTTGATCATGGGTGTGACCAGTTCCGGCAAAAGCACGGTCGGCGAGGGGCTGGCCGAACGGCTGGGCTGGGTGTTTCGCGATGCAGACAGTTTCCATCCGCCCGAAAACGTCGCCAAAATGTCGAGTGGCCAGCCTTTGAACGATGACGACCGCAAGCCGTGGTTGCAGGCGATTGCGCATTTCATCGACGAGGCCGGGGCGCAGAATAATCCTGCGGTTGTGACCTGTTCGGCGCTCAAACGCGCCTATCGCGAGGTGATCGTCGGCTCGCGCCAGCATGTCGCGCTGGTGCATCTGGTCGGTGACAAGCAGTTGATTGCCGCGCGGATGGCCGCGCGCAAAAACCATTTCATGCCGACAAGCTTGCTCGATAGCCAGTTTGCGACGCTGGAAGCCCCGCAGGATGACGAAAATCCGTTTCGCGTGGCGATTGACCAGCAACCGGCGGTGATGATCCAGACCATTGTCGATGGTTTGAAACTGGCTCGCTAAATCCCGCCAAATCAGGCACAAAGAGACTGGACAACAGGCTCGCGGGCCGGATCGGGCATGACATGAGACAGACCACGGACGTTTTGATCATCGGTGCGGGACCCGCCGGACTGATGGCAGCTGAAATCATAGCCGAGGCGGGCCGCTCCGTGCTGGTGGTCGATGCAATGCCGAGCGCGGGCCGCAAATTTCTGCTGGCAGGACGCGGCGGGCTGAACCTGACCCATTCTGAAGGGGTCGATGATTTTCTGGCGCGCTACCGCGAGGCGCAGCCCCATATCACCCCGTTGATCGAGGCATTTTCGCCGCTTGATCTGATTGACTGGTGCGAAGGGCTCGGCCAGCCGACCTTTACCGGCACATCGGGGCGGGTCTTTCCCAAAAGTTTCAAAACCTCGCCTTTGTTGCGGGCATGGCTGCAGCGGTTGAACGGTTTGGGGGTACGCTTTGCGTTCCGTCACCGTTGGACAGGCTGGAATAGCCAGGGGCAGGCGATGTTTTCAACGCCCGGGGGCGAACAGGTGATCGAATCCAGAGCCAGCCTGCTGACACTGGGTGGAGCGAGCTGGCCGCGGATGGGTTCGGATGGCGGCTGGGTGGGGATTTTCGAGCGCGAGGGCGTGAAGGTGACCCCGCTCAAACCGTCGAATATGGGCCTGAACATCGCCTGGTCGGATATATTGCGCAACCGTTTTGCCGGAGAGCCGATCAAACGTGCGGCCCTGACCCATGACGGCGTGACCATCCGCGGCGAGGCCATTGTGTCCGAGCGCGGGCTGGAAGGCGGCGCGGTCTATGCGCTCTCGGCCCCGATCCGCGATGCGGTGATGGCCCATGGGTCCACTACGATCACAATCGATCTGCGGCCCGATCTGCCACTGGCCTTGATCGAGGAAAAACTGCGCCAGCCGCGCGCCAAGGCTTCCGCTTCGACCTTCCTGCATCGTGCCGCAGGCCTTGCCCCGATCGGCATTGCCTTGATGCGCGAGGCCTGCGGCGGTCCGCTGCCGGTGGACGCCAAGGCATTGGCCGCACTCGTCAAGGCGGTGCCGTTGACGGTGCGCGGGATCGAGGGGGTGGAACGGGCGATTTCCACTGCCGGAGGCGTGGCGTTTGACCAGTTGACCCCGCATCTGATGATCCGCGCCAAGCCGGGCGTGTTCGTGGCGGGCGAGATGCTGGATTGGGAAGCCCCGACCGGCGGCTATCTGCTTCAAGCCGGTTTTGCCACGGCGGTGGCTGCCGCCCACGGAATCATCGGCTTTTTGGGCCATGATGACGGATCATCCCCAGATCAATAGGGGTCCGGCTCTCGCCACTTGCGCCGCATCATGACATGATCATGGGCAATCCTTTATCCATCAGATATCCATCAGACGAGCTGGCCCGATCCATGACCCTCAATTCCCGCCCCGTGCGCCCCGGCGACCATGTTTTTCTGGTCGATGGCTCTTCTTTCGTGTTTCGGGCCTATTTCCAGTCGATCCGTCAGGACCAGAAATATAATTACCGGTCCGACCGTCTTCCGACCGGTGCGGTGCGGATTTTTGCGACCAAATTGCTGCAATTCGTGCGCGAGGGCGCAACGGGGATCAAGCCGACCCATCTGGCGATTATTTTCGACAAGTCCGAAAATTCGTTCCGCAAGGCACTCTATCCGCTCTACAAGGCCAACCGTTCCGATCCGCCCGAAGATCTGGTGCCGCAATTTCCGCTGATGCGCGAGGCTGTGCGCGCCTTCGGCATGGTGCCTGTCGAACAGGACACCTATGAAGCCGACGATCTGATTGCCACCTATGCCCGTCAGGCCAAAGAGCAGGGCGCGGATGTGCTGATCATCTCGGCCGACAAGGATTTGATGCAGCTGCTCGGCCCCGGCGTCGCCATGTATGATCCGGCTTCGGGCGAACGCGACGAGCGCAGAATATCCGAACAGGAAGTGGTCGATTATTTCGGCGTGCCGCCCAACCGCGTCGTCGATGTGCAGGCTCTGGCGGGTGATTCCACCGACAATGTACCCGGCGCCAAGGGCATCGGCATGAAAACCGCCGCCTTGCTGATTCAGGAATATGGCGATCTCGATACGCTGCTGTCGCGCGCCCACGAGATCACCCAGCCCAAACGCCGCGAAGCCCTGACCGAACCGGCTGCCGTCGAGCTGATCCGCGTCTCGCAAAAGCTGGTGCAACTGGTCAATGATGTCGAGGTGAAAGTGCCGCTAGACCAGCTCGGCCATCCCGAGCCCGATCCGGCCAAGCTGATCGGTTTTCTCAAAGCGCTGGAATTTACCACGATCACCAAACGGATTGCCGATCTCTATGGCGTCGATCCGGGCGCGTTCGGACCCGATCCGGCGCTGGCCAGACAGGGAGCGGCTCCGTCATCGGGCGGCGGCGCAAGCACTTTTGCGGTGGCCCCTGTTGTCTCAGCCTCTGCCGACCATGCGGCAGGCACACCGCAGGCCGCAGTGGCCTTCTGGCAGAAGGCTCTACAAGCGCAGCCGTTCGACAAGGCCGGTTATGAAACCGTAACCACGACAGCGCGCTTGCAGGACTGGATCGCGCAGGCACGGACCACCGGTTTTGTGGCTTTTGACACCGAAACCACCGCGCTGGATGCGATGTCGGCCGATCTGGTCGGCTTCTCGCTGGCCTGCGAGGCCGGCAAAGCCTGTTATGTGCCGTTGGGCCATGTCGGCGAAGGCAGCGGGGATCTGTTCGGCGGCGGCAATCTGGTGGCGGGGCAAATTCCGGTCTCCGGGGCGCTGGCTTTGCTGAAACCCCTGCTGGAAGACCCTGCCGTGGTCAAAATCGGCCAGAACATCAAATATGACGCGCTGGTGATGCGCCGTCACGGGGTGTCGATTGCGCCGGTCGATGACACGATGCTGATGTCCTATGCGCTCGATGCCGGATTGCACGGGCATGGCATGGATGAATTGGCGCAACTGCATTTCAACCACAAGCCGATTGCCTTCTCGGAAGTGGCGGGAACCGGCAAAAGCTTCATCGGCTTTGCCCGTGTGGCGATTGATACGGCCACGGCCTATGCCGCCGAAGATGCCGATGTCACCTTGCGGCTGTGGCTGTTGCTGAAAGCCCGTCTGGTGGCCGAGGGCATGAGCCATGTCTATGAGCGGCTGGAGCGGCCTTTGGCTCTGGTGCTGGCGCGGATGGAAGAACGCGGCATTGCCATCGACCGCACCATCCTGTCGCGGCTGTCGGGCGAATTCGCGCAAGGCATGGCGCGGCTGGAAGCGGACGTACACCAGCTGGCGGGAGAAAATTTCAATCTCGCTTCACCCAAGCAATTGGGGGATATCCTGTTCGGCAGGATGGGTCTGCCCGGGGCCAAAAAGACCGCCACGGGTGCGTGGTCGACCGGCGCGCAAGTGCTCGAGGATCTGGCCGAACAGGGGCATGACCTGCCGCGCCGGATTCTGGACTGGCGGCAACTGGCCAAGCTGAAATCGACCTATACCGATGCTCTGCCCAATTTCGTCAATGGCCAGACCGGCCGTGTCCATACCTCGTTTTCGATGGCCGCGACAACCACGGGCCGTCTGGCCTCGTCCGATCCCAATATCCAGAATATTCCGATCCGCTCCGAGGAAGGTCGCAAAATCAGAACGGCCTTTGTCGCACCCGCAGGCTACAAGCTGATTTCAGCCGATTATTCGCAGATCGAATTGCGGCTCCTGGCCCATATTGCCGATATTCCGCAATTGCGGCAGGCCTTTGCCAACCACATTGACATTCACGCCATGACGGCGTCGGAAATGTTCGGTGTGCCGGTCGAGGGCATGGATCCGTCGATCCGGCGGCGCGCCAAGGCGATCAATTTCGGGATTATCTACGGCATTTCCGCCTTCGGTCTCGCCAACCAGCTCGGCATCGGCCGCGAGGAGGCGGGCGCCTATATCCGCAAATATTTCGAGCGGTTCCCCGGCATCCGCGACTATATGGAAGAGACCAAGCGCACGGCCAAAGACAAGGGCTATGTCGAAACCATTTTCGGCCGCAAGGCGCATTATCCGCAGATCAAATCCTCCAACCCGTCCGAGCGCGCCTTCATGGAACGCGCCGCGATCAACGCGCCGATTCAAGGCTCGGCCGCCGACGTGATCCGCCGCGCCATGGTGCGGATGGAAGACGCGCTCACCCACGCCAAACTCTCCGCGCGGATGCTGTTGCAGGTCCACGACGAATTGATTTTCGAAGTGCCCGATGCGGAGGTTGAAAAAACCATCCCGCTGGTCAAATCCGTGATGGTCGAAGCCCCGCATCCGGCCCTGACCCTGAAAGTCCCGCTGGTCGTCGAAGCCGCCGCCGCCCAGAACTGGGACGAGGCGCATTGAGGGGTTCGGCGTCTTGACGCCTCACGCGGCAAAGCGGGATTTCTGGCTGGCAAACACCGCGCGGATTTCGTCGGCCAGCGCTTTGCCCTCGGGGGAGCGTTTGGCCATGCGGCCTTCCAGCAGGCCGATGCGGGCCAGAGGCAAAGCGGGCAGGCCGTCTTCGACATCCAGCATGCGCTGGCCTGCCCGTATCGCGCTTTGCGGCAGGACGGTCACGGCCAGCCCTGCTGCCACCACCGGCGCAATCGCGGCCTGATTGGCGGAGGCCACCACCAGTTTCCATGCGATGTTTTTCCATGTGACGCCGCGTTCTTCCAGCCGGCTGATGGCGGCTTTGCGCCAGGCGCAATTGGGCATGCCGAGGGCGAGCGGCAGCGGGCGCAATTCGTGGATTTTGGAATGGCTGCCGGTGACCCAGCGCAAAGGCTGTTCGCTCAGCACCTCGATGCGGCCATAATCCTCGCATTCGGTCACCACCGCCAGATCGAGCTCGTTGGCACCGATGCGCTCGTGCAGCACTGTGCTCATCTCGCAGGTGATCGAAATTTCGACCAGCGGATGACGGCGCGAGAAACGGGTCAAAATCTCGGGCAGCACCATTTCGGCGTAATCATCGGGAATGCCGAGCCGGATGCGGCCGACCAGCGCCTTGCGCGAGATTGATGCAAAGGCGGCGGCTTCCACCAGCAGTATCTGGCGGGCATGTTCGACCAGCCGCTCGCCGTCTTCCGACAAGCGCACCCCGCGCCCCTGTTTGTAGAACAGATGACGGCCCAACTGCTCCTCGAGCCTGCGGATATGCATCGAGACAGCCGACTGGGTTTTGTTCACCCGCTCGGCGGCACGGGTGAAACTGCCGGTGTCGACAATGGCGATGAAGGAGCGCAATTGATCCGTATCAAGCATAATTGATCTCTTTTTCGAATGGTTCAAATTAAAATGATTTGTTAGACCGATCAATAAATTTCTGCGATTGCTGCACCATCCCGAAACTGATGGTCGGTCGGGGCATCAATTGAAGGAGAGACGTCGTGATGACCGCGCAAGTGTCGGCATGCAACAATAGCGTGACCCTGAGCATTACTTTGACCAAAACAGCCGTTTGGGTGAAAGCAGCGGCTCTGGCCAAACGTGTGCTGTTCTGGCCGGCCCGCGTGATCACGGCGCGACAACACGCGGCGATTCTGCATCGGTTGGATGATCGCGAATTACGCGATATCGGACTGACCCGTCAGGATGTCTTGTCCACCACTGCGCTGGATATGGATCAGGATCCCTCGAGGCATCTGTCGCGCATTGCCCAAGAGCGGCGGATGCACGGCATCCGCATATAAGCCGCGCGGCGGATGCACGGCATCCGCATATAAGTTGAGCGGCGGATGCACGGCATCCGCCTGTGACGCTTCGCATGTGACGCTTCGGATTGTTATTGAGTTTGCGGCCCGGATCTCCCCGTTCGGGCCGCATTTTTATCAGGCGGCCTGTGCCATGGCCTCGTTCAGGCAGCGGGTCTTGTGCAGTTGTCCGGCGCGGGCTTCCAAGGCGCAGCCATGCGGGATTTCCTCCCAGCCTTCATGCGTATGGTCGATGGGTTCGGACACCACCAGCAAAGCGCCGTTGCGCTCGCGCCAATACAGGGTCGGCGGCTTGTCGTCCGATGCCCAGCGGAACGCATAGAGATGCTGGCCATCGGTGAGGGCGGCGGCAAAGCGCAGCGGCTCGGTGATTCCGGCTTCCAGCATGATCGCGCGGACGGTGGACAAGGTGCGCGCCATGGCATGAACAGGGTCATGCTCCAGTCCGTTGGAGAGCGCGACCAGAAACAGTGCCTCGCTGTCGGTCGTGCCGGTACGCGAACCATAAAATTCATCGGGGATCAGGCTCTCGACCTTGCGGCGGATCAGCGGCCAGCCGCCGATCTGCCCGTTATGCATGAACATCCATTGACCATGGGTAAAAGGATGGCAGTTGGCGCGGGTGGTTGCCGTGCCTGTGGCCGCCCGGACATGCGCAAAAAACAGTGACGAGCGCACCTGTGTGCACAGCGATTTGAGGTTTTCATCCGACCAGGCCGGATGCACCTCGCGATACAGGCCCGGCATCGGCTTGTCGCCATACCAGCCTACCCCGAAACCATCGCCATTGGTGCCGGTTTTGGCCTCTTCGGCATGCAAAGATTGATGGACCAGCGAATGGGCGGGTGCGCTGATCAGGTCTTCCATAAACACCGGCTCACCGCGATAGGCTAGGAAACGGCACATGACACACTCCCGATACATCTTTTTCTGGCAAGCAACGGATCGGCCTGCTTCTTGGGGTGAGATGATGCGCCGGATTGATGAAAAAGTGCAAGTGATTGAATGAAAAGCGCAACGGATTGAATGAAAAACGCATGGTTGTGTCTGACAAACACCTGAAAATCTGTAAAATGGCAAACTTGACAACCGCTGCATGACAGCCATCAATAAGCAGATGATGCACAATATAAAAACACTAAGGGTCAGGATCAGGTGATGCATACGTCCTCGGTAATTTTCGGTCTCAGCCCGTTGTGGCTGTCGACAATCCTGCTGCTGCTGGTTTACGGCGCATTGATTGCCGATACGCTGAACCGCGCGATTGTCGCCATGCTCGGGGCCTCCGCGATGGTGATCACCGGGGTGCTGACGCAGGAACAGGCCACAGGTTCGGCCGATGCCAACACGATCGGCCTTCTGACGGGGATGATGATTCTGGTGTCGATTTCGCGCCGGTCCGGCCTGTTCCAGTATCTGGCGATCTGGTCGGCGCGTCAGGCCAAAGCCAGTCCCTGGGGCATTTTGCTGATCTTGCAAATCACCACGGCGGTATTGTCGGCGCTGCTGGACAATGTGACGACGGTTCTGCTGGTGGTGCCGGTGACGCTGGCCATTACCCGCGCGCTCGATGTGCCTGCCTACCCGTTTCTGTTTGCCGAAGTGTTTGCCTCAAATATCGGCGGCACGGCCACGCTGATCGGTGATCCGCCCAATATCTTGATCGGATCGCTGGCCGATCTGTCGTTCAACTCCTTTGTGTTCAATCTGACGCCGGTCATCATCGTGATCATGGCGGTGCAGGCGGTCATCATCCACCGCATCTGGGGCAAGGACATGCATGCTTCGCCCGAATCCAAAGCCCGCATCATGGCGATGATTCCCGAAGAGGCGATCGAGGATTCCGTGCTGCTCAAGCAGTCGCTCGCGATTTTGGGTTTTGTTATTGTCGGCTTCATTTTTGCCCGCCAGATCGGGCTGGAACCGGGCACGATTGCCATGGTGGGTGCGACCATTTTGATGCTGATCGACAATTGGGAGCACCACGGCGAGAAGCAGGCCGAGAATGTCCATAAAACCTTTACCGATGTCGAATGGATCACCATTTTCTTCTTTATCGGTCTGTTTATCATTGTTCACGGTGTCGAAGTCGGCGGCTTGTTGCAGATTATGGCGGAAAAGCTGGTCGCCGCGACCGGTGGCGATATGGCCCGTGCCGGTTATGCGATCTTGTGGGCCTCGGCCATTCTGTCGGCGATTATCGACAATATCCCGTTCGTGGCGACGATGATTCCGATGGTCAAAAGCATGGCGCCGTCCATGGGCGGGCCCGATGCGATCCAGCCGCTATGGTGGTGTCTGTCACTGGGCGCCTGTCTGGGCGGCAACGGCACCTTAATCGGGGCGTCGGCCAATCTGACAGTGGCCGGGATTGCCGAGCGCGAGGGTGTCAATTTCAGCTTCTGGACCTATACCAAGCTGGCCTTTCCGCTGATGCTAGTCAGCGTCGCGATCAGCCATGTCTATGTCTGGCTGCGTTATTTCTGATAATTTGGACGTAAATCCTCGGGGGTCAATGAATAGGCACGGCCAAAGCCGCCATTGAGCGCGGCTTGCTTCGGCCTGATCCTGACCAGAATAAAATCGGCAAAGTCGATATAGAGCTGCGCCTTGGGATGGCTGTCGAGATAGAGCCGGCGCGCTTGCGCCCGCTGAGGATTGTCATGCGGGATCGGCTCTGCCCGCCCCGACAGGCTTAGGCGGGGATGCGCCAGCGGATCACCCTTGCCGATATTGCTGAACAACAGGCTGACCGAGGGTCGCACCAGCATGTGCATGGTGTGCTGCGACAGTTGCGAGACCAGCAGCAGCGGAGTGCCATCCTCCAGACAGGCGCAACCGACCAGCGAGACGAAGGGCGCGCCCGCGGCATCAAGTGTCGCCAGCGCGGCAGTCCGGCTGTCATGCAACAATGTTCGGGCGAGTGCGCGGGCCGTGTCGTCGGTCGGCAGCAGCGGCGATTTTGCGGGTGTTCGGGTCATGACAGGCCTTTATCGGTGACAATCAGCAGAATTTGCCGATAAAAAACAGGAATTTTCGGTTTTTGCCACAATTTGGCCTCGCTTCGTTCTTCGATTAGGGCGTAATCTTTGACCAGAGATGACAAACTTGATTTCAGCACCATACAGAACGGATTGACGATGCCCACTATTGCCCTTGTCGATGATGACCGCAACATCCTGACCTCGGTCTCCATAGCGCTGGAGAACGAAGGCTATCGGGTGCAAACCTATACCGATGGCGCTTCCGCGCTGGAAGGGATCAGCAAGACACCGCCCGATCTCGCTATTTTTGACATCAAGATGCCTCGCATGGACGGCATGGAACTGTTGCGCCGCCTGCGGCAGAAGTCCGATCTTCCGGTGATTTTCCTGACCTCCAAGGACGAGGAGATCGACGAATTGTTCGGCCTGAAAATGGGCGCGGATGATTTTATCAAAAAACCGTTTTCACAACGCTTGCTGGTCGAGCGGGTCAAAGCGATTTTGCGCCGCAGTGCGGGCAAGGACAGCACGTCTTCCAAAGACAACAGTGCGCAGGCTCTGGTGCGCGGGCTGCTGGTGATGGATCCCGAACGCCATGCCTCGACATGGAAGGGGCTTGCCGTCACGCTGACGGTCACGGAATTTCTGATCCTGCAAGCCTTGGCTACCCGCCCCGGCGTGGTCAAAAGCCGCGATGCGCTGATGGACGCCGCTTATGATGACCAGGTCTATGTCGACGACCGCACCATCGACAGCCATATCAAGCGTCTGCGCAAGAAATTCAAAGCGGTTGATGATGATTTCGAAATGATTGAAACCCTTTACGGGGTCGGCTACCGGTTCCGCGAAGCGTGACGGCTGTGGCACGGGCAGGACACGGGACGGGGCAAACCTGATGCACAAGACGGTGCCGCCCAATGCTTGGGCGTTCTGGATGAAGCGATTGGGGGGCGAGCGGGGCCGCGCGATGGTGCGGATGATTACCACGCGCGCCTCTTCCTCGCTGGTGCGCCGCATTGCCGTGCTCAATCTGGCCGGTCTGGTGACCCTGCTATGCGGTTTTCTCTATCTCAGCCAGTATCGGGAAGGCCTGATCGATGCGCGGGTGCAAAGCCTGTTGACCCAAGGCGAGATCATTGCCGGAGCCATAGCAGCCTCGGTCACGGTGGAGACCAATACCGGGATCACGCTCGATCCCGATAAATTACTGCAATTGCAGATGGGCCAAAGCATCGGCGCGGCCGAAGAACAGATGCTGGAATTCTCGATCAATCCCGAGCGGGTGGCCCCGCTGCTGCGGCGGGTGGTGACGCCGACCCGCACGCGCGCCCGCATCTATGACCATGACGGCGTGTTGCTGCTCGATTCGCGCGGTTACGGACGTTCGGGCGACGTGATGCGCTTCGATCTGCCGCCTCCCTCGCGCCAGCACGAACCGGGGTTTTTCTCGAGGCAATGGTTGCAGTTGAAACAATGGATGGGCTGGAGCCCGACCCTTCTGGCCGAGGAAATCTCGGCGTCCAACGGCTTGAATCTGCCCGAAGTGGTTGTCGCGCTCAATGGCGGGCAGGCGACCTCCAACCGCACCAATGCGCGCGGTGAAACCATCGTGTCGGTGGCGGTTCCTGTCCAGCGGTTTAGGGCGGTGCGCGGGGTTTTGCTATTGTCGACCCAAGGCAACGAGATCGACGGTGCTTTGGTGGCCGAGCGGATCGCCATTCTGCGCAGCTTTTTGCTGGCTGCTATCGGCATGATTGTGGTGTCGGCGCTGTTTGCGGGCACGATTGCCGGTCCGATCCGTCGTCTGTCGGCCGCTGCCGACCGTGTACGGCGCGGTGTCAAAGCGCGCGAGGAAATCCCTGATTTTACAGACCGTTCCGATGAAATCGGCCATCTGTCCGGCTC
>Ga0214921_10005300_pt1 | contig 18311 bp, 21 predicted proteins | sample LL1505_MetaG_FD_177992 | JGI IMG/M metagenome (GOLD analysis project Ga0214921, IMG submission 177992) | Freshwater microbial communities from Lake Lanier, Atlanta, Georgia, United States - LL-1505 | ecosystem: Environmental > Aquatic > Freshwater > Lake | place: USA: Georgia | collected... | reverse complement strand
TTTTATCACCACCTAATTGACTTTTGAGATCTAAATATTTAGTTTTATATTTTAAATATTTTTCTTTATACATATAATATATTTTAGATATTTTTTTTATAATACAAATCTTTATTAAACAGTAATTACATAAATATATAATGGATAATTATATTTATAAATTAAATATTATTCTTTCTACTCATAATGTCTGTTTATCTCACGGAATTACACACGCTATTGCCGTTATGCATCATGCTGAAAATGCATTAAATCATACTACATTTAAATTTGATGAAAAAATTAAACGTTGTGTTAAATTAGCTGCACTTTTACATGATGCAGATGATAGAAAATTTTTTCCAAATAATCAAAATTATGAAAACTTAAGACAAATTTTAGATGATTTACCTTTAGATGAGGTAGATTTAATAATTAGAATGGTATCTTTAGTTTCATCATCAAAAAATGGTGATAGAATTCCAGAAGATGCAATTAAAAATGAATGGCTTCTATATCCTCGATATGCTGATAGATTAGAAGCAATTGGTATTATTGGTATAGAAAGATGTTATCAATATGCGTTAACGTCTAAAAATCCCTTCTATATTTCAACCACACCTCATGTAACTACTGAAGAAGAACTATGGAATGTTGCTAATATTGAACGTTATAATCGTTATACAGGATTTAGTGATTCTATGATTGACCATTATTATGACAAACTATTACGTGCTTCAAAATTTCCTATACGTAATAAGTATTTTGATAAAGAAACAGAAATTCGTCGTAAACCATTAATTGATTTTATTTTTATGTTTGGAAGAAATAAAAAAATATCTAATGAAGATGTTATTATCTTCATTAAAAATAATACTAATACTCTTTAAGAATTTCATAATTTATTTTTAATTTTTTTAATTTTTGTTTAATTAAAAATTTAATTAATCCATAATCATCAACTAATTTTAATAATAAATTTTCATAATCTGGTTCATTCATTTTTAACATATTTAATGATGTTTCAATTACTTTAGGATTAGTAAAATATTCTTTCGTATCTTTATAATATATTTCATTTGGAACATTCATATTATCATTTTTCATTAATTGAAGTGTTTTTTCTATATTTTTATTTTTTGAAAAATATTCAAAAATAATATTTGGTTTATATTCTGATATTCCTTGACAATAATCACAACCAAGTAAAATACAAAAATCAATAAATTCATCTTGATTTAAGTTTAAATGATTTAGTAAATTTTCCAAGTTAATTTCGGTTGTTGGAACTTTATGTGATGTTAAATTACGAATAATTTTCGTTGAACCAAAAGTTAAAATATCCATATCTTCCGTTAAAACTCCATCTACTAATCCAATTTTTGCTAAATATGCACATTGTGAGTCTGCTTCTTCTGGTGCAATAATATATGGAACACCCATTAACTCCAATAATTCTTTACATTGTTCCCATTGTTCTTTTGAAATAGTTGAACTACGTTTAAAATATTTAATTTTATCTTCTTCTGTAATTGCTTGTTCTAATTTTTCTAAAGCCTTTTTTCTTATTTGTTTTCTATTTTCTAATGTTTTATTTTTAATATTAGGTGGTTTCCCATCAAAAACATATACTGGTATAATATTATAATTTAATAATTCAATTGTTTTATTAAATAATCCTAAAATATGTGTTGTAATTTCTCCTTTTTGATTAATATAATCTGCACCTGTATTTCTAACTGTTATTATAATTTTATAAATTAAGATACTAATATCAATTGCAATTCTTTTAAATTTATATTTAGAATTATCAACATTTTGAATTAATTCAGGAGTTTCATTTATAAATTTTAATAAACATTTTACACCCATGTGTTATTATATAATTATAATTTTCCTTTAAATTATTATTTAAATAACAATTTAAAAAAAAAATATATAATATATATTAATATGATATATAATATTGTACATCCTTATGCGATGGCATTAAATGCGGATTCTTTTGGAGAAGCTATTAAAAATTATGTAAAAATAAATCACGATTTAAGTTTAAGAGAATTAATTATTACTGATAATATTAGACATATGAAAGCTAACTTAAAATATTATAATAAAGATAATAAAAAAAAAGTTAGTATTTCTTTATTTCCTACAACATGGCCTTTAAGTATTGAAGATGATGGTTCATTAAATTCATGGCCTTATCGACCTTCTGTTAGTTATGATACTAAAGAATATCCATCAACTACTTTTATTCCTGGGATTATTCATAATCCTTTAGGACCATTAGGACCATTAGGACCTGTAGGAGCAATATCTCCTTTAGGATTTGGACCTGTAGGAAATTTAGGACCAATATCTCCTTTAGGATTTGGACCTGTAGGACATGTAGGACCAATAGCTCCTTTAGGCTTTGGACCTTTTGGATATGGTATTACACCTAATTTAGCTGGTAATGTTCGTGATTATTATGCTTATAAAGGTAGATAGTTTATTCATCATATAAAATTCCATTATAATTTCTTATTTGTGTAATTGAATCAATACATATACTAATTGTTTTTGGACCAGATATTTTATACATTGGTTTACCATCCATATGTATCGATTTAATATTTACTTCTTTAATATTATTTTTAAGATGTAAATAATATTTTTTATTTTCTATTAATTTTCCACTTTTTAATATTCCTGTTAAAATTATACCTATATGTGGATTATTAAAATATTGTAAAACTACAAATTCTGTTTTTGTAACTTTTGATTTTTCTATTAATTGTTTTTGAATATTACTAAAAAAATCACTTTTATTTATTAATTTATTACAATTATAATTAGGAAAATTATCTAATTTTGAATAAATATTTATAGAACAATAGGGTATATTTAGTTGTTTACAATATTGGATATAATTGGATTTTAATTTCCATTCAGTTATACCATTTTCAATAAATAAACATAAATCAATAGATTCTCCAAATGATGAAATAATTTTATTTCTAGTTTTTGAATATTTATCATCTCCTGGTGCTTCAATTAAAACCCATTTTATCCCATTATTTATAATATAATTATAACTAAAAGATGATGTTTTTTTTGATAATATTTCGTGTTTATGTGTAAATAAATACATTCTTGCTTCTTTTTTATCTTCATCTATTTTTGAGTGAATTAAATTAGCTATTAAAGTAGTTTTTCCAATATTAGTATCACCTAATAATAATATTCTTTTTTCAATAACATCAATTAATTTTTCTCTAATAACTATTTTAAAATAATTATTTGTATTGTCATTAATTATATAGTTAATTTTCACTACTTTAATAATTTTCATTTTTGCATTATTAACTATAATTTTAAAAGTATTTAATGTTTGTTTTTTTTCAGTTTCTGACCAATTATAAAAAGTTCCTTTGTCTTCAACACCTAAATAATAAATTGCTTCACCATTTCCTTCACGAACACGCCATATCATTTGTGAAATATATTCTTCTAATCGGTGTTCATTTAAATCTGATAAATATCTTTTATATTCAATATTTCCTTCTTCAACTTCTGGCTCCAAATAAATACTCATATATACTTAATTAAATTTTTCTTTAATGTAAAAAATTGTTATAAATTGATATTATAATATATTTATTATAATAGTAATAATGGTTAAAAAAATTTGTATTATACATACTGAAACTACTGGTCTACACGAATTACGTGATGAAAAAGTATATAAAAAAAATTTATTTGGATTTGCAAGATTAGTTTCTTTTTCTTGGATTATTGGAACTAGAGATGCTATTGAAAAAAAAGAAAAATTTATAATTAAACCTCGTTGCTTACAAATACCAGATGAAATTGTTAAATTTCATGGTATTTCTCACGATATAGCTTTAAAAAAAGGAACCGAAATTGAAGAAGTATTAGATGCATTTATATCTGATTTAGCAGGAGTAAATATTATTATTTCTCATAGTTTAGAATTTCATCTAAAAGCGGTTCAAGCAGAATTAGTTAGATATAATAAAGCAATTAATTTTAATAAATATATACTTATCGATTTAAATTCTTTCGAACATAATACAGTACCATCAACTTTACAAAATCTAAGTAAGCAAATATTAAATAAAGATTTAAAAGATAAAGCCTTAGTTGTTGATTTTATATGGGAACTATTTTTAAAATTATATAATGAGTATGAAAAAAAAATTAATAAATTAAATTAAAATTAGGGTATTATTTTATCGTGACACGTTTTATCAGACCAAGTCATTTGATATTTTTTACAGTCTTCTGGTGTAGTAAAATCAACACATTCAAATCCTATTTTTCTACAAGAACCAATTAAATTACTTTTATTAGAACATTTATCTAAAGTAAAAGGTTTATTATCTATAATTTCATTTTTAAAAATATGTCTACTATTACTATTAAAATTACGAGAACAATTTTCGTTAAGGTTATAATTATAACCAAAATTATTATTTGTAAGAACAACTTTTTTTATTTCACAACATTCAGTTGACTCATTAATATTAGAATAATTACTTAAATCTTCTAATTTCTCAACATTATTACAAGTAATTACTAAATATATAATTATACCAATTATTATACCAATTATTAAATTCATTTATTAAGTGTTATAAAAAAAAATTTTATATATATTTTAAATATGGATAAAAATAAAATATTAACAGTTTCCGAATTTTGTTATCAAATAAAAGATTTTTTACCAACAAAAAAATTTATAGTAATAGGTGAAATAAACCAATTAAAAAATTCACATGGTCATCATTATTTTATATTTAAAGATAATGATAATATTATTAATGCTACTATTTGGAAAAGTAAAATGGAATCTTTAAAGGTTATAATTAAAGATGGTGATAAAATAACAGTAGAAGGTAAATTAGATTTTTATTCAGTTGGTGGTAAATTAAATTTTATTATTGATAATATTATTAGTAATGATGGTATTGGTGAATTATTAAAAAAATATCAAAAAATTAAAACTGATTTTGAAAAAAAAGGTTATTTTGATTCATCATTAAAACTTAAATTACCAGACTGTATTAAAAATATTTTATTATTAACTTCAGAATCTGGAGCAGCATATCATGATTTTATATATGGATTAGAAAATGCAAAATCAAATGTAACTGTTGAATTAATTGATGTTATAGTTCAAGGTGTTGATTGTCCACAAAATATTTGTAAACAATTAGAAAATATTAAATTAAAAAATTTAAATTATGATTTAGTTATTTTGACAAGAGGTGGTGGAAGTTTTCAAGATTTATTTGGATTTTCACAACCAGAATTAATTGAAACACTTTATAATTTTAATTTACCAACATTAAGTGCAATAGGTCATCAAATTGATAATCCTTTATCTGATTTAGTTTGTGATTATTCTGCACCAACTCCATCTTTAGCGGCTCAATTTATTGTTGATTATAATAAAAATTATTTAAGATCATATCAAAATATTTTACAAGAAATTACACATATAATGAATATTAAGTTAATTAATAAATTAGAAAAAACAAATAACTTATTTGAAAAGTTAAATAAAAAATGGTTATCATTTGAAAGAAATAATAAACAAAAATTAATAAATGAATTAAATATTATGCTTAGAAAATTAGATAATTTTGAATCTAGATTAGATATGTATGAAACTACAAATATTTTATTAAATGGTAATGGTAAAATAATGCATACTAAAGAAGATTTATTAGAATATAAAGGAAAAAATTTAGAAATCATTTGGAATGGTATAATTGTTAAAGTTAAAATTGAATCAATATCAAATTTAATATAAAGAAAAATAATAATTTATAGTAATGAATACTAATTGTAAAGAACTAGATGATATAGAAAAAGAAATTAATAATTTAGATGATATTTTAGATTGGAGTTCAAAAATAAAAAAAATGAAAGAATTAAAAGAACAAATTATAACACATCGAGATAAATTAAATTCTTTTATAGAAATTATTAATTCTGGTAATGTTAAAAAAAATAAAAAGAAAAAAGATTTATCATTAGATGATTTATTAAAACAATTTGAAGAAACAGAAAATATTGAAGAAAAAGTTAAATTATTTAACCAAATTCAATACATAATTAAAGAAAATGAAAGAGAATTATTTGAAGATTAAAATATAATATATAATATATAATATATGCCAATTAAAACTAATTTAAGTGATATTTTTAGTGATTTAAATAGTGAAAGTTCAGTTATTTTACCAAAATCTATAAAAATAAAAAATATAAAACATTTAAAAAATTTAGATACTATTTCAAATACAACGTCTAGCTTTATGCCACAAAAAGGAGGCTATTCTGATGCAACGTCTAGCTTTATGCCACAAAAAGGAGGCAATTTTATTGATTCTAATAAAGATATAAATCAATTACTATCAATGTTATCTGCTACAAGTGATGATAATTACACTACTAATTCTACTGATACAGAACAATTAAAAAATAAATTATTTAATATATTACAAGATGGTGGTAGTCCTCGTAAAAGGACAGGAAATTCCGATATGTTGATGTGGCCTCCTCCTGTTGCTCCTGTTGCTTCTGTTGTTCCTGTTGTTTCTAAATTAAGAAGAGAAGCCTTAATATGGCCTCCTGTTGCTCCTCCTGCTCCTGTTGTTTCTAAATTAAGAACAGAAGCCTTAATATGGCCTCCTGTTGCTCCTCCTGCTGATGCTCATGCTGCTCATACTACTCCTACTGCTCTTGCTCCTGATCATCAACAAAATTTCAACATATATTCTTTAAAGAATGACACTATAAGATTAAGTGATTATACTAATGATGAATTAGGATTAGTAGCATATTTACGAACGAAAATTTCATATTTAGATATCTTAGACTTTAGCTCTATTACTAGACTAAATAATAGTTTGTTAGATATAAATAAAATAATATCAGGTATGTTAGTACCTGAATTAAAAAGAGCTGGATACAAGAAAGAACTAAATCTTAGTGATAATAATATAGCAAGGGAACAACAAGAACAGATAATAAAATTTTTTCATCTTTTTACATCTTTAAATTTAGAATCGACTAATTTATTAGATTCAAGTATTGAAAAAATAGCAGAAGCTTTAAAAACAAATGAAACATTAATAACACTTAATATTTCCGATAATAAAATTAGTATAGAAAATGCTACGAAATTAGGAGAGGCCTTACAAATAAATACAACATTAAGAGAACTTAATCTTAGCGGTACTCAGCTTAAAGATGAAGGTGCTAATATAATAGTAGACTCCTTAACAAAAAATAATACATTAAGATCACTTAATCTTTCACAGAATGCTATAAAGGATAATACTTTAAAAAATAAAGTAGCCAACATACCATTAATAAAATTTAATTTTGATAATAATTTTATATAATGAATTAAATGTATAAAATAATATTTTATAATATATTTTATATGTATAAAGAAAAATATCTAAAATATAAATCTAAGTATTTAGATCTCAAAAATCAATTAGGTGGTGCTCCTAGTGATGACGTGATTAAATATCATTTAATAGCTAGATTCTGATAAACCAGAATCTGAAAAACAACTAATTATATTAATGAGTTAATATCTAATATGAAAGATTCTATAAAAAAAACTATACAAATTGACGTTTTAGTTGATTTAATAATAAATCAACAATTAACATTAGAATATACAATACTTGGGCTTCACTATTTAAAATTGCCTAATATAGAGACTAATATAAAAAGCAAGAATGACTGGTTATTATGGAAACATGTAATGAATGAAAAAAACCATCGATTTACTCAATATGCTGATCCTTGAATGCACTTAGTTTAATAGGTTTTGAATATAAAAACCTAAAAAATCCTACAGTTTATGATACTTCTGATGTGTATGAACAACTTCTTACTGAATTAAACAAGACCAAAGAGTGATTCCAGTATAAAGTGAAATAAGTATTCTAATACGAATAACATTATTAGTAGAATAAGAAGATATATCATAAATTTTAATATATTTACCGGTGGAATTATAATAGGATTTAGAGCACGTGTTCGAATAATTGGAACAGGAATTGGGTTTATTTCGTAATCTCCTACCAGATTAAACCAGTTAATATCATGAACGTGCTCTTCGCGTTTTAATAATATATTTAGATTTTGTGTGTTATCATAATTAATACCACGAGTGCAAACAAGACAAGTGCAATGTAAATTTGGCATATTATTTTTTATAATATAAAGAAATAAATAATTTAATTATCAATTTTTATAATGCTCATCAAAAAACTAGAGTGTTTCAGTTAAATTAGAACATGATGATTTTAATTCGGTAATAGGACCAACAACTTAAACCGCATTCTGACAAGGGTTTTGAGGACACTTAATAAACTATTTAAAATTTAAATTTTTTATAATATATATATATAAAAATAAATTATTTATATTTATATATAAATGTTAGAACCTTTAGATAATTCTAAAATTAAATTTTTTAATGATAAAGATTTTTATATAACTCTAATAGATGAGAATGATTTTGATTTAAATGAATTAGATTGGAATGATCCAAATTATGTTCAAAAATTAGTATCTTATCCTTTTATTAAAACAGTATTAGTTAATAGTAATAATTTTTTTAATTATATTGGTGAATTTTTTAAAGCTAATAATAATAATATTATTGTAACTGATACTATTAGCGAAGAACCATTACATAATTATCAAATAATGTATATTGATAAAATAAATAATAATAATAAAATAAACCATTACGCAACTTTAATAAATATAAACGGTGAACTAATACAAGGTAAAGCTATTATTATTAAAAACTATGTTGCAACTTTAGGTAATGATATAAGATTTGATAATATGGATTCGTCTGCATTATATAAGATGGTTAGAAGTAGAGGATATAATACAGTTGGTATATGGGATAGTGACAGTGAAAAGTGGAAAGAAGATGAAGTATATGGTCCAATTGAAAATTATGCAAAAATATTTTTTGACGATGAACCTTATAAAAATCATGAAATTGGTTTTTTAAAACATAATTTAAATATATTGTATTTAAATTCTGAATATGGAAAATATAATGTATGTGGAACATTATTAAATTCTAAAGTAGAAAAAGTATTAATTTTTACTATGTTAACTGATTCTTTTAGAGGAAATATTACAATAGATGAAATAGAAAAAATTATAAAATTATCAACAGTTTTAACACCACCGTTTAGACCAGATAATGAATGGTTTAAAGATAAAAGAGATGAACATGATAGAGTAATTATTAATAATAAATACAGAATATTAGATAATATTTATCAAGAAAATTTTAAAATATAAAAAATTTAATATTCTACATTAGTTATAATGGATGATTTAGAAAAAGAACTCTTAAATTATGATAATATGGGAACTACAATTGAAAAAATAAAAAAACCAAATGTAAGTAAATTTAATATAAATAATTTTATAAAAGAATTAGAAAATAATTTAGATAATTTTGATAATATTAAAGATAATAATGATACACCCGCATTTAATCAAAATTTAAAAAAAAATAAAGAAAATTTTACTGAAAAAATAGTTAATTTTGATGAAGAATACGAAGAAGAAGAATCTGAATATAATAGTTCTGAAAAAGAATTAGAAAATATTAAAAATTGGAATAATAAAATATATACTTTTTTAGTTAATATTAAAGAACCACTTATTATTGTATTAGTTTTTATTTTATTAAATAATAATGATTTAATATTATTAACAAATAAAATTTTGTGTATTAATAAAATAGAAAATCAATATATTTCTTTAATTATTAGAGGTATTATATTAGCTATAATAATACATTATTTAAGAAAATTATAAATTTTTTTAGTATACATTATTTAAGAAAATTATAAATTTTTTTAGTATACATTATTTAAGAAAATTATAAATTTTTTTAGTATAAATTCTTAATATTTTAAAAATCTCAATTATTTTAATGTTAAAAGAACAATCATTATCAGAAAGTATAGAATTTATTAAAAACGAAATTATAAATGATTCCGATGAATCAACTAAAAAATATCATTTTAATTATAATGATGATAATGGAGATGAATCATGGGCAGATAATAATATTTTTTTTCCAATTGCTAATAAACTTATTGAACCTTTACAAAAATTATCTTTAACTCATAATAAAGTAACAATATTAAGTACTATTTTTACATTTTTATCAATCTATTTTATTCATAAAAATGAAAGACTATATGCTGTATTTGCATATTTTATTGGATATTTATTAGATTGTGTTAAAAATAACACAACTTCTAATTATGATATGGCTTTAAATTTAGTTTTTAATATTTTTTCAAATGTTACTTTACTTATTTATTTAATTAATAAATTTGGTTTAACAAATAAATATGTTTTAATTATTATTTTTAGTACATATATGCTTGGTTTAAATTATGGAGTAAATGAAGCTATTAATTCTAAAAAAACTACAAGTCATGATAACTTTTTACTTAAAAAAATAAATAAATTAAAAAATGAAAAAGATTATATTTTTACTTTATTTTTATATATAATAAAATTAGTATATCGTTTATATAAATCATTCTTTAAAGAATATAATGAAGAATTAATATTTAATTGGTTACCAATATTAAAAAATTTTAGTTCTGGTAATTATTGTTTATTAGTATCAATAATTTTACTATTTATTGAATAAAAAAATCATTAACACATTTAATAAATTTTATTAAAAAATCTGTTTCATCTATAAAAATTTCAACATTAGATAAATTATATATATCTTGTAAATCTTTATCAATTAAAAATTTTAAATTATATGCTTTACCGTAATTAATTGATGATGTTAATTTGTTTTTATAATATTGAGAATGACTTTGTTTTGTAATTAATGGTATAATACAATAAGCATCTAAAAATTCCTTATGATAATCTTGAAAGTTTAAATTTTCTTTTATTATTAATTTTGTATACTTTTTATATTTAGGATCTAACGAACCTTTTCCAATTATTTTTATATAAAATTTTAAATCAGTTTGATAATCTAAAATTTTATCTAATAAGTTATAATTTCTTCTTTTATCTGTTAAATTACCCTGAATTATAAAAATAGGTATTTTATTTATTTTTTTTTGTTCAGAATATGGTAAAATATCTGCATAAAAAAAATTATTAGTATTACATAATGGTGTTAAAAAATAAATATTTTGATATTTTTTTAAATTTTCTGTAATTTCATGTGCAATATAAATATGTTTATTATCTTTAATAATTTCATTTACATCTTTATCATAAATTGTGCAATTTATATAATAATCATAATTAGTATCATGTAAAGTACATAATTTTATATTTTTATATTTTGATAAAATATAATTAATAAATGAATTATTTTTATTAATATTTAATATAATTATATCGTTTTCATTTTTTAATATATTAAATAACATATCATACTTATTTATTATTGTTTCAATAATTTCATAATGAAAGTTAACAAAATTTTCTATTAATATTTTCATAATAAAAATTGATTTATTAAATTATTATATATAAAAATATTATATTAATGACAATTTTATATTTAAACTTTTATCCTAAACTACATAACTATAGTGAAAATGTGGCAGGATTTGATATGGATGGAACTATTATTAAAACCAAATCTGGTAAAGTTTTTCCTAAAGATAAAAACGATTGGGTATTTTTATTTGATGATATTCCAGAAAAATTAAATAGTTTATCTAATACTAATACAATTATTATTTTTTCTAATCAACTGGGAATATTAACTGGTAAAACTAGTGAAGAAGATATAATATTTAAAGTTACAAATATTCAAACTAAATTAAATATTCCTTTTATATTTTTAGCAAGTAAAGAAGATGATTTAAATAGAAAGCCTAGACCTGGTATGATTAATTTTATTGAATCCGAATTAAATTTTAAAATTAATAAAAAAAAATCTTTTTATGTTGGTGATATGGCTGGTAGAAAAAAAGATAAATCTGATAGTGATTTTAAATTTGCGCTTAATATTAAATTTAAATTTTATACACCAGAAGAATATTTTAAAGATATTAATGAAGATAAGGAAATTTCAGGTTATAAATTAGATTCAACTTTAGAATCAAAACCAGTTACTAATATTGAAAAAAAAGAATTAATAATTATATCAGGATTACCTGCTTCCGGTAAAAGTAGTTTAGCTAAAAATATTATTGCTAATAATAACGCTAATTTTTTAAGCAAAGATAAAAATGGTAATAAATTTAAAAAGCTTGTTATTGAAAGTTTAAAAAATGAAGAAACAACTATTGTTGAAGGATTATTTACAAAAAATGCTCAAAGAAAAGAAATGATAGATTTAGCTAAAGAATATGGTTATAAAACAAGACTTATTCAAATGGATATTCCATTTGAACTTGCTTATCATTTAAATATTTATAGGTCACTATTTGAAAATTATAAAATAGTACCATCTATTGTTTATAATATTTATCGAAAACATTATGAAGCACCAATAGTTAATGATTATGACAAAATTGAAATTAATTATCCAACTATTATAAAAAAACATAATAAAAATTATTTATTTTAAATATTTATTCGCTTTCGTCACTATCATTATCAATAATTTTTTTCTTATTTGATGAATTAGCTGTAAATTTAGTTACTAATTTTTTTTTAGATGTTACTTTTTCTTCTTCACTAATATATTCATCATCATCACTATCATCTTCTGAGGTATCAGAATCATCATTACTATCATCTAATTTAGGTGTAATAACTTTAGTAATAATTTTATTTTTTTTAGATGTTTCTTTTTGTTTAGTTGACGTTGTTTCTATATCTTTTAAAACTTCATTAATTTTAGATACAGTTTCATTATTATTATTTGAGAAATGTTCCATTTCTTTTAAAACTTTATCACGTTCTTTTTCAAGTTCTTGTGTTACTTTATTACTTTCATTAATTTTAGCTACAAGATGTGCCCATTTTTGATTTAAATTTGACCATATCTGATCTTTAAGTTCTTCATTATTTTTTTTACTATTTTTTTTACCTCCTTTAGTTGGTTTTTCTACTTCAATATTAGTATTTTCTTTAGTTTTAGATTTAGATTTAGATTCAGATTTAGATTCGAGTTCAGATTCGGGTTCAGATTCGGGTTCAGATTCTTCAAGTTTTTCTATTGGTTTTTCTTTTTTAGTTTTAGATTTAGGTTTAGATTCGATAGGTTTTTCAATTGATTCTTCTTTTTTAGTTTTACCTTTAGGTTTTGATTCAGGTTCATCAGATTCAACTAATTCACTTTTTTTAGTTCTACCTTTAGGTTTAGGTTTAGTTTCAACTTCTAATTCGTCATTTTTAGATTCTAAAAGTGGTTCTTCTAATTTATTTTTTTTAGGTGGCATTTAAATATATAGTGTTTATGTCTTTAATAAATTATTTTAACAATTTTTTTAACTTTTAATAAAAATTGATTTAAAAATATTTTATTTAATATAATTTATATTTCAATGTGTTATACGCTTCTTATTAAATTTGGAGACAATCTGTCTGATTCTGAAAAAGAATATTATACTAAATATATAACAAAACATGAAGGAGATTCAGGAATAGATTTAATTAATACTTCAACATTTGAAGTTAAACCTTTTGATGTTGAAACTATTAATTTTAACATTCAATGTGAAATGAGAAATGAAAAAGAAAAATTAGTATCTTATTATTTATACCCACGGTCATCAATTAGTAAAACACCATTAATGATGGCAAATAGTGTAGGTATTATTGATGCTGGTTATAGAGGTAATATAATGGCAAAAGTTAGAAATATATCTCAAAAAGAAGCTAGAGTAACAGAAGGTGAAAAATTATTTCAAATTTGTTCTCCAAATTTAGAACCAATCAAAATTAAAATTGTAAAAAATTTATCTAGTAGTTCTAGAGGTGATGGCGGTTTTGGTTCAACTGGAAAATAAATTAAAAATTGAAATTTAATTTAATTAATTTAATTAATTTAATTTATAAATAAATAATTGACAATGACATATTGTTGTTATGAACCTTGTAATTTAGTACTAATGACAAATAAATGTTTTTATTGTAATAGTAATCAATCAATTATTACTCATGAAGTTGAATATCGTAATAAAGGTATTCTAACTTGTGAAGAACACAAAAGTTTTGGTATTCGTGACACCAAAGCTTATCTTCATAAACATAAAATTGTTTTTTTTCGGGATATTTTAAAGTATTCAGAAATGAAAGAGTTTATATCAATATTAGAAAATAATATTCAAGTTATTCGTTCTAATGGTAATATTGATGATAACTGGACATTTGCAAATATAATAAATGATAATCCAGCAATTCTTACTAAAAACAAAGATAATTGGAAACTCACTTTAGTTAAAGACGATATTCAAAAAGATATTTATTTTTCTGATTTTTTAAATAATAAACTAAAATATTATCAAATTGAAAATTTTGAAAATATGTTAAACAAGCTTATTACACTACTAGACAATGGTATTTATAAAGAATACTTTAATGAACAAAACGGTATTACTCCACAGAAATATATTGATAATTCATGTTTTACAGTTCCTGTTATTATAAATGGTATGGTAGCACGTGTTGTAATTTAATTAAAATTTGATTTAAAACATTTATGGCTCAATAATATTTTTGAATTATATATTATTAAATTTACAATAATAGTCCCCGCTGTAAAATTAGATACAATCACTAAAAATTGGTTTTTATTTTAATAAAATGAGATTAGTTAAAACTAATATTATTTAATATATTGTTTACTTAAGTACATAATTATATAAATAAAAAATATAAATATCTAATTTTTTAGTAAAATATTATATATATATATATATATATATGTCACACTTAAAAAAAACACAATCACCATTACCAACAGAATATTATCAAACAAATATTATTAATAATGATATTAAAGTATTAAGTTTATCTGATATTCATGGAGATCTACAAAGTTTAATGGTTGTGATGAGAGACCTTGGAGATTTAGTTAGAAAAAAAAAATCTCTTCCTAAAGAATATCCTATACCTACTTTCGAAGATATAAAAAAGGAGAAAGAATATAATTTAACGCATTATGAAGATTTTAGTCAAGATAAATATGATGAGAACATGGAACAAATATTACTATTAGATTTAAATGTTGATGCTGACATATATATAGATGATTTAAATTATGAATGGTGTGGAGGCAATACACATGTAGTAATTTGTGGTGATATAATAGATCCAAACAGAACTATGAAATGTTTTAAAGATGATAAACATTGTAAAGAATTAAAAGATAAAGAATTAAAAGATTGTCTTGATGCTATACCACCTTGTTCTTGGTATCCACAAATAGAATTAAAGATATTAATGTTTATAAATGCATTAAATAAACAAGCAAAAGATTATGATGGTAAAATTATTAAATTATTAGGTAATCATGAGTTAGGCAATATTTTATCACCAAAAGAATATGACCCTTTGGCGCTCAAATATGCATTTAAAAAAGATAGAGATTATGGTAATAAATATTATCAAAATACAAAAAGAGATGACATTTTTAAAGTTGGTAATTATGGATTTAACTTATTAATTGAGGGTGGTATTGGTGTATTAGTTAAAATAAATAATACAATATTTGTTCATGGAGATTTATTAAAAGATTATCAATATTATAATGATTTAAATCAATTTATAAATGACCCAAAAAATAGAACAGAGAAAATATGGGCGAATAATAAACCCATCAATAAACTTTATGAACAGAATGAAGAATCATCATTATGGGAGAGAAAACGTGGTACCCCTGATGACATGGAATATGAGGATGGTGAAATAATAAATGGATCAAGTACAAGAGCTTTACAACGATCAAAAAAAAATAATACTGAATCAAAACAATTTTGCGATGATTTATTAGAATCATTTAGAAAATTCATAAAAGGCTCAGAATTAAAGGACGATGTAAATGATTTAAAATTAGTTATTGGGCATTGTATGCAGAACGAAATTTCTGCATACCATTCAGAAATTTCTAGTGAATATGAAAAATATAATGTAACATATAACACATTAATTAGTTCGGATTATAAAAAGCAAGTTTTTGGAAGAACTATTTATACAGGAATACCCGTTTTTGATAGAATAGATAATAGAACAAGGATTTTTGGTATAACAATGGAATGTAAAATGCCTCCTGATTCTAACATTTTACATCGTATATATCGTATTGATAGTGGAATGTCAAGAGGATTTGATGAATACCCAGGTCTAGATACTTTTCCATTAACTCTTGAAGAAGAAAATAAATATTTATATTCAAAAACTCCACAAATGTTAATAATAAATCAAGATGGAACTGTTCAAATAGCAAAATCAACAATACAAAACACTAGAAGACATGTACGACGAGAAAATTACGAAGATTTTATACTAAAAAATAGTGAAGAACTACAATTAACTACAACATCTCATAACTATTATCACCCATCACCACCGAATGCACCTACAAGTGTAACAGCAACCGGAGGTAATCGTAGTGCCACTGTAAAATGGACTGCACCAACAAATAATGGGGGTTTAAAAATAACAAGTTATACTGTTACAAGTAATCCGGGAAATATAATAAAAAAAGTAGATAGATCACTAAATGCAACAATTACAGAATTAACTAACGGTACCGCTTATACTTTTACTGTAGTAGCAACAAATGATGCAGGTAATTCATTACCATCAGATAAATCTGATTCAGTAACACCAAATATTGAACCAAATGCAGGTAATTCATTACCATCAGATAAATCTGATTCAGTAACACCAAATATTGAACCAAATGCACCTACAAATGTAATAGCATTGTCTGGTAATAGTGAGGCCACCGTAACATGGACTGCACCTGAAAGTAATGGTGGTACAGAAATAACAAGTTATACCATTACAAGTAATCCGGGAGATATAATAAAAACAGTAAATAGTTCAGTAAATAGTTCACTAAATGCAACAATTAAAAAATTAACTAACGGTACCGCTTATACTTTTACTGTAGTAGCAACAAATGATGCAGGTGATTCAGTACCATCTGGTTCATCTAATTCAGTAACACCAAATATTGTACCAAATGCACCTACAAATGTACTAACAACTGGTAGTAATAGTAACACCACCGTAACAGCAACAAATGCACCAGGTGACTCATTACAATTAGTTAAATCTAATATAGTAACACCAGGAAAACTACACAATGCACCTACACGTGTATTATCAGCAAGAAGAAAACCATTAAAAATAGAGGAAACGGTTTCTGTACAAAAGTATTTAAAATACAAAAACAAATATTTACAATTAAAACAAATGATAAATTAAATTATTTTACATTATACCTTTTTCACTAAAAAAATAGAACACTTAATAGTAAAAAAAATATAATTGCACCTTTTTTGATGTAAATCATATTTGACACTAATAATGTTAGATATTATTCTTTTAATGTTTCAGGAAATTTATAATATCTCTTATATTTTTCTGCTTTTATTTTATCTATTAAATATGATTTAATTATTTTTATCATATTATTTTACTACATTTTTATCACGATTAATATACCCATTCGATTGCTTTCGGTTTAATACCTTAGAATTGAATGTATTTTTTGTTCTATACCCTTTTTATCAAGTAAATATAAATTTTTGCATTTAGTTTCTACACGCTTTCTATTTATATTTTTCTAATTAAAAATTGATTAAAAAAAGAAATATATATTAATTTATTAAGGTATCAATGTTATGGACAGATAAAGCTAAAAAAATATTACAAAAGTATTGGGGTTTTTCTGAATTAAAGGATAAACAAATTAATGTTATTAATGAATTATTATTAGGTAATGATGTTATTGGTTTATTGCCGACAGGATATGGTAAATCAATGTGTTATTTAATTCCGCCTTTAGTTACAAAAAAAGCAATATTAATTATTTCACCATTAATTTCTTTAATGGATGATCAAAAAGAAAAATTAACAAAAATGAATATACCTGTATCTGCTTTACATGGTAATAATAAAGATAAAGATAGAGAAATATTTGAAATTATTGATGGTAATATTAAAATTATTTACATGTCACCTGAATACTTGGTTAAAGGTGATGGATTAGAATTAGCCAAGTCATTAATTGAAAGTAATTTACTTGGATTTTTAGCAGTAGACGAAGCTCATTGTGTAAGTGTATGGGGACATGA
>Ga0214921_10005299_pt1 | contig 18316 bp, 18 predicted proteins | sample LL1505_MetaG_FD_177992 | JGI IMG/M metagenome (GOLD analysis project Ga0214921, IMG submission 177992) | Freshwater microbial communities from Lake Lanier, Atlanta, Georgia, United States - LL-1505 | ecosystem: Environmental > Aquatic > Freshwater > Lake | place: USA: Georgia | collected... | reverse complement strand
TATGGGTGAGGGCTTTTTGGTGGACCGGCATGGGCGCTTGTTGGCCCGCTATCTATGGACCGCATAACCCATCCGACGCCCAAACTGACAGTCTGTGTGATGCGCTATGGGTCTTGGCGTGGGCTTGCCAACGCAGCCCTGCTGGTCAGTGGCACTCTGGCGGTGCAGGGGGCGCTGGCCCAGGCAGGCGACGCCGTGGTGTTGGGTGGCTGGGCCATTGACCGCACCGAGATCACGATTGGCCAATTTGAGCGCTATGCGAAGGCCACGGGTACGGTGACCCGGGCAGAAAAAGAGGGAGGCGGGTTTGAGTTTGGCGCGGGTTGGGTACGCCGCCCCGGCTGGTCTTGGCGCCAACCCGACGGTCAGCCCGCCCAAGTCAACATGCCCGCCGTGCACCTGGACTTTGCCGAGGCCGAAGCCTATTGCCGTTGGGCCGGTGGGCGCTTGCCCACAGGCGCCGAATGGCGGCAAGCGGGTTTTACCGAGTTGCGCGATGCGCCGCCTGCCCCGTGGGTGAAAGGGCGGACCTACCCCTGGACCACGGGAGACAGCCCCCAAGGTGCCAACACCAGTGACCCTGATCCCTGGCCCCGCGCAGCGCCCGCAGGCGCTACACGCCAAGGGGTCAATGGGCTGTATGACATGGGTGCCAACGTGTGGGAATGGACCACCGATGCGCAAGACCATCAACGCAGAACCGTGGGCGGCTCGTGGTGGTACGGCGCGTTCAACATGAAGGCCGATGTGGAGGCCTTCAAACCGGCTGACTTTTATGCCGTCTACATCGGCTTTCGCTGCGCCTATGACCGGCCTGTGCAATAGGAGCGCATGTCTGGCAAGTCAAAAAATGTCTTAGCCGTTTGGCGTGCCCAGGGGTCGTGGCACGTGCACGCCGTGGCATCCCGCATGATGTAACCTCTGGGACAACTATTCTTCTTGCCGGGAGGCCCGCCCATGAACAACGCCCGTGACCCCAACCAGGCAAACTCGCCATTGACGGCCCTACTGCTGCAACTGCTGCCCGCCGACCACAGTGCCGTGGGCAATGGCGCGCTCTTCAACCAGTTCAGCGCCGCCTGCCAGGCAGCAGGCCTCGGCCCGGTCACGCAGGAAGTCTTTCAGGCCGCCCGCGAAGCGCTGCTGGCCGCCGGGCAGGCCGTCAAGGGCCGGGGCCGGGGCGGCGCCACCGCCCGCGCCACCGGCGCCGACCGGCCCGTATTTGCGCTGCAAGCCCCAGCCGCGCCATCCGTGCCAGCCACCAGCACCACCGCACCGGCTGCCAAGCGCGCGGCCACCCGCGCCAAAGCTGCAAGCGCCGCGCCGGCACCGGCCTCCGCCAGCGGCGACGCCCAGGTGCTGGCATACCGCCATGCCGACAGGCGCAAAAACAACCCCGAAGTGGGTCTGGTGAACACCACCAGCGACCCCGAGCAAGCCAAAACCACCTACGCCTACGACCCCCACCTCGACCCGGTGCTGCAATGGGCCGGCAAGGCCGAGCACACCAGCTTTGCGGTGGACACCGTCAGCCTGCACGTGCACGAACGCATCGACGCCATGAGCATCCTCAGCGCCGTCAGCAAATGTCAGGCACAGGGCCAAGGCCAGGCGGCAAACGCTACAAAAACAGGAGCTACAAACCCAAGCAGCACAAGGGCTGGGGGTCTCAATCATTCCCAAGGTTTTCAGCCTGGGCTGTTTGAGGCGCCGTTCGAGAGCCTGCCCCTGCGCGCGGCGGTGGACTTTTACAAGCACGACCGGGGCTGGGCCGAAAGATCAGGGTTTCCAGGCGCCCGTTCCCGTTAGTGGCACTCTGACCGCGTTTTCCAATCGAGTAACTTTTCTATCCTTCTATGCAAGGTCAACAATGAAGTTTTGGGTCGGAACCACTGACAGCCGTTGGTTTAATTTCTTAGCCACCCGCGCACCGGAAGAAGTGAATTTTTGGCAGCCAAGCACGATGCCTCCTTTCCTGAATGCTCCGGAGGGGATGCCATTTCTTTTCAAGCTAAAGCGACCACACAATCACATTGCTGGCGGTGGGTTTTTCATTCGGCATAGCGCTATTCCGATGTCATTGGCATGGGAGATTTTCGGGCAAAACAACGGCGCGGCTTCGCTTGCAGAACTTAAGGATTTGCTTGGTCCACTGAATAAGGATGGCTTATCTCTACGGGAAATCGGATGTCAAGTGATAGCAAACCCTTTCTTTCTTGATCCAGTGGCCTGGTTACCGACGCCGCCAGGTTGGTCGTCTAACATCGTTCGCGGAAAAATGTATGAAACCACCCAGCCCGATGGGGCTGCTATTTGGTCGCACGTACAGCAGTTTTTTGTTAAGCACCAACCGCCCCGTCCAAACAATACCCTGGCAACAGTCGGTCTCGGCGTTCAGGAGGAAACCCCTAAATACGGGGTCGGGTCCCTAATCAAGCCCCGACTTGGCCAAGGTGCTTTTCGATTGACTTTAACTGACGCTTATCGCAAACGCTGCGCACTGACTGGGGAAAGTACACTACCTGTATTGGAGGCCGCCCATATAGTTCCATATGCAGATGAAGGTACTCATGATGTACGCAATGGGCTGCTGTTGAGAGCAGACTTTCACAAGCTGTTTGATACTGGACTGGTGAGCGTTGCACCTGATTTAACTATTCAAATTAGCCCGCGAATACGAGAAGCCTGGCTTAATGGTAAGGTCTATTACAGATTGCACAATCAACCTTTAGCAGTCATGCCTGTAAATCCATTACACAGACCTGATCCAGACCGTCTAAATTGGCACTTCAAAAACGTGTTTCAGGCATAAATATGTTGGACCCACTTTTGTTGGCTCAGTTATTGTATTTTCGACTCGAACGTGACTGGGTACAGTTTCACGACCCGAGAAATCTATCTGCGGCGCTTGCAATTGAAGCGGCGGAGCTCCAGGAGATTTTTCTCTGGGCCAAAGATGCGGAGCTCACGTCGCGAGTCGAGACCCGAAAAATCGCAATCGAGCAAGAATTGGCGGATATTGCAATTGTCTTCAGTTATCTATGTAGTGACCTTAAAATCGATATTAATGACGCAGTTCGAAAAAAATTAGAGATCAATCGCCTCAAATATCCCATAGAAAAGGCGCGTGGTTCATCGAAGAAATATGACGAGTTTTAGCTACTCTTTGCCTAATTATGTTTATTTGGTCCAGGGCGACTTTGCCCTGCTAGATTGGGGAGTGCCGATTGACTTGCCCCCGAACTGGTCGACGAACACCACCGTTGAGATGAAGATCGTGGATGACCGGGGGATTGAGTCCCTGAAGGTGATGCGCTTGCAAGCAGGAGAGACGACATGAACGAGAACACCCCTTTACCGGCTGCGCCCAAGACGCGGCAAAAGCGCAAGCCCCGGCCCGATGTGCTGCGGCTGGAGCACGTGGGGCCGATCCAGAAGGCGGAGGTGAGTTTTGGCGACCTCACGGTGATCGTGGGCCCCCAAGCCACAGGCAAAAGCATTTTTTTGCAGACGCTCAAGTTGGTGCTGGACCGCGACAGCATTCACGACACCTTCAAGCACCACAGCGTGGCCTTCAATGGCAACAGCGATGCCTTTTTGGGTGGCTATTACGGCAAGGGCATGGCCGCTGCCTGGAAAGAAGACCGCTCCAAACTGAGGTGGAATACCAAGGCCTTCACATTGCCGCAGCTGGCCAAGCCGTCAAAGGCACAACACCAAGAAGAGCGTCTGTTTTTTGTGCCGGCACAACGGGTGATGAGTTTGCGCGATGGGGTGACCCAAAATTTTGGCCAGTTCAACTATGGCGACCCCTACACGCTGCGCTATTTCAGCGACGCGGTGCACGACCTGCTGCAAAACGAATTTGGTGCGAAAGGCAACTTGTTCCCGCAGCCCAATCGATTGAACGACACCCTGCGCAAACCCATCACCGAGCACCTGTTTGGTGGCAGCACGCTGGCGGTGGATGCGAACGATTTCACCAAGCGACTGGTATTGAAGATCGCTGGCCACAAAGAAGGCCTGCCATTTCTGGCCTGGTCTGCAGGACAACGTGAGTTCACGCCACTGCTGCTGGGCCTCTACTGGCTTTGCCCTGCGGGCAAGCTCAGCAAACGTGCGGGGATTGACTGGGTGGTGATTGAAGAGCCAGAAATGGGTCTGCACCCCCAGGGTATTGCCACGGTGCTTTTGGTGGTGATGGAGTTGTTGCGCCGGGGGTACAGGGTGGTACTGTCCACCCACTCGCCAGTGGTGCTGGACCTGGTGTGGGCGTTGCAGGAGTTCAAGCAACTCGGCGGCACTGAATCGGACGTTCGCGCTCTGTTTGACCTGCCGAACAACGATTTCGCCAAGGGGCTGGGCCGGGTGATTCTGCAAAAAGACTGCCGGGTGTACTTTTTTGACCGCAACCAGACGGTGCGGGATATTTCCAAGCTGGACCCGGGCGCCACCGATTCGGCCGAGTCGGAGTGGGGAGGTCTGACGGGGTTTGCCAGCCGCACAGGTGAGACCATTGCCGACTTGGTGGACCGGCAGGCAACCAGGCCGCGCCGAAAGAAGAGTACCGGCTTGCCAAATGGGGTTGGCGCAACATGAAGGCAACAGGGAGGGCAGCCGACAAGAGCCAAAAAACAGGGCAAAAGAGTGCTTTTGCAGCAGCCGCTGAGGCTGCAGGCCTTTTGCCCGTCAAGGGGAAGTCTGCGGTAAAGGGCCAATACCAGACGGGTATTGCCTGCCGTACTGGCTGGGTGTTTACCGACAGCGTGGATGTGGACACGGCCTACCTGGCGGCTGAGCCGGAATCGGTACGTTGGGACTACGGGCTGGGGCTGGAGGCGGGGCCACGCGGAGAAATGGCCGTGTGGGTAGAGCCCCATCCAGCATCCAGCGCCAGAGAAGTGGCCAAGGTCATCGCCAAGCTGGACTGGTTGGAAGCCAAGTTGGCGCTTGCCAAATACAAGGGGCTGCGCATGCTGACCGACAAGGCGGCGGCAGCAGGTGTACGCCGGTTCCACTGGCTGGCAATGACAGGTGGTATGCGGATAAGGCCTGGCAGCAAAGAAGCCGCCCTGTTGAGTAGCCGGGGCCTGCACTTGCCGCGACGGCATTTGGAGCTGTGATGGCCAGCGCCACGCCCACGTCGCTCATCATCAACTCGGCCTTCACCGAGCCGCAACAACACTGGGCAGAGAACACCGACCGCACCCTGCGGCTGGCGCAAACGCGCCGCGCGGCGGGCTACGAAATCATCGACACGCGCGAGAACACGCGCCGGCAGGTGGCCATACCGTTGGTGGACGACATTCGCCAACGCGTGGCGCAGTGGCGGGCTGCCGGCTGGCCCGGCGCCACAGCGGTGACGCTGGAGCTGCTGACGCATTGGTGGGATGCAGACAAGGTGTCACGCCGCCAGTACCCGTTTTACTTTTGCCAGTTGGAGGCCATAGAAACGCTGATCTGGACGCTGGAGGCGCAGCCTGAGTACCGCCAGGGCATCCACGTGCAGGGCGACGGCGGCCCGTTTGAGCGCCTGTGCAACAAGATGGCCACCGGCAGCGGCAAGACCACCGTGATGGCGATGATCATCACCTGGCAGGTGCTCAATGCGCTGACCTACCCCAAGTCGCCACGCAAGTATTCCAGCGCCATCTTTTTGGTAGCGCCTGGGCTGACCGTCAAGTCGCGCCTGCAGGTGCTGATGCCGGGCCATACCGACAATTACTACGACAGCTTTGAACTCTGCCCGTCTGAAGCCCTGCGCCAAAAGCTCAACCGTGCCGAGGTGCTGATTGAAAACTGGCACTCGCTGATGCCGCTCAAGCAGCAAGAGCGCTCGGTGGTCAAGAAGGGAGCGGAAAGCGACGAGGCGTTTACCCGTCGGGTGCTGGGCAAGCTGGCCAGTTACAAAGACCTGGTCATCATCAATGACGAGGCGCACCACGCCTACCGCACGCCGGCCGACGTGAAGGTGAGCAAGGCCGAGGCGGAAGCACTGGGCTTTGACCTGGACGAAGCCACGCGCTGGGTGGAGGGCCTGGACCGCCTGCATAAGACGCGGCGCATCACCCGTTGTTACGACCTGTCCGCCACGCCCTTCGCCCCCACTGGGCGCACCAACACCGAGGCCGGCCTGTTCAGCTGGGTGGTGTCGGACTTTGGCCTGAACGACGCCATTGAGGCCGGGCTGGTGAAGACGTCGCGCGTGGTGGTACGCGACGACGCCCTGCCCAACGCGCAGACGCTGCGCCCCAAGCTGTACCACCTGTACCGCGAACCCGACGTGGCCGAAGACCTGAACCGCAAGGCCGAGGTGCACGAACCCCTGCCCGCGCTGGTGCAACAAGCCTACATGCTGCTGGGCGCGGATTGGCGCGCCACTGCTGCGGACTGGGCGGCAAAGGGGCATGTGTCACCGCCGGTGATGCTGACGGTGTGCAACCGCACTGAAACCGCCGCTCGGGTGGAGCACTACTTTGTCAAAGGCCACGCCCAATGGCCGGAGTTGCACGATGCGGCGCGCACCTTTCGGGTGGACTCCAAGGTGCTAGAGAAAGCCGAGCTGGGCGAGACCGCCAGCGCCGACAAAGACTATGAGCTGCGCCTGAAAGAGATCATGGAGGCAGCGCGCATCCCCGAAGAGCGCAAAGCCGCCTTACGCGGCATGAAAAAAGAAGACCTGCTGCGCGAGCTGGTGGACACCGTGGGTAAACGCGATCAGGCCGGGCAAGACCTGCAAAACGTGGTGTCGGTGGCCATGCTGTCAGAGGGTTGGGACGCCAAGAATGTGACGCACATCATGGGCTTGCGGGCGTTCACCAGCCAGCTCTTGTGCGAACAGGTGATTGGACGGGGCCTGCGCCGGGTGGCTTACGACAAGGACGACAACGGGCTGTACCTGCCCGAGTTTGTCAATGTGTTTGGCGTGCCCTTGTCGATTGCGATGCAGCCCGGCGACGGCGGCACCAGCCCGCCGCCGCCCAAGCCGAGCACCCAGATTGAGTCGTTGGCTACCCGCAACACATTCGAGGTCCGATGGCCCAACATTTTGCGAGTGGACCAGGTGGTGCGCCCGCAGCTGGTGGTGGCATGGAGCCAAGTGGGCGAGCTCAAGATCGACCCGGCCACGGTGGCCTTGCACGCGGACATTGCACCGGCTCTGGGTGGCGCTGCTGACTGGAGCCAGGTGGTGACGATTGACCTGGAAAAGCTGCCAGAAGAGTTCCGGCTGCAACGCTTGGTGTTCAAGTCGGCGCAGCGTGCGTTTGAGCTGCTGCAAGAGCAGTTCAAAGGGCAGCGCGAGTACCTGCTGTTTCAGCTGGTGCGGCTGGTGGAGCAGTTTCTGGCCTCCGACAAAATCGACATTCCGTCGCTGTTCCATCAAGACCCGCTGCGCAAACGGATTTTGTATTCGCTGCACATTGACCTGATCACACAACATCTGATGAAGCATGTGGTGGAGCAGAACACCCATAAGCTGGAGCCTGTGTTTGATGGCGAGCGCCCCATTGGCAGCACACGAGACATGCGCACTTGGTACACCACCCGCATTACCGAACCCACACAGCGTTGCCAGGTGAGCCATATCGTGGTGGACAGCGGCTGGGAGAAATACGCGGCCAACGTGGTCGAGGCACACCCCCAAGTGGCGGCCTGGGCCAAAAACGATCATCTGGGCTTCCACGTCCTGTATTTGTGGAACGGCTCCAAGCGCAAATATATTCCCGATTTCTTGGTGCGCTATGCGTCCGGCCAAACGCTGGTGCTGGAGATCAAGGGCGAGGACTCACCCCAAGACCAAGCCAAGCGCGCTGCGCTGGCGCAATGGGTGCAAGCCGTCAATGAGCACGGCGGCTTTGGCACTTGGGCATGGGACGTGGTGGTGGGTGACGCGGCTGGTCTGCGCGATGTGATCGATGCACACGGCTTGGGTACCCAGCCAGCGTCAGCAAAGGCTCAGTGGCAGGCATGATAGGCCTACTCACGCTACAGGTGCTGCACCCTCACCCGGATTGAGCAGCTGCCAGGCTTCGGCCGGTGTCGCTACCTCACGGCCGCATTCCTTGGCGATCGAGACAATGCGCCGAATCAGGTCGGCATTGGTGGGCATCCCGAGCTCCTTGTAAGGGTGGTCACCCAACCCGATCGAAATATGCCCGCCCTGCGAAATGATGGCGGCGGCCAGCCCGAACAAGTTGCCGCCGTAGCTCATGGCCGTCCACTCCACGCGCTTGCCAGGCGGCAGAAAATCGAGGTGGGCCTGCAAACCCTTGAGCGTGCCCGGGTGCCCGCCCAGGTACACGTTGTCGGTCATGACCAGGCACATGTAGAGCGGCTCATCCAGCAGGCCCATGTCAGCAAAGGCGTTCACATAACGCAGAAAGCCAATGTTGAAGCAGGTCAGGTAGGGCTTGAGACCGGCCTCCCTGATGCGCTTGGCGAAGTACATCAGGTCGCCCGTGGGGTTGGCGTAAACCTGTGTCGTGGTTTCAAACTGCTTAGCGTCCGGGTTATAGCGGTCGACATTGATGGACCCCATGTCCATGGGCACGAAGTGCGGCGCCACCGCCTTGTCCTTGGCCAGTTCCACAATGTGGCGCAAGCGACCCTCGGCGCTGTGGTCATCCATGGTGTTGTACCCCAGGGTGGGGTGCACCAGGATGTCCGATGCGCGGCGGATGCGGCGGATGGTGTCCGAGTACACCGCAGCACTGTGCTCTGGCGTGCCGTCAGGCTTGCGGGCGTGGAAGTGCACAATCGCCGCCCCCGCGTCACGACAGGCCACGCTCTCACTGGCGATCTCCTCCGGCGTGTAGGGCACGTTGGGATTACCTGCTTCACGCATCATGTACTCGTTGATGCGTGCCTCAATGATCAGTTTCTTCATGCAGTATCCTCCGATGGGTCCAGCACGCGCGCCGGTCTGCCCGGACGATTGTTGAAGTAAAACCGGTCTCGGTCAAGCGTGGGCGCGTTGGCCGAGACTGTCCAAAAACGATATTCCCCATGGAGTCCGCCGCATGACGAACCGAGAAAGCCTGGAGAGCCGCCTCGATTGGATGGAGACGCGTGCCGAACTGACCGAGCTGGTCACGCGCTATGGCAAGGCCGTGGACGAGCGGGATATTGTCGGCCTGGCCGATCTCTTCACAGACGATGCGCACCTGTACTCACGTGACCGGGCGCTCGATGCCACCGGCAGGCAGGGCATCATCACCCTGTACCAGGGCGTGTTCGACCGGCTCGGACCGTCCTTTCACTGGCACCACGGTCATCTGCTGGAGCGAGACCCCGCCGACAGTGACCGGGTCAAAGGCACCTTGATGGCCCATTCCGAAACCTTTCGCAAGGGCGAGCAATACTTGGCGGCCTTGCGTTATTCGGATGAATACCGCCGCGTGGACGGCACATGGAAGATCGCGGTGCGCGAACTGAGCTTTCTCTACTTTGCCGCCATGGCCGATTACCCCAGCATCTTGGGCCGGGAACAGCGCGTGCTGGTCTATGGCGACGAGCGAGCGGCAGATTGGCCCGAAGCGCTGGAAACTTGGCGAACTTACCGCGACGCCTGAGGCCGTGGCCGCGCGTCAGAGGTGCCGGAACACGATCGGCAGACTGGCAAACGCGTCGTGGTAGCTGTCCGTATTGCGCTTTGGTGGCGCGGCCGGGTCCAGTTCGGCGCCAGCGCGGTACAGCGCGGTCAGCAACCCCAGAATAGTACCCAGCGTCGGGTCGGTGTCATCGTAGCTGTGTGACAGCCCGGTCACCAGGGCGCGGCCAATGCAGGTGTGCGCACCCGCGCCGAAGGTCAGGCCCCAGGGCGGTGGCCGCCTGCTGAATGGTCGATGCGGATTGAACTGCAAGACATCGGCGCCGAACAAGCCGGTATCGCGATTGGCCTCCGAAAAGAACAGCGCGATGCGGTCCCCCTTGCGGAAAGAGCGACCACTGCTGGCCAGGGTGACATCCTTCAGGGCGATGCGCAGCAAGGCGGGCACGGGTTGGTGCAGGCGCAGCGACTCGCTGGCCGCCGCGCGCAGGAACTCGATGTCTGTCGCACGTTCACGATCCTCCGGGTGTGCAGCCCACCACTGGTCAAGGTGCCAGAGCACATGCGGCAGCGCATGCGATGTGGTCTGCGTCCCCGCCACCAGAAACAAGGCGCACTCGCGCCAGACATAGGCGTCTTCGCCGCCGCGGCCGTCCTCCCCGTGTTGTGCCAGCACGCTCAACAAATCCATGGGCAGCGCCGACTTTGGCAACTCACCCGCCTTGCACCGAGCGGCCAGCGCCTGCCGACGCTCCAGCGCCGGTTGGAGAAAGTCACGGATCAATTCGCGGCGCGCCACGATACCCTCTTCGAGGACCTCGGCATGGTTGCGGGTGGACCACTCCACCCCCGACGCGGCCTCGAGCTTGGCCACCAGGGCCTGCAAACGGGTTCGTCGGGCTGGGTCATCCGCATCATCGACACCGGTCACACCCGCCGAAACGCCGATCAGAAAACCGCGCAGCAATGGCACAAGGTCTGCTCGCACGCAGCCGTCCGGTCCTCGGGTGCTCGTCAAGGCCTCCAGCGTCTGCGCAATCGCGGGCAGCAGTGCGTCGCGCTCATTGCGTTTGAGGGCCTCGTGGGAAAACAGGGTCATCAATGTGCGGCGGCGCTGCCGATGGTCTGGGCCGTCAATGGTCACCAGGGAGCCGCCGTAAACCGGGCCGCTCTCCCGGTGCGAGCCCTGGTGGAAATCGGCAGAGCGCAGGATTTCGTCGATCTCGGCAAAAGTCTCCACACGCGGGAACTGTCCCAAAAACGCCGCCACGGATGGCGGCGCCTGCTGCGGCTTGCTCGAAACAGTCGTGCTCATTGTCATATCACTCCAAAAGTTGTTGCCAAGGCGGCAGGGCCGTCAGCGCGGATGCAAGCCACACCCCCGCAACAGCAGCGCCACCACATGCTCGGTGGCGCGGGCCTGGTCGGCGGCGCCCAGTTCGGGGCAGTCCAGCACTGCGCAGACCTGCACGTCAAAGTCGGCATAGGTCTGGGTGGCGGCCCAGATGGTGAAAAACAGGTGCACCGGGTCGATCGGCGCCATGCGCCCGGCGGCGATCCAGCCCTGAATCACGGCCGCCTTGGCCTGCACCAGCGGGCGCAGCTCGGCGGCCAGCAGGGACTTGAGCACTGGGGCGCCGTGCAGCAACTCGTTGGCAAACACCTTGGAGGCATGCGGACGCTGGGCTGACAGCGCCATTTTGTCGCGAATGTAGCGCTCGATGGCGGTGCGCGGGTCGGCCTCCGGCGCGATGCCGAGCATGGGCGCCAGCCAGTCGCTCAGGGTGCGGGACAGCACGGCGCGGTACAAGGCCTGCTTGCTGCCAAAGTAATAGTGCAGGTTGGCCTTGGGCAGGCCGGCGGCCTCGGCGATGGCCGCCATGGTGGCGCCGCCAAAACCGGCGCCAGCAAAGATGCGCTCTGCGGCGGCCACGATCAGTGCCTCGTTGTTCTGCCGGATCTGGCCCTTGGCCAGTTCGTCGGCGACTGCGGGCTGGGGTAATGGGGGAAAAGGTGTCATGTCAGCCATAAAAAAGGGGCCCTACCCAGTGGATAAGGCCCCGGTGCGCCAGGGGCGCGGCGGCGTGCTTACTTGCTAGCAGCTTCCCACACGGCGTGGGTGTAGGCGGCCTTGCCCGGGTCTTTCTTGATCACCGGCGAGCTGCCACCGGCCAGCAGCACCTTGACGGTGCGCTCATAGGCGGCGGGCTCCAGGTAGCCCACCTTGGGTGTGCCGGCGTTGGTGATCAGCTTGGCCACGTTCTCCATCTGGCGCTTTTGCACCTTGAGTGAGGCGCTGCCCGAAGCGTCGGCTGCAACCACCAGTTTGGCGGCTTCTTCCGGGTTTTTGACGGCGTCGTTCCAACCTTTGAGGGTGGCCTTCAAAAACTTGCCCATGCGGGCCACAAAGGCGGGGTCCTTGAGCTTGGCTTCCATCACATACAGGCCGTCTTCCAGCGTGGCCACACCTTCTTTTTCATAGAAGAAGGTGATCAGGTCGCTCTCTTTCACACCCGCGTCCACCACCTGCCAGTACTCGTTGTAAATCATGGTGGAGATGCAGGCCGCCTGGTTTTGCAGCAGCGGGTCGACGTTGAAGCCCTGCTTCAGGATCTTGATGTCCGTGTCGGTCTTGTAGCCGAGCTTGGTCATCCAGTTGAGAAAGGGGTACTCGTTGCCGCCGTACCAGACGCCCAAGGTCTTGCCCTTGAAGTCCTTGGGGCTGGCCACGCCGCTGGCCTTTTTGCAGGTCAGCATCAGACCGGACTGGTTGAACACCTGGGCAATGTTGACCAGGGGTACACCGGCCTCGCGCGAGGCCAGAGCCGAGGGCATCCAGTCCACCACCACATCGGCGCCGTTGCCGGCAATCACCTGGGCTGGCGCCACGTCGGGGCCACCCGGCTTGATGGTCACATCCAGGCCTTCGGCCTTGTAATAGCCCTTGCTTTGGGCCACGTAATAGCCGGCAAACTGGGCCTGCGGCAGCCACTTGAGCTGCACCGTGACCTTGTCTGCGGCCTGGGCCGTGGCACCGCACACGACGAGCACAGCGGCCAGCAGGCTGCGGGTGAATTTGGAAGAACGCGTCATCAAAAGCTCCTTGAGGTTGAGGGACAAAAAACAGCCGGCCAACTCAGGCCAAGCAGGGGACAGGAAAACAGGGGAACAGGGGAAACATCATGGCAAAGGGGGCAAGGGTCAGTTGCCTGCGGCCGCGCGCACCGACGGGTGCCAAAAAGCAAAGCGCCGCTCCAGCCGCAGCAGCAGCGTGTAGGCCAGCGAGCCGGTCACGGCCGCCACCACGATCGCCCCCCACACCAGGGACATGTTCATGCGGGCGGCCTCGGTCGAGATGCGAAAGCCCAGGCCGGAGGTGGGTGAGCCAAAAAACTCGGCCACGATGGCGCCGATCAGGGCCAGCGAAGCGTTGATTTTGAGCGCGCCAAACATGAAGGGCAGTGCCACCGGCAGACGCAGCGCAAGCAGCGTGCCACCGTAGCTGGCGGCGTAGCTGTGCATCAGCTCGCGCTCCAGCTTGCCCGAGGCCTGCAGCCCGGCCAGGGTGGACACCAGCATCGGGAAAAAGGTCATCAGCACCACCACCGCCGCCTTGGATTGCCAGTCAAAACCAAACCACATCACGGCAATGGGCGCCACCGCCACCAAAGGGATGGTGCTGGTGAGTGAGGCCAGCGGCAACAGGCCGCGCTGCAAAAAGGGCTGCCGGTCGATCGCCAGCGCCACGCCAAAGCCCAGGGCCGAGCCCAGCAACCAGCCCAGCAGCACGGCCTTGAGCACGGTCTGGGTAAAGTCTCGCCACAGGGTGGGGCCATGGTCCAGCAGCGACTGCAAGATCAGCCACGGGGGGGGCAGCAGCACGCGCGGCACCTCCAGGGCTACCACCAGCAACTGCCAGAAATACAAGAGCCACAGGCCAAACAAGGCGGCAGTGAGGCTGCCCGTCAGGCGCGAACCATCGAGCGCCGCCAGTTGCCGCACCGACACCAGTGCCAGCAGGCCGAGCATGCCCACACCCAGCCAGAACAGGGGCGTGAGCGGCGCCTGAGCCTGCGCCTGCGGCTGCTGCATCAGCCCGGCCGCCAGCAGGGCCGAGACCGCGACCAGCACCAAGCTGGTCTTGGCCGCCCGGCTCATGCCTGCCTCCGTTGCCGCAGCACCAGGTGCTCGACGGCGGCCACCAAGCCGGTCAGCAGCAGGCCCAGCAATGCCGACATGACCAGTGCCGACCAGATCTGAACCGTGTTGCCATAGTAGGAGCCGGTCAACAGACGCGCGCCGAGGCCAGCCTGGGCGCCGGTGGGCAACTCGGCCACCATGGCGCCCACCAGTCCGGCAGCAATGCCCACCCGCAGCGCCGGGAACACAAAGGGCAACGCCGCCGGCAGCCGCAGCAACCACAGGGTTTGCCAGGCGCTGGCCGCATAGGTGTGCAGCATCTCCATCTCGATGCGTTGCGGCGAACGCAGGCCCTGCACCATGGCCACCGTGACCGGAAAGAAACACAGGTACATGGCAATCACCGCTTTGGGCGCGACGCCCGCGAAGCCGAGGCTGCCCAGAATGACCAGCACGATGGGCGCGATGGCCAACACCGGCACGCTTTGCGAGGCCACAATCCACGGCAGCAGGGCGCGGTCCAAGGTACGCGAATGCACGATACAAATTGCCAGCAGCAGGCCCAGAAGCGTGCCCAGGGCAAAGCCCCACAGGGTGGACTCGGCCGTCACCGCCACATGGAACAGCAGGTTGCGGGGTGAGTCGAGCGGCCAGTCGGTGAGGCTGGACCAAAAATCAGCTGCCACCTGGTGCGGCGCCGGCAGCACCGGCCGCTCCATGGCCATGGTCGCCGCCAACAGGTCGGGCCAGGCCCAGGGCTGGTCGCGCAGCACACGCTCAATGGCGCCGGGCGCATTGAGCAGCCACGCGCCGCCGTACCACAGCAGCAAGCCCAGCAGCAGCATGACCGCCACCGGCCAGCCCTGCAGCCGCAGCCGCGCCCCCCATGGCTGCAGCAAGGCCTCAGCCATGGTGTCCGTCGGCCAGGGCCAGCCGCACGGCGTGCGCCAGCGCGATGAATTCAGGGCTGTCGCGCAGGCCGAGGTGCCGTTCATCCGGCAGGGTGGAGTCGATCACCTGCACGATGCGGCCCGGGCGGGGCGACATCACCACAATGCGGGTCGAGAGGTAAACCGCCTCGGCGATGGAGTGGGTGACAAAGACCACGGTGCGTCGCTCGCGCTGCCACAGCTGCTGCAGCTGCTCATTGAGCCGATCGCGGGTGATCTCGTCGAGCGCCCCAAAGGGCTCGTCCATCATCAGGATGCGGGGCTGAAACGACAGGGCGCGCGCAATCGAGACGCGCTGCTGCATGCCGCCCGACAGTTGCCAGGGGTACTTGCCCTCAAAGCCGGTCAGGCCGACGCGCTCCAGCTGCTCCAGCGCGATGCGGCGGCAGTCCTCTCGGGCGCGACCCTGGATTTGCAGTGGCAGGGTGACGTTGGCCAACACCGTGCGCCATGGAAACAGCGCCGGCGCCTGAAACACATAGCCATAGGCCCGGTCCAGCCGCGCTTGGTGCGGGCTGACGCCATTGACCAGCACATCGCCGGTGCTGATTTTTTCCAGGTCGGCTATCACCCGCATCAGGGTGGTCTTGCCGCAGCCCGACGGCCCGATGAGGGCCACAAACTCGCCTTCACCGATGTCGAGGTCAATGCCGCTGAGCGCGTGCACCGGCGTGTCGGCGGTCTGGTAGACCACGCTGGCCTGGCGCACCTGCACAGCAAGCCGTTGGCCCGCGGGCGTGGCCGCAGACGTGGCATCGGGAAACGCAGACGGCGCAGCAGACAGGCTCATGGACAGGCAGACATCAAAAGGGGGCAGCGCATGGGCCTAAAACCCGGGGAAGTTAACCGAATGGTCAACTTATTCTAGCCACGCAAGCCAGTTTCGTGCCACCCATTTCATCAGGGTTTGTACGTGCTTGTCGCCCGGCGCGCGGCCAAGGCCACATACCAGTCAAGGCAGCCCGGGTTGGCCATAGCCTCGCGGTTCACCACCTTGTCCAAGGGCTGGCCGAGCAGCAGTTTTTTGATGGGCAGCTCCTGCTTCTTGCCCGATAAGGTGCGCGGGATCTCGGCCACCTGAAAGATCTCGTTGGGTACAAAGCGCGGGGACAGGGCGGTCTTGATGGCATCCACCAGACGTTGCTGCAGGGCCGCGTCCAGACTCAGGCCCTCGCGCAGCACCACAAACAGCGGCATATAGCTGTCGCGGCCCAGGTATTCCAGGTCAACGACCATCGAGTCCAGCACCTCGGGCAGCGCCTCCACCGCGCTGTAGAGTTCGCTGGTGCCCATGCGCAGACCGTGGCGGTTGATGGTGGCGTCAGACCGGCCATAAATGATGCAGCCACCGTTGGCGCCCACCTTGAGCCAGTCGCCATGGCGCCACACGCCAGGGTACATGTCAAAGTAGCTTGACAGGTAACGCTGGTGGCCGGCGTCGCCCCAGAAATACAGCGGCATGCTGGGAATGGGCTGGCTGCACACCAGCTCGCCCACCTCACCGATGACTGGTTCGCCCTGCTCGTTCCAGGCCTCTACCGCGCAGCCCAGCAGGCGGCACTGCATCTCACCCGGCACCTGCGGCAGCTCGCGGTTGCCGCCGATAAAAGCCCCGGCAAAGTCGGTGCCGCCGGAGATGTTGCACCACCAGATATCGCCCCCACGCTCCCGCACTTCGTGTCGGTCGCTGCCCCCCCAGGGGGCTAATTTTCCTTGGGGCGGCCCGGCGGAAAATTGTTCTCCCACGCTTGCCGCTTCTTGTGCGGTGCCGCCCGGCTCCGTGCTGGCATGAAGGTTTCGGAACTGGTGGGTGCCCCAGTTTTGGGCATCAACGCTCAGGGGTGAGCCGGTGGTGCCCAGGGCGCGCACCTGGCGAAGTTCGCCGCAACTGCGCAGGTCCAGCCCGGCTTTCTGGCAGTTGGCAAAGAAGGCCGCGCCGGCACCAAAGAAGGTGGCGCCCACATCGGCACCAAAGCGCCACAGCGTGCCCCAGTCGGGGGCGAGCTTGTTGCCGGCATCGTCCACGGTGCGGCCGGCCGGGTTGCCGTCGTAAATGCAGCAGGTGGTGCCATTGAGCAGGCCGCTCATCTGCGCGTTCCACATCACCCAGCCGGTGGAGCTGTACCAGTGGTAGCGCTCGCCCAAAGAATTGGCGGCGTAGCTGCTGCCAATGTCGTTGTGCAGCACCTTGAGCGCCAGCGCCACGATGACCGTGCCGCCATGACCGTGCACGATGGGCTTGGGCAGGCCGGTGGTGCCGCTGGAATAGACGATCCACAGCGGGTGGTCGAACGGCAGCCAAAGCGGCTCAAACTGCGCAACTTCAGTGTCATTTCGGGCTGTAGCCCTTGCCAGGTCTACATAGTTAGCTATATTTTTTATAGCAATTTCTAGGCCAGATCGGTGCAGCAGAACATGCTGCACTGTGGGCAGTGCCGCCAGCAGCTCGGTCACCACGCCGCTGCGGTCCATCGCGCGGCCGCCGTAGCGCACCGCGTCGCAGGCGATCAGCACGCGCGGCTCGATCTGCTTGAAACGGTCCAGAACGGCCTGCGTGCCCATGTCGGGGGCGCAGATGCTCCAGACACCACCTATGCTGACGGTCGCCAAAAAGGCCACCATGGCCTCGGGGATGTTGGGCAGGTAAGCAGCCACCCGGTCGCCGGGTTGCAGCCCTTGCGCGCGCAAGTGCAGCGCCAGGGCAGCCACTTGTTGCTGCAACTGCGGCCACGTTAATTCGGCGGCACCGCGCTGGCCCAGGCTGTCCTCGTTGTGGCTGACGATGGCCGGCAGCCCGGTCGCTGTGGCCGGCGCCACATGGCGCATCACCTGGCGCGCGTAGTTCACTTGGGCGCCGGTGAACCAGCGGGTGCGGGGCATGGCGGCGCCATCGCACACTTGGGTGTGCGGCGTGGGTGACTGCAGGTCAAAATAGTCCCACATGCTTTGCCAGAAGGCGTCCAGGTCGGTGGTGGACCAGCGCCACAGCGCGTCGTAGTTATCAAAAGACAGGCCGCGCTCACGCGCCAGCCATTGCCGGTAAAGGGTGATCTGAGGGATGAAAGAGGCGTGCATGAGGACCATGATGGCATGAAGCGCCTGCGCCTTTCAAGTCGTGCGAACCCTGAGAACGGCGCCCAGCCCAGGGCAGGTCGTATAGTTGAACTCGATTTGACTCTGCAGATTTCACATGCGCATCTGGAACAAACCAATCTCCGTGGCGGAACTGACCGCCATTCACGTCGACACGGCGGTGGCCCACCTGGGTATCGAGTTCCTGGAGGTCGGTGACGACTTCATCCGTGCCCGGGTGCCAGTCGACACCCGCACCAAGCAACCCTACGGTCTGCTGCATGGCGGGGTGAGTGTGGTGCTGGCCGAAACCCTGGGCTCCTGCGGCGCGGCTTTCAGCAGCCCCGAGGGTCACCGCGCGGTGGGCCTGGATATCAATGCCAACCACCTGAAAAGCGCCACCAGCGGCTGGGTGACTGGCGTGACGCGCCCGGTGCACATCGGCCGTACCACCCAGGTCTGGCAGATTGACCTGCACAACGAGGCCGGTGAGCTGACTTGCGTCTCGCGCATCACCATGGCGGTGCTGGCACCGCGCTAAAGCCAGCGCTGCGGCAAACGGGCTAGGGCGTTGCCTTGGCCATACGCTCGCTCTTCCAATAGA
>Ga0214921_10005298_pt1 | contig 18319 bp, 21 predicted proteins | sample LL1505_MetaG_FD_177992 | JGI IMG/M metagenome (GOLD analysis project Ga0214921, IMG submission 177992) | Freshwater microbial communities from Lake Lanier, Atlanta, Georgia, United States - LL-1505 | ecosystem: Environmental > Aquatic > Freshwater > Lake | place: USA: Georgia | collected... | reverse complement strand
AATATTTGGGGAGTATTATATGGAGAGAAAGTGAATATAAAATCTCTTATTGGCAGCGGTCTAATAGTTGGAGCTACTGGGGTTCTGCGTTATTTTCAAAACGCTTAAGCCAAGATTCACGTATTGCCGCACGCCTCTCATTAGCTGTAACTTCTTGAATTGGTGGCAAAGGCGAAGGTAAAACCGAAGGTAAAGGCAAAGCTGGAGGCGAAGGTAAAGCCGAAGGCGAAGGCAAAGGAAAGACAACAGGATTGGATGGCTCAGGCTCATCGGTCTTAAATTCATTAATGAATTCAACATTCACTTCACCATGAATAATTAGTGAAGTCCTATCAGGCTCCACCTTCTCAATGTGCGCGAACATTGAATAGCCGAGTTCTGGAATAGGAATCGGGACAGTAATATCCTGAGTAATAGAATGAAGATTCATAAATGCCTTTTCAAAACATTCCAATGTATTCATTTCAAAGGCAACAGGATCAAGTGGCTTAATAACGATCTTGGTAGCAGCTTGTAACCGATCTGTTTTAGCCTTTACAATCTTAATTGGTGAGTCACATGCTCCACTACAACCAATAAGATCCAGAATCCACTGCGGTGCGAATATAGTATTTTTATCATAAGTATGAGGCGAACCAATTGTAACTAAATAACTCTGCTTCGTATTAGTATTTGTCATAGTAATATAAAGCCGTTCATCATTTTCAAATCGCTCCATCATCTTATTTAAGTGATATGATGGAATGATAATCTCATCGGATAGTTCTTGGCTGTTGCTATCGGTAAATCCTGGATAAAATGCGAGACTGCGTGCGATAAACATTTTACAACTATATTATATACCCACCTTAATTTCAAATTTTATAGAATATAGTAGATAAATGTCCTCATCTGCGACTCAACAAGTATTAATAAAGTCTGTACCTTTAAAGCATGAATTGGTAAGACGTAGCTGGATATGCTGTACAAAATACAAAGATCGCTATAATTTTCAATCAGTATTACAAAGACTTGAACTGAATGATACTCAAAAACAAATAATACAAGTACGATATTTAAATATATTGGAAAACTTTCAACGACGCTGCCGAAATTATTCATACTTATTCTATGTAGGACACTTCACAGTTACAGTTGGATCTCTATTTGTTCCCGCGCTACTTTCCATACAAAATTCAGATACGAGTTTTACATTTACTGGAGCAAATTTTTCAGTTCAAGTGTATTGGTCAACCTTTGTAATATCAATTCTAGTAACAATATTTAATGGTATTTTAACACTCTTTAAAGTGGATAAGAAATACTACTTTTTAAATACGACACTGGAAAGATTACGCAGTGAGGGATGGCAATATTTTAGTTTAACAGGACGCTATTCAGGACATTTAGTTAAAAATGGCCCACCTTCTCATGCCAACCAATTTGTATTTTTCACACATTATACTGAGAAAATTAAAATGAAACAGGTAGAAGAGGAATATTATAAAGCAGATGAAAAGGCCGCCCAAACACCTAATGGTAATCATGTAAATAATCAAGCAATTATTGGTAATCAAGATTTATATCCTCCGTCTCCAGATCAACCTCTAAGTTCAATGGCTGCTAATGTTCCAGATCCTGTTGAGGCAGCAGTTAAATCCCTATTACGTTCGCAATCTGTAATTGACACTAAAAATAAGAATGAAATTATGATAGGTAATATGCCTTTGAGTATATCACCAAGTAGTAAGACACCAATTGATAAAACACCGTCTGATATGACACCTACTCCATTAGCGCCTACCCCTTTTCCATCAGCGCCATTAATAGCACCAATACCAATAATATCAGAAGAGGCAGTTATACCAGAAAAGGCAATAAAACCAGAAGAGGCAGTATAATAAGTATACTAAATATCTAACAATATACTAAGAATGGTAGATAAAACCAGGAAAAAAGTCCAGGGACAATGCCAGTGTTCCGAAGACTGTAAAAATCCTCCATTGGACAATTCACCATTTTGCGCTGAACATATAAAGTTCTGCCCTAGACAATCAAGACTATCAGGATATGAACCAAAGTTTGATCCTGATTTATATAACAAGCATGAGGGTGTAAAAAATGCCCAAAATTGCTTCGCATATGCGTTTGATTATAGACGTTTACCTAAAAAGTGTACAAAGGATTATTGCCCTGTATCATTCCCACAACCCGGTCTTAAAAGTGGTTATCCTAAATGGTCCAAAGTAAAAGGTAAACGCTGTCCTGATTTACTGGGACGCCTATTTGGCGATGTACCCGATCTTAAGATGACCTCCTTTGAAAATCGCTGCCCAAAAAATTACAGTAAAATTGCCTTAGTTGTTGATGAAGATGAGGACTATCATTTCTACCGTCAAGACTCAAATGGATACTGGTCTCATAAACCAGGTGCGACTGATGTTACACATATAGATGGGACAGGCAGACCAATATATGACCCGCAATTAGCATCAAGAAAGTATTCATCGGGTTTACATTATGATGAGTTCTGTGGCTATTTATGTGCGCCACGTGGTCGACGATTGACATTTAAAAGAGGTGGGGGTAAGAAAAATAATCGTAGGAAAACAAAACATAGGAAAACAAGACGTAATAAGTTATAATCAATCCCTATTATATTTATTATATGTATTATCTATTATTTTCTTATTAATCTGATTATAATTTACAATATTTTTATCAAAGTTATTATATACAATACATAAATTATTATTATTTTTATTATAATTCTTAATTATTTTTGGCATTGTATCCCTTTTTTTATTTTTATCATTAAAGCAATCTATCAGGTTGATATTTATTTCATTAAAATTTTTATTAGAGAATGTGTAATTAGTTGTATTATACATTATATCTCTGTAATAAATAACTAAAATATGTAAGATCAAATTTTAGTTATTTATATAAGATAGAATACTAATTATATACATACTTTGTCCGTAATATTTTCTTCTTTTATAATTTGATATTTTTCATAATTATCATTATAATATACTTGAATTATTTTTACAATAAATTTATCATAATTTTTTATTAGCTCATCTTTTATAACTTGAACTAATATATTTATTCTAACATTTTGTGTTATATATAATTGTTTACCATTATGTTTTACTATATCTGGATTATATCTAATAATTATAACTGGTTTTCCACCAATTCCATTTACAATTTCATTTATTCTAGCACATTCACATATATCTTCATATGTATTATGCTGATTCTCATCTATTTCAACTATTATAATATGACCTACTAGTTCAAAATAGATATCTGGTCGTTTTTTAGTACATCCTTGTAGCATCTTACTTGAATTGTATTCAAACTTAGTATCTATTACTTTACGTAAATATCTTACAATAGCCCATTCTTTTTTATTTTGAATTTGTTTGCATTCTTTACATATAAATTCTGTATTGTCTGTTATATCACAATATTTACATAATCGTTTTATAATTATTCCATAATCTTCTGATGGTATATGAATATTACAATACTTATTATTATTAATTATATGATAATACTCATTATCACAATCTAAAATACAACATTTATTTTCTAAAATAAGATTTATCATATTAATTTGTTTATGCTCTAAACAAAACTGAGGGCGTTTATTTATTACTCCAAATACTGCTAGTTTTTTACATCTATTATACTGACAGTTCTTTTTATGAACATCAATCATATGATCTAGTTTATGTTCTAAACAATAAAGAGCAATTTTATCAGATGGTAAATTATATGTAGGTCTTTTTATACAACCATTATAAACACAACTGATATGTTTAACATCTATCATATTTTCTAGTTTATGTTCTAAACAATACAGTGCTTTTTTTTCAGTTGGTATATTATATGAGGGTCTTTTTATACAACCATTATAAACACATCTTATATGATTAACATCAATCATATTTTCTAGTTTATGTTCTAAACAATACAGTGCTTTTTTTTCAGTTGGCATATTAAAGTTTGGTCTTTTTATACAGTTATAATGAATACATCGCATATGTTTAACATCAATCATATGTTCTAGTTTATGTTCAGAACAATACAGTGCTTTTGTTTCAGTTGGCATATTAAAGTTTGGTCTTTTTATACAACCAATATGTGCACATTGCTTAGATTTAACATCAATCATATTTTCTAGTTTATGTTCTAAACAATATAGTGCTTTTGTTTCAGTTGGTATATTGTATGATGGTATTTTAATACAGCCATATATAATACAATAATTAGATATAACATTTATCATATTTTCTAGTTTATGCTCTAAACAATAGAGTGGGTTTGTTTCAGTTTGTATGTTATATGACGGTCTTTTTACGCATCTATCGTGAGCACATCTTATATGTTTAACATCAATCATATGTTCTAGTTTATGTTCTAAACAATACAGTGCTTTTATTTCAGTTGGCATATTAAAGTTTGGTCTTTTTATACAACCAATATGAGCACATTGCTTAGATTTAACATCAATCATATTTTCTAGTTTATGTTCTAAACAATATAGTGCTTTTGTTTCATTTGGTATATTATATGAGGGTATTTTTATACAACTATTATGAGCACATCGTTTAGATATAACGTTTATCATATTTTCTAGTTTATGCTCTAAACAATATAGTGCCTTTATTTCAGTTGGTATATTGTATGACGGTCTTTTTATACAGTTATTAGAAATACACTTTTTATTTTTTACATCAATCATATTTTCTTGTTTATGCTTATAACAGTATAATCCATGTATTTCAGTTGGTATATTGTAAGATGGTTGTTTTATACAACCATCTTGGATGCATTGTTTAGACATTATTATATTATTATAGTTATAGTATTATTTCAATTTTATATAAAATAATATGATATTCTAATCTAAATATATTATATATATTTAAGTTAGAGTTCAAAATGCAGTTTAGCATTGTATTAATTCTGTTTAACATATTATTAGTATTAATAGAAGCAAAAAATTGTAATATACTAGCCCTAAGCGGAGGAGGCGCATACGGCTCTCTCGAAATGGGAATCCTTGATAGTCTAGTCTCTACTAACCAAATTCCTAATACATTTGACGTCATAACTGGAATTTCAACTGGCGGCCTGAACGCTGCCTTCCTATCCCACTTTAACAACGTCTCCAGCGCACTCCCTTATATGTATAATATATTCTCCAATTTACATACCAAAGACATATATACACCACATTACTTAGGCATTTTCAGCAAATATAGCATTTATGACAATTCCCCTCTTGAAAAAACTCTAGGTAATATACTACAAAATGCGCCACATAATCCTACTCCACCTCTTACACTAATTGGTGCGAGCAATGTCTATACAGAACGTCTGGATATTTTTAAGTATACTGAATTATCACATGATGACAAGATAAATGTACTTATGAGCACGAGTGCTATTCCTGTTATTTTTCCTCCTAGAAAATACAATGGGGGACTCTATGTGGATGGTGGGGTGATATCAAATGAGATAATTGACCAAGTGATTGGTCAAATACCATGTTCGTTCTATAATGTTACTTTTATAAGTGCTAGATCAAAAGATGTTGTGAATAATGGAATAACGGGATTATTTTCGTATCTTAGCGCGATTGTTCATATGATTTTAAGTACATTTGACTACCAACTGGCTCAGGTTACAACATGCGTTAACCCAAAAGGTGTTATAAGCGCATGTTTCCCTACATCGCCCGATTTAGCAAAATATAGTGTGTTAGATTTTGATAATGAAGCCGCACTATATGAGCTTGGAAAAGGAAGCAATGGGTGTATTACATATCAGTTATGTTAAAGAAATAATATTACTAACTCCACATTTAAACCGAGCAGCAAGTATATTCATAATTAGCGATAGGGCTTCCCACACAGCCTACACCCGTCTGATACTTACAAACACCATCTACAAAGTAGTAGTTATTAGTTCCGAGTTTCTCAGCGCAGTAGTTACACATCCAGGCACATCCCGTCCCCTGACCCACACTGAAGGTAACACATGACGATCTTACAGGAGTAATAACATGCGTATTGGGATGTACAACGTAATTATGACCTAGAGCACTAGTAAAAAGGGTAAAAAGGAGGGCAAGGGTAACTTTCAGCATTTTTCTAAATTAAAAACGCAACAGACCTTTAGATTCGTGTTTATACTGAAAATAATATGTATAATACAAATATATGGCCTCTATCCCTAGCGTACTCTCCGCCGCCGATATTGAATATATAAATGCTCTTCCTGAAGTAATTAGCGCCAAATCTAAATTAGACAATGTAGAATCAGGGAAAATCTATTTTTCAATTAAACTTACTGATTCTCTACGCCAAGTGATATTGAGCCGATTTGGTCTTGATCTATCGAATGTCTCAGATATTCCGATGCGATGGATCAAGGGTGATACGGCCCCTCACATTGACCAGGCAGTTTCTAAGTTTAAGAATACATATTTAGTGTACCTTAATGACAGTCCAGGCGAGTTTGTATTAGAGGATGTTTCATATCCTATTTCTGAGAATACGGGTTTTATATTTAATGAGGGATTATCGCATAAAACATACAATACTGGCTCTACTCCGCGCCTCCTTCTAGGTCCTATGAATGAACTTGCTAATCCAGTAGGAGCATCAGTTACTTTTTACTATCCATCTCAAGCAGATGCTATAGCTAATACAAATGAACTCGCACAATATGGAGGTTATACTATTCAACCAGTTTCTGGATTTTCATACTGGCGTATTGCTTCTACTAGTACTGGGCCATCACCACAAAATGTAGTATATGCCGTTGGTGATACACTTATAGGTACTGGATTCTACAATTTATATCCAAGTGCCCCATGCTTTCTAGATGGAACCACAATCCTCTGTCAAGTGAATGGAGAAGAAAAGTATATCCCCATTGAGGATATGCGTAATGATACACTGGTTAAGACAAGCCGCGATGGATTCAAGAAGGTGGTCGCAATTGGAAAGGGAGTACTTGAAAATCCTGACAATGATGAACGCACTGAAAATCGTCTCTATAAATGTACTCCAGCGAATTATTCAGAACTCACTGAGAATTTATACATAACAGGATGTCATTCAATCCTGGTAAATACAATAACGGATAAACAAAAAGAAGATACTATTAAGCATCTTGGAAAGATATTTATAACCGATAAAAAATTCAGATTAATGGCCTGCGTAGATGAACGCGCGGAACCCTGGAATTCTTCGGGATGCTACACAATATGGCATTTTGCCCTTGAGAATGATGATAGTGGTATGAACTATGGTGTATATGCGAATGGAGGACTTCTAGTGGAAACATGCGCCATAAGAACTTTAAAAACTAAGTCAAATCTGACTCTTATTGAGTAGAGTCCACTTTTGCTAACCAAACCTTGCCATATTTACGAATAATGAAACTGTTTGGGGAAAGCTTTGAAAGCGCCTGAACACAGTCTATCCGTCTCTTGGGATTTACCTCGCACATCAGTTTAAGTACAGGAAATAATCTGCCACGTACTTTATTTAAAGTATTAGAGAATTCGGGCCATAGAGAGAGTTTGGAAATGAGGTCAATAATATTAACAGCGATGGCCCAGCTATCAATTGTTCTCCAGTAGTTATCAAACCATCCTACTTCATCACCCGTTTTGGCCGCCTTGCTTTTACGATACCAGGATTCAAGGGATGTCTGTTGTTCTTCCATTGTAACGCCCAACATTGTACGAATCTTCTTTAAAATCTGTTTTCTAGCAATAATGGAACTAATAACCCTTTCATAATTGTACCCTTGTTGAACCGCATTAACTAGGGTAGAATCGGGTGGTTCCTGTGCCAAATTGGGCTCATATTTATGTTTCAATTCACCTAATGTGATAGGTGATTCCACAAGAATTGACAAATTATAATCAATTATACGAGGAACTTGTTCATTATCAACAAGAATATTGCCTGAATGTATATCACGATGTACAATACCAAAGAGATTAAGAAGGGCGCCAGCTTCAATAAAATGGATAACGAATCCCATAAAATCAAAGTTGGCCAAGTTAATACGATAAGACGTCAGAGGTGTTCCACCATAAGACATAGTAAAAATACGAAAATCAGATAATTTGTTATCGGCAAGAGGAGGACATAGAGCAAGATCTCTCTCTTTTTGAATCGGCGCAGGAATACAAGGAGGAGATTCCGATACAATAAAATAGTTTTTCCACAGGGGAATTTTCTTGATTTTAGCCATAATTGACCATTCTTTATCGGCATATTCCTTAATAATTAGTTTACTAAGACTTGAACTAGATTCATTATATTGTTTTTTAGCATCTTTACATTTGAGGGGTGGTGTAAAGATACATCCATACATTCCTTCATCGAATAGTTTACCACCATCCATTACGCTTTCCTTATCTATAACCTCATCCGTCATTGCTACTATAATAAGAAACTTTTTACCAAAGTCTATATTTAGCCCGCCTTTAAAATATGTGAAGTATGTGAAGTGTTCACACAGCCATTTTTTCAACAAGGTAATATAGTATGTATAGGTTATACCTATGGACAGGTTTAATAATTCTTATAGCCATCGCAGTAATAGAAATATGGCGACCTGAAATAATAAATGAGGGCTTTAGTGATTTAATATCAGTCGGAGACAACGCATTTTGGGCAAAATGGTTGCCGCGCCGCGGCGATGTAAGCACGGATCCTACGGAAGAGGAGGGTGGATATATTCGTGATATACGGTACTTTGCTGGGTACACCGATGTTCAACGTTTAGGTGTAAATCATGATTTTTGCCGAATGGTTCAGTCTGTATCAGATCCAAATGATAAATTCTTCGCATGTGCCCTAGGTGGAACAGAGGGACTATCCACTGTTAAGTTCAGAACTCCATCCGTGAAGGATGGATTTGAAATATCACGTGATGACTATATGAACGATGTCCTTAAAGAGGGACGTGATGGATACTGTAGAATTCTAAAAACGGGAAAGGATACTTTTGAAGCCAAATGTAATCCTGCGGGCGATATTTCCTTTAAATCCTCCATGATAACGGATGCTAATCCGCCGCCTGAGATAAAGATGATGCTAACGTTTTATGAGGGCATTGTATTCTGGCTCCGCCTACGCGATGACATGTTGGATTATGCCCAGAATTTAACGGTTACAAAGGCAGGTGATCTACAAATACAGGAGGCTCCACCAAATCCACCAGTAACAGAAGGTTTAGAGTTTAACGGCGAGGATCAATTTCTGAGAATAGGTGATTCTAAGGATTTATCCTTTGGTGAAGTCGTACAACTAAGATATTTAAGAGCGACATGTTTCTGGGTCTACTTTGAAGAATTTACTAATAACGCCAAAATTTATGATTTTGGAAATGGTGCGGGAAAAGACAATGTAGTTGTTGGTATTATGGGACGTGGAAATGCGGGATTACAAACAGAAGCCGAAAAACCTGTGTGTCTAGACCAAGCCCTAACAACTGTGCCTGCGCCTCCATCAGGTCAACAATGTACTGAGGAAGTATCTCCTGAAAGAGCACTTATAACAAGCTCGGCAAATGTAAACTTATGGGACTGCCCTAAGCCTGAAATATTCGGAAGAATCATGAAGCCAATACAACCGAAGGCCGCACCACCAACAAGTGAAGCTAAGACGGCCGATCTAATTTATGAAGTCTGGGAGGGTCAAATGCGTAAATTACATATTCAGGTAAAGAATGTAATACCACTAAGAAAGTGGGTACATGTAGTAATTACTGCTGGTAATAATGACGCGTGGAAGCCAAGTCTTAAAATATATGTGGATAGTAAATTGGCACACACTGAGGAAGCGGCATGGCTACCTCAAACGAATTATACTACAAATAACTATATTGGAAAATCAAATTGGATGAATATGACATCACCTTATGATAACGCAGATGAGCTCTTTAAAGGTCGTTTATTTGACATAAGAGGCTATAGAACGATAATGGACCAAAAGAAAGTAAAAGATACTTATCAGTGGGGAAAGAAATTATTAGGACTAAAAAACTAGCTCCTCTTCATTCTTATTAAACCACTTCTGAAGTTGCTCCATAATTTGCTCCTGAACATCTTTCACCGATCCCTTAGATAATAGAAGAATCCATGATTTAAAACCTGAAACATGTGCCAAATGTTGAAATTCACCAGAAATGTTTAGTTCCTGTTGAAATTCAATCACACAGCAGCCTTTTGGTAAAGCCCATAGTTTAGTCCACGTCTTGGCCTCCTTCTCTCCACCGACAAAGATACAGAGTGACGCACCCATAAGTGAATCGTAAGAGACATAATCAGATTCATTTATGTATCGAATAGTCCAGTCCTCGTCGCATTCAGCTACTCTTGTAAGTAAAAACTTCGTTATTTCCTCCTCGGCAAACCCTTGAGTAATACTAGATCCGATTACAACTGAGCATACTTTTCCACATGGCTTTTCAACCCAAGAAGGATATAATTCACGAAGGCATTGAATGTCCTCTATGCCGAGTTCTAAAGGCCCAGGTAGAAAACCAACTACTTCCTCGGCGTAGCAGGCGGTATTTTCATCAAAGAAGACAGGATTAAACTTCTTCTGTTCCTGTCGTTCCTGTCGTGCCTTAGACCAATCAAAGTATTCCATATATTCTACAAAATTATAAGGGATCCAGAAAGACGTTCCAGGATGGCTTTTTAGAAGGCGTACACAGCGAGAGATATAATTGAGAATATATACATCAGGATTTTTAAAGACATCCGTGTTTTTAAAGGGAATGGCAAACATTTTATCGCGTTTTTGAAGAGGTGTTAAAGGCGTAACTACAGCGCTGGCCCAATAGTTAAAGCGCTCCTCTTCCTTACCCGTATAAATGGTATGTAAGTCATATACAAGTCCATTAGGAGTTACACACGACTTGTTCCACTTATACAGAGGTATAGCGGCCTCAAAGTAATAATTCTCTACACTCGGCTCCCACTTATAACGGCCAGCCTTCTCCAACATAGTACAGTAGGTAATTTCATTGGACATGGAAGAGCTTTTAACTTCAAACGCAGCCAGTTCATTGCTAATTGTAAGTGGTGCGCTGCCCTGCGAAGGTGCGACAACTTGTTTCGAGTCAATAATATAAGTCGGTCCTAGATTAATGTAGATATCAGCACGAATAGCGTCCTTTTTGTCATAATTGCGGATATTAGTATTATGGAGATGGAAGGACTTAAAGGTTAGGGCGGGATTTGACAGGAGAAATTTTTGGCGTAGGATATGACCAGCGAATGCGTTATCACATCCAGGTTGGCCGAGTTGAAAGTTAAATTTCTGGTAATCCCACATCCTAGATTTGATGGAATCTGATAGGAAGACCCATGAATCCTGAGAATCGGCACGTGGGCCAAAGAGCTTCGCTGTTGCTTCATCACATTGGTCATTAACGTCCCAGCGGAGAAGGCCGAACATTTTATCGGCCATGTTAATTTTCCATAGATCCAATAACGAATCCCCAAAATAGATATCTGCGTTACATAGAATAACAAAAACACCGTTAGGGACTTGATCATGAACATAGTTCAAGAAATCGGCATATGAAAGGCGTCGACCAGAAATAACTTGCTGAATCTTTGTTACTCTATTTACAATTTGTTCAACTCTAGTTGAGCCAAGTATCTTTTTATATTCTGAGGCATAGTCCTTCTCATTAATAAGGACAACTTTATCAACATACGGATTAGCACAGTTGCGTTTGAGACACTCTTTAATTTCCTGATGGCGATTGGAGTCTTTGTGTTTAAAGAACTGCGTAAAAACCCATACTTGTGGTGGTTGAATATTTTTGGCAAAAGTGATATTTATTGTAGTTCTAAGTAATGTGGGAGTACAATCAACAATACGATTATAGCGACATAGAATACCGAGAATAGTGACTGCGTCATCTAGTGTATTATCCCACGGTGTTTCAATAAAGGGATATTGATCAAGCACATTATCAATATTGAGGATATTGTCAAAATTTTCAGACCAGAACTCTTGTGATTTGAGGGCAAGAACCTTTTGGGAGAGAAGCATTAATGATACATTCTTAGAGATTTCAAATAAGTCTTTAAAATTATTATTATTGTCTTCCAGGTCAGTGATAACAATTCCGACAATTTTGGCATTACGCTTTGACCACAATTTATATGATTCTAAGCCGCAAACAACTGCGTCCCATTTTGACCAATTTACGGTACTGCTCTGGTTTTGTAGCCAAATAAGGGTTCGTTGATTACGAACAATAGATGTAGTAAGATTGAGAAGTTTAGGGGTAACGGTCTTAAGACCAGTATTAACAACAGTATTAGGAACACCTGTAGCCATTATATTAAAGGGATAAAATAGACTATACTTTAGGTTGATATATTATTTTAAAATACTATAATAGTATAAAAAGAAATGCCACAGAAACATATGAATATACTTTCGGCAGATGATATTTCATTTATATTATCATTACCCGATGTAATATCAAATAAAGCTAAAATAGAAGCTAATTCTTCAAATAATATAATTAACTTTAATATAGCATTACCTGATTATATTAAGAAAATTCTACAAAAAAGACTTGGTTTACAATTACTGAATCTAAATGAAATTCCAATGTGTTGGATAAGTGGAAATGATATGGTATTTGGTATGGATAATAGTGATAATTTAAATACATATTTAATTTATTTAACAGTAAATTCAGGTGAATTAAAAATAGGTGATATTCATTTTTCACTTCAATCAAATAGCGCATATGTATTTAATAGAGATTGGAGCTATATAACAATCAATGCGGATATAGCTCCAAGATTAATAATGGGACCTATGAGTGAAAATATAATACCAGATGGGGATATTATCCCAAATAAACCCGATATAAGTGGTATATTAGACCCTAGTGGTATATTAGATAATACTAACATATTAGACAATATTAACATATTAGACCATAATAATTGGACTAATATAATCTGGCATACTAAATAGTATTATATACCATATTATAGATTTTAACATCAATGCTTATATTTATAATATTCTATCTCTCTTTTAGAAATATCTATGGCCTCCATAAACCCTCCGCCGCCTTATTCTGAAACAACATGTATTGGGCCGCCTTACAATGCCACGAATTTTACAACTGCCAATCCGACGGTTTTATCAACACTTGTATCGTATGCGAATAATTCGCCGAATTATCCGTGGGCGACAGGAGTAGACGCACAAGAGATTTATAGAAGCCGTCAAAACGTGGTATATTTCAATTCGCTAAATCAACAAACACTAGGAGTTAAGGCGGCAAATGATTCAACTGGTTCAACTGGTCAGCAGCCATACCCTGTTTTTAAATCTGATAAGGAGCGCTTGATGTATATTCAGGGTATGTCGCTAACTTCTGCGAGAAATCAGATAACTGGTCGAAATCCCTCTGCGCCAATGGGTGTTCCGTGCTCAACGATATATCAGATTATTAACTCATAGAAACTATACTACTAACAAAATTTATATGTAATATATTATATATTTAATATAAAAATTGAAACACCGATATTGGGTCAATTAACCGACCACAATGAATATCTTCGTACTACATTGGAAACAACGCAAGGCGGCGCGATGGCATTCAGATGTTCATTGTCGTAAAATGTTGCTAGAAACCTGTCAGTTATTATACACTGCGCACTGGGTTCTATATTATCCAGAGCTACGTGAATGTAAATCGCCAATAGCATTATCCAAGGCTCAAAAACAGCTAGAAGTACCTGAATATATGTGGTCTGCGCCCCTGTGCGAGACATCTGGCGAGGCTGGTTACAGACCTTGTCATATTTCGCATCCTTGTCAGAAATGGACACGGGTGTGTTCAGGAAATTACCTCTGGCTTTCAAAGCTTGGACTAGAATTGGCCCGTGAATTCCGTTTTCGCTTCAAAAAAGAACATTCATGTGAGAAGCATATTAACTGGCTACATGAGAATATTCCTCTTACGATGAGAATATTCCCCCGTCGTGGCTTCGCAGTCGCCATGGATGACCAGTACAAGATCTCATCAGATCCGATAGAATGTTATAGGCATTTCTATAAGACATCAAAGAAGGAACGTGGTCTAATTAAATATACTGGTCGTCATGTACCTCACTGGTTACAGTAATAAAAATACTATTTTTATTCCAATATTATCCAATAAATTGTTCTTGAAACTCCGCGACTACTTGGCATAACTGTTTAATATCTTCCTTACTCACTCGCAGTGTCCTTACTTCTGGCGGTTTTTCTAGGAGTACGTGTGGCTTTGCGTGGCTTTTGAGGCTTGATGATAGATTCGCGAAGTTTGTCTCGCTCTTGGACTGTGAGAGAGTTTCTGAAGGATTCAAGAGCAGATTTGACTCGTTCTCGCCAATCTGGAAAGCGGGTAATGGTGTTAGTAGCGGCAGTATATGTTCCAATTGCGACGCAGTTACTGGAGGGCTTTCCGTTATCAAGGTCGAAGATACGGACAGTTGTTCCATCAAGGTAGTAGGGTACTCCGTGGATATGTTTAAGTTCGTATGTGGTCATCTTATCATCACCGATATGAGAGAAATCTCATTTCAAATTTTGTTTAGATTAATGAATCTAAGCAAGCCCTAAAAGTGTGTTAGTCTAAAATAATTATGTGTATATATATCTAATGAATGATATCCTTTTACAAAATTTAGTTAGCAGTAACATATCACTAGGAACACATAATTCAGGAGCTATTGGAAGTAATTATAATTATTGTTTATCTACTAATAATATATTTTATAGCTGTTTTTTAATGGTAATGAATATGCTTTTTTATTCAGGATGGGCTGATTGTCAAACATTAACATTAAAAGAACAAGTATATGCTGGTGTAAATATGTTTGATTTACGTTATATTTATAATAAAGTAGATAATCAATTCATTATTTCTCACACATTTCCTACTATTTACACATTGTATACAGCATTAACAGATATTTTTACTAGTAGTATAAATAGATCAATTATTACTATTAAATTAGAACATGATAGTGGTATTAATGAATTATATCCAGTAAATACACAAATAGAACCTAATAAATTAATAGAATTATTTAAAACCATAGCAGATCGTAGATTTTATAATAATTTAATACTACCATCAATGTATAATAAATCATTTAATTTATTAACAGATGAAATACATGTAAAAACACCCGCTGTACTATTGTATAGTAATAATTATGTGCCAGAGTTAAGTAGTATTATTCATAATGAAAGTAAAATATTTGATAGTATAAATACTTGGTCTCTTGTGTTATTATCATCAGTTAAAACGGTTGTAAATGAATTAAAATTTATTAATAATGGATATCCAAAAATTTTACATATTACATGGAATGCAGGTGGAATATTAACCCCATTTAGTGGTAAATATATACTATCAACTCTAGAATTTAATCATACTCCTATTGATTTATATGGTATTTTTATTGATAATATAAATGATAATAATTCAATATACATGTTTCATTTTATTTTTAATATTCTTTTCATATTATTTTATGGAATTTTTTTAATATCAGTATTTAGTTATATAATTATATTTATCTTTCGTTTTATAGTAACAATTGATTGTAATCAATTATGTACATATACTAGACATAGGTCATTATCATAAGTCATTAGTCAGATAACCAAAGATTTATGTCTTTAACCAGCCACATAACTGATATCGTTTACTAAATTTCTTTCGTTGTTTCTTCATTTCTTCTTCAAACTGATCATCTATTTCAAGATACTTCTCTTTAATACGAATAATTCGGTCAGTGGTCACTTTTCTTAAAGTATCTAATTCAGCCAATTTCTCAATATCAGCCGCAGTCGGTGTAGCCGTTGAATGAATTCTTAAATTTATAACAACATGTTCATTTAATGTATCTTTCAATCTATTAATAAGAATAGTCTCGGCTGATTGAATCTTTTTAACTTCTGCGAAGACATTTATATTATTAAGGACGGGATAATCATACCGAATACTCTCAGGAAGAGTGAATTGATTTGATTCCTTTATTTCACGTACGTCTTTTTCGGTATCATTAATTAATTGAGGGAGTGCCGCAATTTCACCGACAATAAAGAGAATCTTTCCAGAGTTGAACTCCAGTTTAGACTGTATTTTATCAAACTTGTACGCGGAAATACGATGTGCCTCAGATTTCGCATCCAGTTTAAGGTAGTTAATCAAAGTAAGAAATAAGAAATTAAGGCCATTAAGGGAACTTACAATTGTAGAACTGTAGGAATATTCTTTAAGTACCGAGCCAATAACTGCGCAAAGGGCGGTAATTACAATTGTAGGAATCATTAAATAATTCAGTCGTTGTTCACATAATGTCTTGGCCTCTGTGTATAGAATTTTCTGACCTTTTAAATACATGGCTATAATGTCGCAAATCATAGAGCCATTTGATTCTTTATAGTTAAATGCCTCTTTTAACATTGTATCAACCTGACGATATTGAAACGCTACGGTTGGAAGGGCATCTAAAGCAGAATTCTCCCCATCGCTATCATCTTCTGATCTTGTGTCACTGGGGACAGGAAGAGCAATATCACTAGGAACAGCAGTAGTAACACTAGTAAAAGGAGTAGTAACAGGTGTAACAGCAAGAGAAGAAGTAGAAGTAGTAGTATCAGTAATAGGATCAGTAACAGGATTAGGATTACTATCTGGGTTTATATCAGAATTCATTTATTAGTATATAATAGACTATATTTAAATGGCTGATAAAATATCCGAAGAAACACGAAAAATATTAATTGCTCAAGCCGCTTTATTAGATAATATTTTACAAGAAGATACTACCAAACAAAAATATAAAATAAATGCGAGAGTTTCACCTTATAATCCAACAGAAAAAGTAGTATCTAACTCAGAACAAAAAAAGATAAATACAATTAAAAAACTATACGGATTTTAGAATGGCTGATAAAAAAAATAAAACAGGTATCTCTAAAGTTTTTAATAGTATAATAAATCCACCAAAAAAAACAGAAAAGCAAGAAAAGCAAGACAAGCAAGACAAGCAAGACAAGCAAGACAAGCTAGACAAGCCAGAAAAGCCAGAAAAGCAAGAAGAACGTGCTGTAAATCCTATGGCAATACGACCAGACAATCTAAAAGTATCGCTTAACAAACCAAACAAAAAAATAGATGCGATTAAATCTCTGTTTGGTTTTTAGAATGGAGTCAAAAGTTAGAAATATTCGCTACAAGGCAAGTGATATTCAACATCCCCAACTAACACATAAAGCAAGTTTGATAAGTCCCTACAATCCAGAGGAAATGGTATTAGATCATCAGTCTACTACAAAAATAATTAATCCACTTGTTATTAATAGTAATACTAATAGTAATACTAATACTATAACAAAATTGAAAAGGTTATTTGGATTATAAGATAGGTGGTATAAAGTATTTAGTGTATTATATAATGCCGATTAATCAATATTAATGCCGCATGAGAATGTTATTTTAAGAACAAAGTTAATAAATATATCTGAATTAATTGTAACTAATAAAGATGTATATATTTGTGAAAATATGTCTATAAAGAGGCGTATTAATAAATTTATAGAAGATAAACTTACTCCAATTAAAGATATTAAAGATATTTCCCTTATTGATGAAGGAATTAAGGTATTAAAATTACATATATTAGCATTAATGGTGAAAGAAGGTTGTTATCTTCCGTGACCGCCTCCACCTCCTCCACCACCACCTCCTCCACCGCGACCGCCTGCTCCTGGCGCTCCACCATTTCCGCCGCGGCCGCCGCCGCCCCATGGACGACCACCACCTGGATATCTGCCGCCATCACCACCAGGATATCTGCCCCCATTCCAATAGCGATGACCTATGCCTCGTCCATAGCCATATCCTCCATCACCACCACCAGACCACCATCCACCCCAGTAAGGCCACCAGTTATAGCCAGCCCAAGGATATACAACAGTTTCTGGGTATACAGGTAGTTGTTGATCATATACAACAACAGTCGCAGGTTTATTGTAGATAGAGCTTACGAAATAAATCGCATATCCTGCTGCTGCTCCGTAAAGGATAAAAAGGAATACATCTAATACTTTCATCTCTCTATATTATTAAATTATAATTTAGTCACTATTATAAAATAGATGAATAACTTCTATAGTCTTGTCAGTTGTATTGTTAGGATTTATCCAATATTCTATTTGATTCTTTAAAGATTCTA
>Ga0214921_10005297_pt1 | contig 18320 bp, 53 predicted proteins | sample LL1505_MetaG_FD_177992 | JGI IMG/M metagenome (GOLD analysis project Ga0214921, IMG submission 177992) | Freshwater microbial communities from Lake Lanier, Atlanta, Georgia, United States - LL-1505 | ecosystem: Environmental > Aquatic > Freshwater > Lake | place: USA: Georgia | collected... | reverse complement strand
CTATGAGTGATGGTCAGCGTGTTAGTGTTATGGAATATTTACATCAACTTAGAAGCATTGCCAATGCTCTTGGATTTGAAGAGTTTCATTTTGACGGTGCTAAAGGTGATCCGCCAAGAGGTTATAGGTAATGTTTAATAGACTAGTTTGGATGATTGAAGAGCAGGTAACTGCAGAATTAATAAACTATGGAGCATATACATCTAGAGTAAAGTTTGTATATGAAGGATTAGAATATGATGAACTTGTAATGAATGATGAATTTATCTTATATTCCGAACTAGGTGTTGATCAAGAAATAGTTGATGAGTAATGGAAGATCTTTTTAATAAATATTTACAAGAAAACGGTGATAGTACAATATCACAAAATAATCAAGACCTTTTAGTGTTATTCCTATTAGGTGAAAATCCTGGATTTTTTGTTGAATTTGGAGCTGATGATGGACTTGCTTTAAGTAATACATACATATTAGAAAAAGAATTTAATTGGTCTGGCATTCTTTGTGAGCCATCAAATCTTTCCCAAAGAGCATTAATTGAAAATCGTAACTGTTTTATTGATTTTAACTGTGTATCTGATAAATCTGGAGATACAGTATCGTTCATTGAAACAGGTAATGGATTGTCATCTCTTGAAAAATATGCATATAATGATATGTGGGCGGATAAAAGAAAAGAAGGATACTCATATGAAGTATCAACAATATCATTATCAGATCTATTAAACAAATATAATGCCCCAGAAATAATTGATTATATATCTATAGATACTGAAGGTTCTGAATTTGATATCTTAAATGCTTATGATTTTTCTAGAACATTTAAGGTCATTACGGTTGAGCATAACTATACCGACAATCGTGAAAAAATATATGATCTTTTATCATCTAAAGGCTATGTTAGAATATTAGAAGATATCTCAAAATGGGATGATTGGTACGTTCATAAATCAATAATAAATTAGTTAAATAAAGTTTAAAAATAGGGTATAAAATATACTACCCAAATAGATTAAAGTGCCTAGAAATGGCTCTACTGGCTTTTTAAAGCCATTTATGATACAATGATTATACACAGAAGCAAGGATACAATGGGGTATGTTTGAGCGTAAGGTTAGAGAGGTTTTAAAAGTTGTTAACAGAGACACCGTGGACGTGGAAATTGATCCTAGATTTGCTATCTACTTTGAATAAAGACACAAAGTCTGAAGAATAAAAAATCCAATAAAATAATTTTATTACATTATGAAAATAACGGCGTTTTCGGCGAGAAAGAACTAAACCGCCAAATAATCCAAAGGACCACGACAGCCGATAGACAGTTCTATAGAGGCAGAAACTGCCGTCTTAACTCTCTTTTCGGCTGATTTCCAAACGGCGGTGGTATACAATGATCCCATAGCAATAGATGCCCCTGAACCAATAGCCATATACTCTACAGGCAATACTTGCCAATCTGAGGTATCCATTAAATATAGCTCTCCAGATACTCCAATTAAAAATGAAGCGTGAGCACCTTCTTTTAAATCTACACCAGAATCTACCAATGCCTTGCGTACCGCAGTTACAAAGGTAGTTCTCATAAACTTTTCTACATTTTTCTTAGGTGGAGTAGGTAGCGTCATATAATGCAATAATTGTCCAGTTCCAGGACAATCTGCATATCCAATGATATATGGACCATTTTGACGGATTTTAGGAGCAGACATAGACACAATAATATCGTCATCTGAGATACCTCTATCTGAACACATATGAACTGTGTCATTATCTAGTAGTCCTACAATTACCGTCATTTTTTCTTATCCTCGTAATACTTTTTGACATTATATACACAATTAATTGCTACAAATACCAAAACCAAAAATTCTATAATTATCATTATTTTGCTCCTGCAATGTGGCATTTGTCACATTTATTTATACCATTTTCTGGAAACCAAATGTCTAGTTTCTTAGCACAGATAGCACATTTAATCATTTATTAAACTCCGCAGGTAGTGTTAAATAGTTGTCTGGATTAGATTCATTCCATTTGGCTAAAGCACCTTTAAGAATGTCAATCTTTTCATCTGCATATAATGGTCTTCCTAAATCTTCTTCAATTTTTGGAAGAGATTGTACCATAATATCTAAAAACTCTTTAATATTCATCATTATCCTTCATTTGCTGTCTTATTTTGTCTAGAAAATCTTTTTCCGTACCGCATCTCATTTTTTTTATTTGCTCTTCTTTTTCAAAAAGTTCCCATAATGTTGGTTTTTCTGCTAAGGCAAAAAGTAATTGTTTGCCATATATTTCAGTAGTAGGGCTAGATAGCCAATCAATGGCTAGTTTTCTAACAGCTTTATCACTCAAAGCAATCCATTCTTTCTCTTAGGTTTCGGCGGGTTAGCCAAAAGACGATCTACATACTCCCCATATATACTAATAAACATCTCTTCATATTCTTTAGGGGATAATACTACATCATTTTCCTGACAATACGATTCTATTTGTTTTCTCACTTTTTCCACAATAGTCATACACAAATTATATCAGAGTATATGCTGATTGTAAAGGTTTATCTTCCGCCCAAAGTTATCCACAGATATACACAAGTTATCCACAGTTTATCCACAATATATGTTTATCTAATAGTTTAGATATTGATATGTAAATATTTTAGATTTGTATGAGTAATTCGGCAACCCAAAATACTCCATCGTAATCCATTTTGCTCCACATATATCCACAATTCCAGTGAAATTATGCTTTCATCGTAATCCCAAATGAAAAAACCCTTGACAAATGTGTGAAAATATGCATATAAAATGCATCAAAAACACTAATAAAACTATCAAAAATGATAGAAAACAGTGTAAAAATGCAGGATTTTAGTACAAAATGCTCTGATTTTATATCATTATTATTATCTCTATAGTATATATGGTAATAAGTCAAGAGATTTTTTGATAAATCCCCGCAAATTTTTGATCTCTTCGTAATGTCTAACAAAATAATCTTAGGGTCGATGCCATATTTCAAAGAATTGTTCAAATGTTTCCAATTGTTCAATGTGTGATAAATCTAATTGTGATTGAGATCGGATTTCAGTCAGAATCTTATCCATTATCCCATTTACAGGCATAACATATACACCAGCTTTAGTATAGTTTTCCATTATCTTATATGCATATAGTAAACCATCTACATATGTCTTATCTTGATCCATTTTTTCTAACTTCCCGTGATTTTTTTCACTTGTTCGTAATGTATGTTAAATTTTTTAAGGGGTCGACCCTACCCCTACCAAAAAGTCAATACCTTTTGATAGGGGATTTTAGGTTAAACAAGGAAATCTGGCATTTTTACAGTACCGTCATCATTGTATTCAATGTTCTCACCAAGTTCCTCATAATAATTCATTGCCTGTACCCAATCATTTGCGTTTAGGCGTGACATTGTATCCATTTGTGAGTTTGTAAGGTGAGCCAAGAATAACGCATTAAAACTAGTATCTGAGAAAATGTCTGATAATTTCTTTGCTTTGTTTCTATGTTTGTTTATCCAATCCATAGATTTCCTTTCGGTCTATTGTATCAAAAATAAGGGTAATTGTCAAGGCTATTAAGCTTCCCAATTACTGTCATCTCTAATAAATAGAACCGCCCAATCTACAGCATTATAAAACTCACCAAATACTTCTCCATCTGGCAATACATCATCGTTCCAGACTTCCCACCAAGGGTTATTCTCGCAGATGTAAATGTCCCTGTCGCCCCACAAATCGAATAGGGCTTCTAGTTCCTTATCAGTTTTGGCAAATCGTTCCAAGTCGTCTGTATAGCGACAGACATTGACCTCGTGTTCAACCCACTCGCCTGTATCTAAATCTTCCGCTGGGATCGAAATACGCATCTCTCCATTACGAGCAACGTGCAAGGTACGGTCTTTATAAGTCAATGTAGCCAATGAATCACACTCGTGGGTATATGTCCAAAACTCAGCAAACTGTCTATCTTCAGGTACTACATCATAGTATTCAATTAGTACATCATCTCTAGTTTCTTTAGTCATTTAATAAATTCCTTACTGTAGTAATAGCACTAGCATACCCATTATGCCAAGCCTTGTCAAGGTCTATCTCTTCATATTCCCCAGCTTCTAAAAGATTATCCCAATTGGCTTTATCTTGTGATTCTATGTCTGCTAGGACATCTTCCATATGTTTAATTAATTCATCTTTATTCATTGATTAACTCCAAATCTTCGTGGGTAAGAAATAGGCAATTTGCATCGATTTCAAAGTAGTAGCCTTCTGGTAGTTGGCTTTCTAACCAGCGTAAAGCATCATCAGCCACATAAGCCATATCTTCAAGTACAGCCTCGTCATATGTTATAGCCTGTGCTTTTAGTTCTTTCCAATCTTCAACATTGATATCCCACCCAAAATGTATGGCGGTTTCAACAACATCAAAGTCAAAGAACAGACCTGAAAGGTCAGTTCCGTCAATCCAACAGCCAAGTTGGTTTTCAGTTACATCTGCTAAGTTATACACTTTCTGCATTTTCAATCTCCGTTACTTCAAAGTATCTTGTGCTTACATCTATAATTTCTAAATCATCGGGGGTTAAGAATTGGACGGCAGTATCAAGGGCTTCCTGATAACTATTTGCTTCCACATAACCACGATAACTTATTTCTTCAGATAGTTCTACTTCATACTTTTTCATAATTACCCCATAAATCCATAGTCATAAACATTTACTTCATCGGCACTAAGTTCCTCTGTGATTTTAACATTGGCATTTTCAATGGTATCCCAAACTTCCTGCCACTCTAACCAATCAAGACTAGATAGCGTTTCAGCATTTAGGTCTGGTAGTTTGTCTAAAAGACTATCTGGCACTTCTACTTCCTGCCAAATGTCCTGTGTGAGTGTAAGTTGTCTAATTAGTTTCATAGTGAAATCCTATCAGTTTTAGGGGGTATTGTCAATAGTAATTGGGGCAGGTGCATAAAAAGCATCATTAAATGTATCTACAATAACCTGACATAAATCATCATAGACCCATTGTCTATCTATCTCAAGATAGTTAGATTCAACAGTATCCATATATGTCAGAATATTCTCCTGGAGCTGTTCCTTTAATTCATCTAATGTCATTTCTTTGCTCCAATAAATATTCTAGGATAAACATTGTAAAATACTTCTACAAGTCTTAGGGCATTGTCCCAATTTTCTAATTCGATACCTGTTGCTTCGTGCATTTCAACTAAATCATCTGCTAGTTTTTCTAGCAGTTTTGGATCGATTTCTTTATTCATCATCTACTCCACTATCTTCTGGGTAATGAACAATCTCTGTTACATCTATTGAATAGACTTCGCCAAACATAGCATACTCTTCCCAATTCCAGCCTTGCTCTTCGGCTTCTTGGGGGCTGTCGGCTTCTACTTCATACATAAAATTAACAGTTACTTCTACATCATACTTAGGCATAAGATACTTCCTCAATTTCTGTTTCGTATACAAATTCTAGTGGGCGAAAACCACACCAATCATAAATAAATTCGCTTGCTTTCCGTTCAATTATCTGCTCTTCATAAATAGTATCGCTTAGTGAATTCCTTGGATTAGGATTTACTAGTTCTGCTTCATCTACATCTACGGTTGTAGTTAAAACAAAATAGTCAGATACAAATGTTACTTTATAGGTACTCAAGTGTTACTCCATTATTCTCATAGTCGATTGCTTCTTCTTCCATTTCTACGTTATGACCCTTTGCTGAAAAGTAATCAAACATTTCTTCATAGTCTACATCATTTGGGTTGATAAAGTCAAGAGAATAATCATCTAATTCTTCCTGTGTTACTTCAATAAATAACTTATGCTCTACAGTAACAGTATAGTTTTTAGTTAGTAGTGGCATTTGATAACTCCTCTATTTGCCATTGGTCAAACTTCTGACCGTTTTCATCTTCAATCTCGTGGTAATCTGGATACCATTTACCATCTGCATAGATTTCTTCTGCTTCTTCAAGGCTATCTGCTGTGATGTAGCCATAAACAATGACTTGGTAGTCGGGCATTTTTCTCCTTAGTTGGTTGATACACAAATCCTATCACACTACACCGACATTTTTCAAGGGTTTTTCCGTGAATTTTTATGCTCTTCGTAAATAGAAGGTTTTTAGGGTCGACCTAATTTCCTGTGAATTTTTAGATCCTTCGTAAATAGGCAGCTTTTGGGGTCGCCCCTTTGGGCATAAAAAAAGAAGGGTTTTTTGTGTGGTTATCCCTTGCCACATCTTTTCTACCTACCCGCAGACTTAGCCCTCGCTACAATAAACAACATAGGTGTCGTAGTCTTGGATTTCATAGTCTGAGTTTTCACTTATGATGTCAAACGAGAAATCGTGACCCTCTACACTATCTGCTTCAGTACCAACAGGTAATGTCATTGTAACCGAGAAAGTTACATTTACATCAACGGTGACTTCGTTGGTAAGTTCAATGTTAAGCAAACGAGCAATTTCGTCTGCGTGGTCGCCAAGTTCATCATAATTTTCAATTAGATAGTCACGAACATTGTCAATCTGACCGTTTAGTTTTACGATACGCTGTTTGCGGATTTCATCATTATTCTTTAGTGATGTTACTTCGTGTGCCTCTAGCACAAGTGGTGTCACACCTGAATAAACAGGCTGATGAACATTTACAACAATCTTGGCGTATGGGTCATACACCAATTCTGCTTCTAATGGTTCGCTTGGGAATGATTGCATTTCTGTCATTTTAGTTTTCCTTTTGGGTAGTTGTTGTTACTGACAAGTCTAGCACATCTGTGCCAGAATTGTCAAGGGTTAGTTCAGCAATTCTATCTTTTAGTTGCTGGGCTGGTGGGCAATCGTTAAAGTAGTAATCTAATTGCTCTTCAAGTGCTGAAATGTCTGTTTCTGATAAATCAAACACATCTTCACCCCAATTACAATGTGAACAAGGTACATCAAACTCTACAAAGTCTGCGTGTGATGGGTCATCTACCCACTGCTCGGATACAAGTTCACCACCTGCGTAGTGTTGTTTGCCAAGATAGAAATTGGCTTCCTCTGTAATCTCAAACTCAAACTCAAGATTAGGGAAACGCTTTGCCATAGCGTCATACGCTTCTACGGCTGGTGACCAAGCGGTATCAAAAGCCCAACAAAAATAGTAATTACCATCATTACGCTGGTCAATGTTGATGTATTCTCGGTCTAAGAGAATGTCCCACTTAGTACCCCAATTACGAACATTCCAATGATACCAATCCATACCATTAGCCATTTCGTTGGCTATGTTTTCTACTATGCTTGTACCCTCTGGGGCTGGTTTGAAAGTATGGTCACTCCAATAAGCAACAAGGTCGGTAGGGGTAACAAAGTTCCAGAAAACACCTTTAGCATTTTCATCTACTTCTACTTCATTAGTACGCCAATTCTTATGGCGTGATGTGTGTGGCTGGTCACAGAAGTCAAGAAACTCTACGAGTTCTGCTTCTGTCTTAGCACTTACGATAACTGAATTGAAACACCAATTTGGCATTTGTATTTTCCTTTCGGTAGGTTGATAAATCAAGCATACACCATAGGTCTGACAAAAACAATACTTTTTTCAGTGAATTTTTGGAAGCTTCGTAAATAGGGGATCGGGGGGTCGACCCCCGAAGGGCTGGAGATTAAACTCCAGCCACTTCCTTTACAATGTCAAGCAACTTATTTTTCTCTGCATTTACAACAGGGTCAAAACCTGCCGTACCCATAAGCAACGACTCGTCATTTCCACGACTTGTGCGAAACCAATCAAGGCGTTCTGTCAATGCGTTGTAAGCACCCCACGCATTACCAGCAATCATACCGTTGGTGTCACCAACATAGATTTCCTCTAGCAAGTCAATCTTGTTTTCCCACTTTTTCATAGCACCCTTTTTATCTGCTTCTGGCATTGGGTAAGCAAGTGAAACAATCTGGTCAAACTGTGACTTAGTGATTTCAGTTTCAATCATAGCCTGTGCAAGTTTGTCAAACTCATCAAGGTAAGCATTGGCAAGACCAAGTGCTTCACGAGCCTGTGCAACTCTACCGTCAATAGATTGCGTGTGGCGTAACTTGAAAGAGTGTTTAGCACCCTTGCGGAATACTGCGGTATGAGTATTCATACAGGTTAAACGAATTGGTGTGACAGTAGCCTGAACAGCACTAGAACCATCGTGGCTAGTAGAAATTGCAAGATAGTTCTTGACAACATCACGAACACCATTAGGGTCAAGTACGGTTTCACGCTCTAGGGCTAACGCACCGAAAACGATACGACCATTTTTAAGCGAACCAGCAACTTCCCAACGCCCACCGTCAAGTAGGTTGTCACCGAAAGCAAACAATTCCTCGTTCTGCAAGGTCTTGTAACGCTGTCCAACAACAGACAAAACATTTGGGTGCTTGTCCTCTGGGTGGTCACGCACAACTAGAAAATTGCTAGTTGTAGATGAATAGTTTTCTGGCAACGGAATGTCCTCTAGGCGAACATTCCAATTATTTAGATTTGCTAAAGATAGCATTTCTGATGTAGTTACTTCATCTTGGAAAACAGTTCCAAGTTGGTGGTAGGCAGGTGTACGCAACGAAGCGTAAGAAGCCTGACCGTTGATGATTTCAATCTGGTCAATCGCCATTTTTTCTCCTTAATTAGATTTACAAACTAATCATAGCACAGGGGTACGACATAAATCAAGGTTTATTTTAGAAAACTTCGGGGATTTTTTGGATCTATCGTAAATGGAGCTTCGGGGGGTCGACCCCCGATGGGCTAGAGTTTGCTACTAAGCCCACCAAGAAATAACAAAATAAAAACAATTATGTAAAAATACTTCACTGTTCCAACTTTTCAATCAGCAATTCATAAAAATGCTGGTAATTCTCATAGTCCTCAAATGTATCTATCCATTCCAATAATTGGTCTTTACAATGTTGAATACCATCTTGGAAACCTTCCTCATAGTTACTAATAAGAACCACCACACAATTCTGCAAGTTTATCAGATACAAAATTGTAGTCTAAGCGAATAGCAGGGAAATCGTCAATACCTAACCAACTAAAACCATCAAAGATTTCTCTATCCTCAAAATGTGCAATAGTTGTTCCCACATCTAATTTGAAACATTGTTCCTCTGTATCCCAAATAACAACATAGTGATACTGCATTATTCTACCTCTGCCCCATAAACATCAAACTCAAAATACTGATTTACTATTTTCAAGTCCTCTGCCATAAGTTCATCAAAAATCTTTATTGCTTCATCTTGTGTATCGGCTTCTACAATGTCCTCAAACTCGGTTACTCGTTTAGATGAAAAGTAATACTTAGGCATTATTATCCTCTTTCGTTAATAGGTTATGTAATAATACTATCTCATCATCTGACATTTTGTCAAGGACTTCCCAATTTATTACTGCTTCCCAATCTATCATTATGCTATTACCAATCCAAACTCGTCACATACTGCCTGTACGGAGTCGCTAAGAGCATCTAAAAAAGACTCTCGCTCGTTGTAAGGCAACTGTTCTAAATAAATCTGTTCTATTTCTGCTTTCCACGCTAACTGTGAGCGGTAAGTATTGCCACACTCGGCACATTGTTCTGACATTTCTATTCCTTTGCGGTAGGTTGTAAAACTATCTTATCAGTTTTGGTGGGTGGTGTCAAGGATTATTCTGACTCTAGTTCTACAACACTTTCAATGTCAATACTATTCCAATCATAGGTAACATTGTTAATTAGTGGCAAGCCATCCCAATCTATGTGACTTTCGTTAATGTCCTCTATGTTACCATCATAGTCAATAACAATACTATCGGATACATAGGCTGTAAAGTTAATTTCATACTGTGGCATTTTATCTCCTTGTAGTAGGCTGGTATGTATGTGGGGAACGGTTCTTTAGTTCTAGAATTTCAAACCATTTCTCGTACCGTCTAGTGGTATTAGCCCCACATACAACTACTACTTTACACCATACCACTGACATTTTCAAGACTTTTTTTGGCAAATTTTTAGACCCCTCGTAAATAGGGGATCGGGGGGTCGACCCCCGAAGGGGTGGATTACCACCATTCTATGTCTAATTGGGCGGAACTACCAAATAGTGCCTGAATAAATCCATTAGCATACCAACGGTGTAGAGCGATTTCTTTATCAAATTCAAATGGGCAAACTTCTAAAAACTTTTCCCAATGGTGGTCTATGTCCTCTGAATAAATTGACCAGTTACCCTCACGGTATTGACGACTAATTGTTGCTCTCACTTATTCTCCTAATAGTTTCTTTAGTGCTTCTGGGTCTGTACCATTCATAGAGTTTCTAATGTGTTCTGATACACCGTCAAACTCACGATTGAAAAAATCACCGCTACCGTTTTCATCATAGATACGATAGGTAATTTTATTACCAAATGTTTTATGAGTTGTGTTGTTGTACATTACATCAGAACCGAAATCAAAACGACCAATAAAGTCTATCATTGCTTCGGTGGTAATGTCTGACAAGCCAAATCCGTATTCACCTGTTTCAAGCATTTCTCGGATAATGTCAAGTTCATCATAAGTAGTTTCAATAGCGGTAGTAATCTTGAATGTCATTAGTTCCATTCCTTTTCGTAGTTGATAATTGCGTAATCGCTTGTTCTTGGGTTGTACAAACACTCTACCACAAAATCGTGGCAATGTAAAGAAATTCTGAAAGTTTTTACTATTCCGTCAAGAATTAAACCTTCGTATTCATCTGTTGGGCAGGAGTGGTGAAGTAGTTCCCACATTAGAGAACCTTGTGGTACAGGCTGTAGATTTTCTAGTAATCGTTTCATTTGACTCATAAGAACAATCTATCACATACCACTGACATTTTCAATAGTTTTTTCGGTGATTTTTTGTATACATCGTAAATAGGGTGGCTAGGGGTCGACCCCGCAGCTTGGCGATCTGGATGGGACTTGAACCCACGACCTTTGCCGTGACAGGGCAACGCTCTAACCAACTGAGCCACCAGACCTTAGTACCCCCATAGGGAATTGAACCCTATCCCTCACGATGAAAGCGTGAAATCCTAACCAATAGACGATGGGGGCGGTGTGGCTTACCAAGAAGCCTGATACTCAAAATAATCAAACTTACTGTTTAGGCAGTTTTCAATTATTTCAAGAGTGTTTTCTAAATCCTTGTAGTACCACTCGTCAATTTCATAAGAGCCAAAGAAAAATCCCGAACTTGGTGGTAATAAATCTTTAGCAACATCAACGCCTTGCGGTGTGTAACGAACTGCCAAAACTTCTAAGCACAAACTTTTTAGTTCCTCTAGGTTCTCACGACCAACAAACATTTTCTGGCATTCATCTACACCGTTGCCAATAGTTTCAACAAACCAATGGTGGATTTGATTAGCCTTACGCCAATAACCCATAGGGAAATCAACAGTAATTCCTGCGTGACCGTCTGGAAGTTTTACATCAAACTGTCCAACTAATTGTGAAAAGATTGGATTTTCTGAACGAACATCATTTTCCCAATCCCAACGAGAGATGTATTCGCTTGCGGTTAAGTATTGGTCTAAGCCCATTTTGTTTTCCTTTTTTGTCGGTAGGTAAAAAGTTTATCAGATTATTTAGTTAGTGTCAAGGATTATTGGGGGTTTAACCTATTATGTGCGTTAAGTTTTACAGTCACGCTGGCGAACCTTAGACTGTCCCCCAATTTTGTGGGCGAGGTAGCAAAGCACTCTAATGAACCTATCTTACCTAGTGCAAGACCCACAATCCTGACTAGACTACTTTACAGTAGTCCAGCGGTCTTGACCATTTACATCAAGACGGATACGCAAAGAGCCATTTGCGTTTTCTTTGACTTCCTTTACAGTACCTGTCACCTTTGATTTCTGCGTGGTGAAACTTGTACCAATTTCTGGCTTTGTCATTTGCTTCCTTTCGTTTGTTTGATTACTCTAATCATACACCATAACACCGACATTTTCAAGATTTTTTTTATTTTTTTTTGGGAAATTTTTAGACCCCTCGTAAATAGGGGATCGGGGGGTCGACCCCCGAAGGGGTGGCTTAAAGCCACTCGGTCAAATCGCCATCTTCATAGTAATCCAACTTATGACCATCTGCTTCGGCAATTACTTCCCAAAGTTGTTCTTCTGTAAAATCACCGTCTGGATACCACTCTGCTAGTAATTCATAAACTGCCTTGTTCATTGAAAGAAATCCTTTTCTACTTCATCTGCCGTGTAGCCGTGAGCAAATCTGTGAGCAATAACAATACGCATACTGTCTGTCGCACTGTCAATTAGTTCCCACATCTCATCTGTCCAAGTGTCGGTGACTACTGTAAGCATACCGTCATTGTCACCATAATTTCCGTCTGTTGCGAAATAATGTGTTGTCATAAGATTATCCTATCAGTTTTAGTGGGTGGTGTCAAGGAAAATCCTAGACGCCCTGCCAAATCATCATACTATCAAATGAATAACCATTTACAGTTTCTTTTACTAGGTCAATCTCAACGGTATCGGTTGCCCAAAAGTTTGGTTCATTGTTAGGGTTGATAGCAAAAATACCATAACCTGTTTCGTCAAGCACTTCGTTTTGGATAAGGTATGAGATAACCATACGAGTCCAATAAGAATGGTCACCCCTGCGTGGTTCTGCGTGACGAATAGCAGATGCTAAATCCTGTTCCCAACTATCTGCACCCCAATGTGAATAAAGTGCTACTGCGTGGTCTGTTCCGTCATTGAATACAAAGTTTACTCTTGCACCCATTTTATTTCTCTCTTTCGGTAGGTTGATAAGTTCATCTTAGCACATAGGTCTGACATTTTTCAAGACTTTTTCCGTGAATTTTTATGTGCTTCGTAAATGAAAGGCTAGGGGGTCGACCCCCGAAGGGGCTGGTTATGAACCAACCCTCTCGCAAGTTGTGTAGAAAAATAAAATGTTTTCGGCGGGTATGTAAATAATTTCATCACCGTTTAGAGTTTCAAAAGATAACATACCGTTTTCAATCTGATACTTATTGTCTGGGTGAACATTTACAAACTCATAAGGGTTAGCATAGTTTGTTGGGTGTGGGTCATACTGAACATAAAGGTTAGTTTGAAATTCCATTTTAGTAATCATCTCTCGCTTCGGGTACGCTATGACCGCATAGCATACAAGTTGGGTTATCTCGGTCTGTCACATTGACAATCGGGTGAACTTTACAGGCTTCCATTTTTTACTAATTCCTTTCGCTCTGTTTCGGTTAGTCCGCCATAAGTGCCGTATTCAATGTTTAGGTCTAATGCGAATTGTAGGCACTCATCTTTTACAACACACGCATTACATAGTGCTTTTGCTTTATCTACTTTGCTTTTCAATTCAGAAAAGAAAAGTTTGGTATCTGCTTCTAGGCAGTTTGCTTTATCTTGGAACATAGTTACACCTTACCATAGGGGTCTGACATTTTTTTAATCTAGGTTTAAGCCCTCTGCGAGAGAATTAGCAATAAGTCTAACTTCGGTTGCCCAATTCTCTACACCTGCGTGTAGCATTTGTTCGGATAGGGTGAATAGTTGTTCCACATAATCTGGAACGCTATCTGGCAATGTACGCAAATCTGATTCATCATCATAGTGTTGCCAATGTTTTGTCACCTCGCTATTTGCGTAAGCAATTTCACACTCTCCACAACCAATGTGGTATTCAACGAGTGATGAAACATAAGAACCATCTGGGGCAATGTAGTCAATTATCTTTTTTATCGTTTCCATAGTGAATACTCTACCATACCCCTCTGACATTTTTGGTAAAAAAACATACAAATTTCAGGCAATTTTTTGAAGCTGTCGTAATAAGGTTGGCTGCGGGGGGTCGACCCCCGAAGGGTGAGGACTACTCGGAGTCCTCATTTTCGTCAAGCCAAGCATCATCTATGTAGTATTCATCATAGTCAAGCCAAGAGTCAAGGTGGTGCTGTTCTACGATTGCCCAAGCAGGTGCGGTTGGATAACCTTTGTAAGAAATACCGTCAGGCAATTCAATTTCTAAGTCAGTTTCACCTGCGTTGCAAGCGTCAATGGCTTCAATGCAAGGCTGTACCATAGTTATTGGAATTGGTGGATAGTGGTTGCTTGTAAGTTGAATTGCAATTTGCTGTTCAAGGCTAATGTCAATTCCGTACTCGGATAGGCTTGCTAGTTCATTTGCTGTGTTGTTACCCATTAAGAGTTACCAACCTTTCTTGTGTTTCATTTTGCGAGTGTACGCTTTTTTGTTTTTGTGAGTACCGCTTGCGTTGCTACGGCGTAGTTCCAAACGAGCCTGTAATTGTTCAGGCGTTGCTTGTGTTGGTGCGACTAACTTTTTCATAGTTCTACCTTAGCAGATAGGTCTGACATTTCTTGAACGACCTCGTTAATTTTGCGTTGTAGCGAGTCGGCAATTTGTCGCTTGCCAAGTCCGTTGTCCAAGCCAATGGCTAATACATAGGCAGCCTTAATCCAACCGTGACTTCGTTCAGGTCGTGAGTATTTTACTTTTTCCAATTCGTAGGAAACATTAACTAATTCATCTACGAGTTCTGTGAGTGATTTCTTGTCTGCCATTTGGTTCTCCTTTAGGTTGTTGATTTCATCTTAGCATAGGGGTCTGACATTTTTTGGGAAATTTTTGGGCGTGTCGTAATCGGATCTCTAGGGGGGGGGTCGACCCCTTGCCCCGAAGGGCTGGTGGGATTAGTTTTCCCAACCAAATAAAGAACCTTCAGCATAGTCATCAATAAGGTAATCTAAGTCACCTTGACCAAACATAGCGTCCCAACACTCACCACAAGTGCCTGTGATAAAGCGTTCACGAACATCAACATCAAAATCGGAAAGCACATCTTGAACATAGCCACCCTGATTGTAAAGAAATAATTTTTCAGGAGAAATTTCAATAGAGATGCTTTCCTGACAGGTAGGGCAAGTCTTTGAAGTAACTACATAAGCGGATAGGTCAGCGGTCTTAGTTGGGTTAAGTAGAGTGAACATCTGTTCCCTTTCGTTGGTTGATAAAATTATCATAGCATAGGGGTCTGACATTTTTCCGTGAAATTTTTATGGCTACCGTAATAACAATAACTGTGGGGGTCGACCCCGAAGGGTCGGTGCTATGAACCAGAACACGCACCAAGTATTAGCAAAATTATTATGATAGCAATAATGTATCTCATTATTCGGCAGACCCCCTAAAGATAATCCAGATTAGTGCCTGAGTTGTGCGAGGTGTTAAACCTAATTCTCTTGCAACATCTTTAACCGCTTGTGCCATTTCTCGGTATTGTGTTTTGTTAGGTGCATTAGTATCTAATCCGCCAGCGTAGCACATCCAAACATCTATGGTAACTGCATTTTCATCACCAGCGATTGCCCGAGCAAACGCATTTGTTTTTAATCCCTTAAGTGCATTGAAACCTAGCACTAAACTATTTTGTGCCATAACTAAATTGTTTTTTAGTCCTGTTGCCTGTCCTGTGTGTGCAAACTCTAACGCCTGAACAACATTTCTATTCCAACGCTGACGAGGTGAGAACGATGAAACAACACTAGCACCAATTTCTAGTGTTGCGTTAATGCCACGATTTGCAAGAATACGCACAACATCGTGTGCCACTAATTCTGCGTCTGAATACCATTGCGAGGCTAATTCAATTTGGGTAGCGGTTGCACTCTTAGCGATTTCAAGGTAGCGGTTAAAGTAGGTCATTTTTCCCCTAACGGTTGATGTGATTACATCCTACCACATACCACCGACATTTTCAGGCATTTTTTCGGGCGTGTCGTAATTTATTTTTGATCGCAGGGGGTCGACCCCTTGCCCCGAAGGGCTGGTGTTACAAGAGATTTTGGTCACGCATTTCCTCATAATAGGAATCTGGGTCGCAAATTGGACACCATTGCAGATTACAATCGCATTTTTCAATCACGAGAATCGCCTTTCGGTTGGGTACAAAACAAACATAGCATAAGGCTCTGACATTTTTTAAAAAAAAATAAAAAAAATTTTTCCGTGAAAATTCCCGTGACATTCTTAATATACATCTTAATAGCTGCGGGTCGAACCTTTGCGGGTCGACCCATCGGGCGTGTCGCCCGAGGGCTGGCTACCAATTAGGCTGTTGCCCCTTATGAGTTTCGCAAGTGTTACCTGTACCGCTAGGAATAACCTTGAAACAGATTACGCAAGCAACCTCAATAGCGTTACTATCTAGCAACGCTAACTCTAATTCATTTTTTTCATCATCGGTTAGTTCATCAAAAGATTTCCAACCAGCACCTTGATAGTCCATTAAAAAGTTTTTTATGTATCCCATTACAGCACCACCATTTCATTTTTTAGTGCGTCAATCTCAGATGTTAGACGCTTTTTGATTTCATCGGTAGTCAAACCGTAGTCTGCCCAAACCGCAAACATCGCATAAAGGCGAACATAAGCACAACTCACATTGTCTAGTGACGGATAAAGGCGGTTGTCACGCTCAATCATTAGTGACTTTAGTTCGTCTGATAGTTCCATAACTGATTTCATAGTTACCTCTTTCGTTGGTAGTTTCACTCTAGCAGATAGGTCTGACATTTTTAGTTTACTTCTGAACAATCTGAATAAGTACCGTCAAGCAAATACTCAACGCAATAACCGCAAACTGTATGCTCATCACAGATAGGGCAAGAAACCCACTCGGACCACTCATCACAGAGACTTGTATGCTTTTCCATTTTTTACCAACTTTCTTTTTACACTTTCAGACTAGCATAGGGTACTGACATTTTTTAGCGTTTCTTTAGAGAAACCTTAGAAACCCAATGCTTGGCGCACATAACGCCCTTGCCATACTTATCAACCTTACAAACCCGACACTTAGACATTTGAACCTCTTTCTGTTGGTACACTACTAAACTAGCACACCCCACTGACATTTTTTGATTAAAACACACCTTTTTTGATAACAATTTGATAACAATTTTGTTATAATCGGGGGTCGACCCCCCGAAGGGGCTAACAGTTTTTATTTTTTGAATACAATCGCATAGACTAAATAGCCAAGAGAAATAAATAAAAGGTGAGTTTGCCAAACTGTCAAAAGATTTTGCTGAATCATAGTTACCCCTTACAGATTTTTTCTAGAGTAGCACCATTAGAAAATTCAATGCGAACACCCCACGCACCCCACATAGCAGAACGGTCATCATCACCATCTTGCCACCAACTTTCAATGTTTTGCTCGCAGGTAGCACAAATAGCAAAACGAGTGTCACCAACGCAATCAACTAGGACAGGCGAGTGGTCATTGTTGCGAGTAGCCAACTCATCAAGCATAGCCTGAAACTCATCAGCCAACCAATCTGGCATTGAGGTCTTAGAAGCGGTTGAAACAGAGAAATCAGAAACGGACATTTTGAGCCTTTCGGTTGGGAACACTTCAAACATAGCACACCACACCGACATTTTTTGGTAGCGACACGCTGGAAAAAAGGGATCGGGCGACACGCCCGAGGGGGGTCGACCCCCCTGCCCCAGCTTTTGGCTGGGGCGGTGGTGTTTATCTGTTGCGAGATGCTTGACCTATCCAGAGCAACATTAGCAAAATAAAAATTAAAATTTTCATTTATCGCACAGCCTTTTCAAAAATTTCACGATTAAAATTTGGATTATCATTTTCAAACATTTCTGAAAATTCATCAACAAGCATTTTGAAAGTTTCGGGTTTCATAGCGTGTTGAAACATAAAAAGAATTTCGGCGGTCTTTACATAGTCTTTGCGTGTCATCATTTTTTTTCCTTAGTGGTTAGGATTAAACTCTAAGATGTATTCGGTTACTCGGCGAAGTGTATCCATTACGCCATTTAGGTAAGGGTCGTTTAGTGCGTTCTCGCAATTCCAATCTGTACCCTTACAAGCACAAGAAAACGCTAACGGTGTGTAGCGGTGTAAAATGTTTTCGGCTAGAATTTTCTGAAGTTCTAGGTTGGTCAATTCTGAGTTGGTCATTTGCTGTCCTTTGTTCGTTGGTGTATTTAGTTTAGCATAGGTGTCTGACATTTTTAGTCCTCGCACATTATGCAAATAGTTTCTTCCCAATCTGTCAGTTTGTCACCGCAAATTGCACACTTTGTCTTTGTGATGTTCTCAACAATTTCTAATTCTGTCATTTTCTGTCCTTTGTTTGTAGTTTCAGATTAGCATAGGGGTCTGACATTTTTTATCGCTTTTTTAGCGATAC
>Ga0214921_10005296_pt1 | contig 18323 bp, 23 predicted proteins | sample LL1505_MetaG_FD_177992 | JGI IMG/M metagenome (GOLD analysis project Ga0214921, IMG submission 177992) | Freshwater microbial communities from Lake Lanier, Atlanta, Georgia, United States - LL-1505 | ecosystem: Environmental > Aquatic > Freshwater > Lake | place: USA: Georgia | collected... | reverse complement strand
TACAGATGGAACAGGCACTTTTGGTAGTTCTACATTAAGGTGGCTTGATAATATTGCGAATACACACAGAGTATTTCCATCAGCTGGTGCTACAAATGCTTCGGCATCACTTGCATCTGGCGCATTAAAACTTGGCGTTGGCGGCTCTACTGCACTTGATACACAGATATGGAGAAGTGCGGCGAATACTCTAACTGTTGATAATAATTCCAGTGGAGCAGCAAACCTTAAGGTCACAGGAGACGTAGTTAGCCAGGGTGCAATATATCTAAAGACTGCATCCAAGGTTTTTGCAGATAGCCCTTATTCAGTTGCCACATCAGACAATGTAATATTTTGCAATGCTACTGGCGGAAACATAACCGTAACTCTTCCAAGTGCAGTTACATTTGCAAGCAGAAAGATTACGGTAAAAAGAACAAATACAACAGCAAACACAGTTACAGTCGGATCCGCAGCAGGAACAATAGATGGCTCTGCAAGCTATATAATTCCCGGCGGAACCTTAAACTCTATTACCGTCGTCTCTGACGGAACAAACTGGTACATAATATAATGTCATATACTTTACCACCATCAATAGTTAGAGCATCAATACCAACATCATCAGATGATATAACAAAAGGTTTTAGAGTTGGATCCGCCCTAGTAGTAGAAGGTTCTCCAAGGACTCTTTATATCTGTGTAAAAGAAGATGTTGGCCTAGCAGTATGGGTTGCTCCAGGTGGAATTTCATCACACGATCTTCTAAGCGTTTTAGGTTGGAGTGCATCAGGACATACTGGAACTGCAAATTCAGTCGCCACATTTGATGGTTCTGGAGTAGCACAAAACATACAGCCAACATTAGAAAACACTGTACTGACTTATATCGGTGGCGTTTTGACTTTTGCATCTGTTGCGGCTGTAGTTGCAACGCTATCAGCAAGAACAATAGATCGGTATTCAATGAACGCAAATACCGATCTTATAGACCCAACAATTACCGCTACAGTTGAGGCTTGGACCTAATGGCACTAACACCCTTAACATGGAGAATGTTGCCACCAGCAACTGTAACAACACCAAACACAATTCATACCTTGCTCAATGCAATATATGCTGCTGGAACTAGTACTGTATACGCGGATGGCGAAGATAGGACAGTATCAGTAAATACAAAATGGACATGGTATCTGGATAATACCGCAACACCAAATACTGGCTCTACGACTGCAGTTTATGCAGAGCCTCCAACAGTAGGGTCTGCTATGAGTCAAAAGATAATAGTATGCGGATCTGTTGCGGCACCAGCCAGCACCTTGAGATACCAAAAAGAAGCAACAACATATGTTGCAAGTAGACCACTTGTCGGTATAGCAAAAAGTGCAGGAACATATACTCACTGGACAGATGCAGTAAGCTCATCTGCAACAAGTACACCATTTACATCTGGAGAGTTTTCTGGATACGCTACAACAGGAGATCTTGGAACTTCCGCTTATGCCACAGTATATATGTATGAATCACAAGAGGCAATAGCTGTATTTGCGGTTGTCTCTGGAGTAGTTAGAATGGCCTTCATTGCAGGAGCATTTATAGATTGCTTTTCTACAAATACACTAAATGTAGAGACAGATGGAAGAATCTATGGATTAACCTCGCTGAAGAATACTACTGCAGGAATGGATGTATCATTTTTATCTACTGCCGCAAACATCAACCCTCTATTTATGGGTAATGGAACTGCACTAAATACAAACTGTTTTTTCTTTATTCCTGGCTTAGCAACTACTAAGAATGGAATGAGACTTACAACATTCTCATCTTCTCTTGGAACTTTTACTGCACCAAATGGAAATATTCCACTCGTACCAATTCAATTAAACTATCAGGCAACAGGCAACTATGCCGGACAGCTAAGAGAAATTTTTGCAACAAGACCAGGAATTCTAGGAAATACTGTTAACGATGGCACAGCAGATAAGGGCTACCTTGCAGGATATTCTAGCGCAGCCGCTGGACACACAATATTGCTTAAAAAGTAGGATAAGAAATGGCACTAACACCACTTACATGGAAAATGCTTCCACCAATGACAGTAACAACGTCTACAGTTCATGGAATTCTTGACACAATATATAATTGTGGAAGACAAACAACATATGTTGATGGCACATTAAAATCAGCATCTTCAACAAGTTGGACCTGGAATAGGGATAATACTAATTCAATAAATACTGGCTCTACAACTGCGGTTTATGCCAGCCTAACTACACCAAACCCCTCCTTGTTAGCTCAGTCAACAATTTTAATAGGTTCAACTTCAACTCCAGTTGCAATAAAATATGCAAGATCTGGTGGTTCAGATGTTTGGTCTTCATCAAAAATAATGGCAGGATTAGGTAAAGGCTCTGGCTCATATTTAAATTGGAATGTATTAGGATCATCTGGAACTGGAACTCCATTTACATCTGGAGAGTTTACCGGATACCTTAGCATTGCATCAACATCTGTTTCGATAACAACAATAATGATCTTTGAATCGCAAGAAGCACTTGCAATATTCGGGTTAGATAACTCAGGTAACGTTAGGGCCGGATTATTCTCTGGAGCATTTATAGATCCACTATCTTCTGATTTGGCAAATGCAGAATCAGATGGAAGACTATATGGTATTTCTGGGCTTGGTGCATACACAACAACAGGCATTCATCCAAATTGGCTAAGCGGTGGTGCAGGCGCAACATATCAGGATATTTTAACTTATTATTCATCAGGAAGCCCACTTCCAACTGCCTGTGTATTTAATCCAGGCCTAGGTAGCGTAAGATATTTTGGCAGAGCAGCCGCCTATACAAGTCCAACACTATCCTTTGTAACCCCTGCTGGTGATATACCAAGAATACCAATACAAATTGTGTATATAATTACTTCAATAACTGGATTTTCTGGACAACTAAGAGAGATATATCTTACTAGATCTGGCGCAATGGGAAGTTTACTATATGAGCTTGGAACAAACCATGGTTACTTTGTTAGTTCAGCAACATCATCTTTTAATGAATCAATACTACTAAAGGCATAATATGACATTATATGAAGAAATTGAGCAAATATTAATAAACTTTCCAAATACAAAAAAAGTTTTTGTTTGGAGTGGAGAGTTAGATATCTCTGCTCCTTTAGGCATAGAGGTTCTTACCTGGGATAAATATTCTACTGCTGCATATGATATAGATGACAATTTATTATTTATATCAGCTTCAGTTCATAGAGGTTAGATTGTAATCCAAAAGTTATAGCGTACTATTTTAAATATAGGAGCGACCATGATAAAAGACTTAATGAGAATTGCAGATTTTCTAGATAAGAGTGGTCGAACAAAGGATGCTAATTTAATTGATTATATCTCAATGAAGTACGCCGATGGAGATTTAAAAGAATTTTTTAAAAAGGGAATGCATAAGGATTATCTTGATACAGAGTTTAGCAGAAAGATTCAGAAGAAGGCAAAGCAAGTAGAAAGAGAACACTCACTAGAGGAAGATGAGACTGAAGAACTTCTAAAGTCTCTTTCTGCAAGATTAGCCGAAGAATAAAATATAAAACAGTAGAAATACTTTTAGGCGCGATGGAGGTACAATTTTCCATCGCGCTATTTTATTTGGAGATCCCATGAACTTACTAAGGGCCACTCTATCTGGTGGTGGTAAAACGATTCTAATTAGGTTGGACCAGATAGCCGCTATTCAGCATGAACTTTTTAGCAAAAAGAATAACGGAGATTACAAGGGCTATTGGACAACAAAAATAACCCTTATGTGCGGGAAAGAAATAAACATAAGAGAGGAGTATGATAATATTGAAGTAATTTGGTCCAACTGGATGATGGGGAGTTTATAATGAGCTGGGATGTTGATGAAAAAGAGTTCTATGAAACTTTTGCGGAAATTGAATCAGAACGTGGTATAGAAGAGGCAAAACAATGGGTATGGTCCGCATTAGACTGGACTCAAAAAGAATTACGCAAGAAAGAAGATGGAGTTAAAGATGAGCGCGCTGCCGTGGTGGTGTGGCTGCGGAAAGAAGCGGTCTCGCACCGTCGCGATGGATTTCCGATAGCTGCCTACACCATGCAAGAACGGGCAGACGCCATCGAACGCGGCGAGCACCGGCGCGAGGAGGAGAAGTGAGCGACCAGAACCCGCACAACTGCTCGGACGGTGGCTGCATCTTCAAGGTTCGGAGCCGTCCGCGAGGAATGGGCACGAACGGCGGCTGCCATTGTGTCCCTCCACCGGGCCAGCGGCTCGACATGGAAGAACGCACCCGTCTGCGCCTCGCCATCCTCTGGATGCGCGAGGAAATCGAACGGCTCGATACCGCGCTACGCGGCGAGCACCGCCGCGAGGAGAAAGAATGATTAATACTCTTGCAAATAAGGAAGATGAGAATACGGAAGAACTATGGGCTAATGTAGGAAGGGAATATCCTTGGTATCTTATTGATGGCACAAATGCCGATACCTTTATAAGGAATGTATTAAGGTTTGGTAAGCCAACAGAGGTGTCTATCGTTGCCGCTTTTGAAACTGATGGACGCGGATCGACACAAGATATAGATCTTCCGCTCCATCATGATGGTGATTACTCTGCCAGAAAAGCTGCGGAAAAGGGACTAACTTTTGATAAAAAGATTGATATACTCGCCCTCTACTGTGTAAAGGGAGGAGGTGCAATAACCAGATTGGAATGGGAAGACAATCATGCAAGTATAATTCTGGAAGAAGGTCAGGCACTCATCATAGATAATAATATCTGTCGTCACGGTAGGGTTGGGCCAGTTGGAGATAGAATTCTTCTTAGAGCTTGGATAGAGAGAAGAGAATGAATGTACTGACAATAACGAGAATTGAGGCAATTCTTAATTACGCAGATAAAATAAGAATTGTATCAAATATATATGATCGTCCAATGGATGCCGAGAAGTTTGTACAAGTATTTTCTGGAAGTGTAATAAAGACACAGAAGACTGACAATATTACTAGTGAACCCAGAATCATTCCAGGAGATGGAGTAAAGTTTTCAATAGAATACTCTCCACATAAAGATGATAGATCAAACAGATTTACTGTAATGCACATGATGGGACACCTGTTGCTACATACAAATTATGTTGCAGATAATTTTATCCTAAAGGAAGAGTATGTAGATAAATACTGGAACGATAATGATGCTGACCTTTTTGCATCGGCCGTTTTAATGCCAAGAGAGCAGTTCTTTTATATTGCTTCAAAGAACATTGTAAACTCAAAGTATAATATTCCAGCAATAGCCTCCTGCTTTGGAGTTTTAGATAAAAGAGCAAGAGATTACGGAAGACGTTTATCATCATACAGGTGGAATGAGGAATAGCCTACAATAAGGGCAGATCTGCGGCACACCCTTTCTTATCCTTCGCGGTACAATATATAAAAAGGAATCCCATGAAGCTGGTTATTATCGAATCCCCAAATAAGATTAAGAAGCTAAAGTCCATTCTATCATCTGACTACGAGATAGTTGCAAGCGTAGGCCATCTTTTTGATCTACCAAAAAGAGAGCTGGGTGTAGATCTTGAGACATTTGATACAGAGCTAATTCTGGATGAAGGAAAGAAGGATATTCTTTCTAATATAAAAAAGCATGCAGATGACGCAGATACAATTTATCTCGCCTCAGATATGGATAGAGAGGGTTCATCTATAAGTAAGAATATCTTTGATTCTCTTACAAAAAAGAACCAAAAGAAGTGCAAAAGACTTCTTATCAATGCCATTACCAAGGAAGCAGTCGAGCAGGCCATTCAAAATCCTACTACCATAGACCTAAATCTATCTAATGCACAGAAGGGACGCAGAGTAACAGACCGCCTCGTAGGCTACCAGATTAGCCCTGTTATGTGGTCAAAGGGCCTGAAGGGAACTTCTGCAGGAAGAGTTCAGTCTGTTGCTCTAAAGTATGTTGCTGACCTTGAGAAAGAAATAAATGCATTCACTTCAGAAGAATATTGGAAGGCAACACTAAAGGGTGACGGATTCTCTGCTGAGCTAGCATCAGTTGATGGGTCTCCATATAATCCAAAGACAAAGTCTGGAGCCGAAGCCTTAAAGAAAGACATACTATCTGGAAAGGATACCGCAAAGGTATCTGAGTACACAAAGAAGGTTCGTACACGCTCTCCAGAGCCTCCATTTATAACCTCTACTCTACAGCAGATAGCATCCAATAACTTTGGCTGGAACGCTCAGAAGACAATGCAGGTAGCTCAAACACTATTTGCAGCAGGTCTTATCACTTACCTTCGTACAGACTCAACCAGGGTTGAGCCAGATAAGATTGATTCAATTAGAAAAAAAGTAGAGGCAAAGCTAGGAAAGAGCTATCTATCTCCAAGCGCAAGATCTTATTCAAATAAAGATGCCGCACAGGATGCTCACGAAGCAATTAGACCAACCTATGACCAGCCACTTGCTCCTTTGACTCCAGAGGAAACAAAGCTTCTTGATTTAGTTCATCGTCGCTTTCAGGCCTCTCAGATGGCAGATGCAACATTTGATCAGGCATCTCTAAAGATAGAGATTAAATCAGCAAAGCATACCTACATCTTTAAGGTAAATGGAAGCATAATGACCTTCGAAGGCTTCCTTAAAACATACGGAGATAATAAAGAAGATCTTGCTCTTCCACAAATGTCAATTGGATCTGCAGTGGATGTAAAAGACATCTCAACATCACAACACTTCACTCAGCCACCAGGAAGATACTCTGATGCATCACTAATTAAGAAGCTGGAGAAAGAAGGAGTAGGAAGACCAAGCACCTACGCATCAATCATTGAGACTCTAATAAACAGAGGTTATGCATCAAGAGATAAGAAGTCCGTACATGCTACAGAGCTTGGAATAATGGTTTCAGATTATCTCTCTCGCTCATTCCCTCTTCTTGTATCGCCAGAAATGACTGCAAAGATGGAGTCAGATCTTGACGAGATTGCATCTGGAAAGGGAGATTATCTTAATACAATGTCAGCATTCTATAAGACACTTTCTGGCTCAATAGAATCCGCAAAGAAAATACCAACAATTGATATTTTTAAGGTTGATCGTTGCTGTCCAAAATGTGACTCCTCCCTAGTAAAAAGAAAGGGAGAGGATGATATTTTCCTAGGCTGTTCTTCTTGGCCAAAATGCGGATATACACTAAAGGTTGGCATGGATGGCGAAGAGGTTGCCGGAACAGAAGAGACAGGTGAGGAATGTCCAGAGTGTGGGGGAATGCTAAAAGAAAGAGAAGGCCGATTTGGCAAATTCAAAGGCTGCGGTGGGTACCCATCTTGTAAATATATAAAGAAAGAAAATAAAGAAGGTCAGCAAAAAACACCAGCACTACCATCTAAATTTGACTGTCCAAAGTGTAATATAAAGATGGTCATAAGAACTAGTTCTTACGGCTCGTTCCATTCTTGTATTAATTTTCCAAAATGTAAATATACTTATAATGAAAAAGGTACTAATAAAAAAGTATAAAGGAGAATGTTTCATCCTTCCTTTAAAGATATATTTAAGTCAAGCCTAGATGAGGCATGCCTTGCTTATAAGTATAAATTAGGCAAAGATCTGAGGGAATATCTGGTAAAACTATGTGTTGATGATCTTCTGGTAACATCATCAAGAAAGCCTAGCGGAATGTATGACACATTAATATTTCTAGGAGAGATTCCCTCAACAAGGGAATCTCTTCAGTATTTAAAGCAAAATGGTGATTATCATCTTTCGATAGCCGGATATGTTCCAGAAGCATTTTGCAATAAATATATAGATTTTAATTATTACATATCATTAGGAAGGTACTCTTACTATAGGTTGCATCAGAATCTTCCCAAGGAGACTGTATATAAAGAATTAGCATATAATTATAATGAAATAGTTTATATATTAAACGAAACTTTTGATATAATAAAAGTTCATGATGATGAATATCTTCTTTCAATATGGGAAGCTTATAAGGATACCAATCATCCAATCTTTAGAAGAAAGCTTATAAGACTTGGTATGGATCCAAAAAGTATAGTCTGCTAGGACTTAGTAAATTTGTCGGCAACATATGATGCCCAGCTCTCTGGCTTTATCTTGCAATCAAAGCCAGAGGAGGTTACTATTCCTGCAAACTGCTTTGAATACTTAGATGTTCTTGAACCACGATCCTCTGCTCCAACATCTATATGAACTTCTGCTTTTTTAGATATAATTTCTCTAAGATCATTTGCTGCCTCTATACTTAAAAAAACTTCGTTCATGAGTCGCAAGTGCATGGTAGGAAACATCTTTGCATTAACTCTGTCTTTTATATAAAAGAATTTTCCTCCACGACCAGGATAATGAATACATATCGTTGTTACAAAGGAAATATGTGATGGTAGAACTTGAGAATCAGATCCTACTGCAATTTCTGCATCAGAAAAAGAGTCCTCTATAATCTCTTTCTTGAACTCATCATAGGTTACCACTGTTTGATCGGGCCTTCTTATTGTTGAGGTTGTTAGCATATCTTATGAAAAATTATTATATGATTTAAAACATAATACTAAGTTCTATTATAGATTTCCTCAGATTCAGAAAGAAGCTTAATTAATTTTTCTTTACGAGATATCACAATTTCATTATAGCTTTCTATAGGCTTATTTGTTAAGATTAGGTTTGCACACCATACTCCAGATTGAACTTGAAGTATGGGCAATCCAGTTTTTGCAGATATTTCTTCCATAACCTTTCTTGCATCAGAGAAGTCTTTTGGGGATTGTGGAGAATCCTTTCCAAGAAGGATTCTTGCAACATGCCTGTCAGTGGGAGAGACATTTGGGTTTCCCCTGAGTCCCTCTGCGAAGGGACCTACCTTTGGACCAACAATACCCTCTCCTCTCATTACTCTAGCGAGATTTAGATCAACCTCTTTTATTCCGTGGCCAAGAAATGTCTCTCCAGGCCTTAGATAGGATTCACTCTTTCCGGCCATTTCTAGTCTCTTTCTTTTGGCCATAGATCTTTCTTCTGTCGTAGACTCTCCACTTGGTGCCAAGAGCTTTAGATATTCCTGAAAGTCAGACCTTGATCCAGATTGAATAAATTTATGAAGATATTCCATAGTTAAATTAAAATTATGGCCAGGCTTAGTCTGAACTGAGGTTGCTGCCAAAAAATCTGTAAAAAGTCTGTATGCAACACTATCACTCATAATTCCTAAAGTCTCTTTTACTAACTCTATAAAATCGTCATACCAAAGGTGATATCTTTTCTCCTTCCATTTCATTCCCTCTAATATTGAAACCATTTCATCTGGAGATTTTGGTCCAATGATTTCTTTTTCTCCAGCACTCTTTAAGAATCCTGCTTCTAAAATTATAGATAGACTATCTAATCCATCTAAATATAATTTACAAATTTTGCGAAAATATTCGTGAGATTTTTCTATGTCTAAATCTACCTTACTATCGACAGAAATATCTATATTTGATGCTCTAAGAGAACCTACCTCGAAAGCCTCTTTCCAGAGGCCTCCCAATATCATAAGTCTTTCTAATTTTAAAAGATTTTTCAAAGAAACTCCAATTTTAATTATTAATTAATATTAATATACTTTGATTCTATGCTAATACTATATTATAATTTATTGGAGCTAATATGAGAAAATTTGCACAAGCAAGACATGATGAGGAAGATGAAGACTTTTCTTTTAACATAGGAGACGACGATCATTCTCCTCTTCCAGAGCTAGAGCTTAAAAAATATTTAGCTCTTATGAAGGCCCTTCAGAATTACTATCAGCATGCCCATTGGATATCGAAGGGCGAGCCATATTATGCAGATCATCTTCTCTTTGAAAGACTTTACAGTTCCCTCGGCGGACAGATAGACTCCCTAGCAGAAAAGATGGTAGGTGTTGGTGGCGATCATTTTGTATGTGTAAAGACTGTTATGAGTATCACTAACAAAATTCTATCCCACGTTCCAGAGATGGATAGAAATACTCTGGGGTATGAGATGGTTCAAACTTCTTTAAAGCTTGAGAAGATGTTTTTATTTTACACTAAAAAACTCTATACAAAAATGAAAGAAGATGAATCTCTAACTCTTGGATTTGACGATATGCTGATGTCACTCTACAATGAGCACGAAGGAAATGTTTATCTTCTTGGCCAGAGAATAAAGAGAGCGTAATATCTGTATATGACTTCAAGATTAGATAGGGATATATACAGAATAATCAAAATAAAATATGGATCAGAAGAGGCTGCAGTCTCTATTCCTGAGATTAAATCTTTTCTAATTAGAAAAGGAAGAAAAAAAATAAATGAGCTTAACCAAAAGGAAAAGCTCATTTTATTTCAGCTTATGTCTAAGTAATTATTCTGCCATAGAGTCCAGAAGAGCTTTTATTAGCTCTATTTTTTCTTCATGAGAAAATGCTCTGCAGTACTCTAGACACTCATCAACAGTGTGTTCTTCGTCACTATCCATTTCCTCTTCTTCCATTTCAGAGCCCTCTTCTTCATCTTCATCTTCTTGGCCCATAAATCCAAACTCTGGCTCTTCTTCATCTTCTGAGTCGCTCATTTTTTCGGCAACCTTTTGCATTATTTTGTCCATTAGGTCTGCTTCAATATGAAATCCAGCTTCATCCAATTCTGCGGCTGCTTTTACTAAATTCTTAATCATTATCTTCTCCTGGTAATGTCTCACATTTGATAATTATACTTTCAATATTGATAGAAATAGAGAATTGGTATAAATTACTATTAATTTTTTAAGATATCATAGGTTTAAAATGAAATACCAAATCATAGAAAAATATGCACAGGAAAATCTAGTAATTCAAATATTAAGAGGCTGGAAAGATCCCCAGGGAAATATTTCACTTTTGGTCAATGCTTCTGGTAAAAAATTTGGACTTGTAAAGTTAAAAGGCTCTGATGATTGGATGTATTGGCTTGGCTTTGGTGCCTCAAAAAAAACTGTTGATATGCCAGCAGGAAGAGGCGACTATATTGTAGGTCAACCGGTAGAGGAAGAAATTTCCTCAAAGATAAATCCAATAGTTGATGCTGGACTTAATTTTGAAAACATAGATACAAGACTATCTTTTTGGGCTCCGTATAATAATTCTGAAGTTACGAGCTTAGCAAATTTAGTGAAGAGATTGTCCGACATAAACCTATACTTATCTCAAAATGGAATATCGTATGCTGGATCTGATAAGGTCGAGCATAATCTAGACATAATTTATGGCGAAAACCTAAGCGCAGAAGATGTTTTGAACTTTAAACCAAAGCCAAGGTCTGTAATTCCAGATGAGCATTTAGTTGGCTATCAGGATGTTCCGCCAAAAGGTGGTGCAGATATTCCTACCACTCCAAAGGCAACCGCTGGTCCAGTTAAAAAAGATGATTCCACCCTAGCTCAAACTTCAGGATCTAAAACTGGAAAAGCCTCCGGAATATTCGGAAGTAACTCTCCAAAGTGGATTACGAATGATGTAGGCAACGGATACCAAGTTGGTCCACAACATCACATGGGAAGATCTCAAAGTAGGGCAGATAGATATAAGGCAGATCCAGAAAAAAATTGGTATTCTGATAATGCCTGGGATGTTCTGAATCCAGCCGGAACACAGATATATTCCCTAACAGATGGAAAAGTAACTTCAGTTAGAGAGAGCTCTAGCTCTGCAGTTAATATTTATGGAACTCAAATTATCGTAGCTGGAGATAATGGATATCCAGATGTATTCTATACTCATACTGATAATCTTTCCGTTAGTCCAGGTGATGTAGTAAAGGTTGGAGATCCTATTGCTAAAATTTGTCAGCCAAAAACAGATAAGATGCCACATCACGTTCATGTTGGGCTTCCTCCCGGAATTCAGATATCATCTTTAATGTCAGAGAATGGACAGTTTAAATCTAAGTCTAGGCTGATTAGTTAAATCTAGAACTGGTCAATAAAAAAGCTCAAGTTAACTTGAGCTTTTTTACTTTTAATTAGACTAATCTTAAACTAGTTTATTAATTTTCTGGCTTTTTGAAGATTTCTGCTAGTGCAACGTATGTTCTTCTTACTTCTTCATTGAAGTTTGGTACGCCAGCATCTTCATTCTTAATTGCCCAAGTTTTAATTTCGTATATATCACTTGCATATATTCCCTTCAAGAACATATCTGGAAGTACAACCTTTGGATCTTGAGCAAACCAGGCCTTTGCCTCTGGGGTTTGTACGCCATTAATTAGCGCAAGAGCATCTCTTGTGTCATTACTTGCTTTTAATTTCTTTTTTTCATCGAGCCATATAGAGATGCCTCTTCCTCCGGTGAAGTGACCATATAGTCTATCTCTGAGTGCATTAGGATTAATCTTTGGAGTCATCTTTCTGATGAATCTTTCTGTTTCTTTTAGGTTTACATCTGGACCAGTTGGAGGACCAGACTTTAATGATCTTCCATCTCGACCCAAATCAGAGGGGCCCTTTGTGGCCTGCTCTTCTTCAAAGGCTGGAATTGCCCCCTCTTCCTTTTCTCCAATGTCGGTTACAGCCTGAACATAGACATTTCCAAGATCCATAGCCCTGTCTACTGTGTCGGCCCAGAAAACATAGATGCCATTCATGGTTGGTTCGTAATTGTGGCTCTTTGCATATTTCTGCCAATCCATTCCAGCCTCAGGAGCGCCAACGGCTGTGGCATACTCTTTGAATGCAGAGGCGGTTAATGAAGACCAATTTGTCTGTGTGGACAACTGCTTAGAATTAGCTATAGTTGCTTTGGAAAAAACTTGCTGAAGTCTATCTTTTGCAACATCATCAATTAGGGCGGCTAGATAAGTATTAAATTCTCCAATGCTCTTTGGCTTCGCTTTATAGAATTTAATTACTGCACCACCTGGTTTGCCTGGGGTAATTTGTCTGCCTCTTTCCATAGGAGAGGTTCCGTAAGTAGCTCCAGGAACACCGGTAGTAGCAACTTGTTGAGCTGCCTTCTGAAGATATCTGTCTAGTACATCAGCTTCCTTGGTGAGTCCAAGGGAGTCAAGTTTGTTTGCAATTTTAGCCAATTTATTAAGCATTGTTTCCTCTATATGGTTGGTTACATTTATCCATATAATATTAGTAATTTAATAATATTTTACTTTAGATCAAATAAAAAATGGTAGCCAATAAAGCTACCATTTTAAAATGAAATAATTTAAAGATTATTGGTCAAAAAAAAACCTGATGATTTTATCTCATCAGGTTTTTACTTACTTTTAATTATTAGAAAAGGAGATTATGAATTAAGACATTCATCTATATCTCTGGACTATTAATCCTAAGTATAAGAAGTTTTTTCTTCTATATCTAATCTGTCTCTAAGCCTCTTAATTTCTGCTTTATCTCCTGTGTTATGTGCCTTTTCCATTGCCGCTTCTGTGCTGTTAGGAGCATTATAATTTCTTTTGAATCTCATATCAGAATTTTTTGCTCTCTTAGTATCAGTCATTCTTTGTAGATTTACGACCAAGTCAATAGCGCCAATGCTTTTTACCTGACTTTTTGTCATAAAATCCTTTAGCCACCTTCTGAAAGACTCAAATGAATTATCTCCGGCAAGAATCTTTCCAGAATTATTAACCCACATTGCTTTTACTGCAGAGCCATTTGGAACTTTACTTGCATAGGAGTCCCATCCACTTATTGGAGCCTTTGGCTTTGGAGCGGAAACACTTCTATCCTGCATGCCCTCCCAAATCATAGGTGAAAACCTTAGACCTAATGCAATCCACTGTTCGGAAGTATATTTGTCATTAGGGTCTGCGCCCTTACTATTCTTATTCATTCTCCATAGTCTATTAAATTCTCTTTCAAAGGCAGCTCTATCTGTTTGATTTGAAACGGTATCTTGAGATCCAACCCAACGAGCAAAGGAAAATTCTGGATCTTGATAGGTTCCATAGGCAGGAGCAGGCTTTGAAGGATAAGCTTTCTCTGCGGCCATTCCCTGAGGGCCGCTAGAAGCATTTGGATCATAAGTATTTGGCCATGGCATTCCTTTCTTCCAATCTTCCGAACCGCCGACAGGAGCTGCCGTAGCCTGAGGTTCTTCGGCTATCTTTCTGATGATACGATCCAAGGCATCGGCCTCAGAATTTAAACCCAAATTATCCAGTCTATTAGCTACCTTTACCAAATCTCTAATGCCCATAAAATCCTCCTAATAAAACAAGCCTTTAACAAAATAATGATCTTTATTTAGTAGAAATCCGAAAAGCTAAGAACAAAATCAAAAAAACGCCCCAAAGACTAAGAATGTTTTCAGCTTCTCTCTACAATCTAAAATCCTGGAGGAAGAAGATAAATAAATTCCCCACAGACTATATAATATGATCTCTATCATTCCCCACAAAATACCATCTAAATCTTCTCAATCCCACTTTTTAAAAATCGGCTGAATATCAATAGATATTTTTTGTTAGAATTTACTAAAAATATACAAAAAAATGACAGTTTTCTACTAAACCATAAAAAGCACTGATTATCAATAATAAATATTTTTACAATTTGTATAAGAGAGACTAAAGAAGATAGGTAATAGATTCTCTCTTCCGAACATCAATAAGTTATACGGAATAGAAATAAAAAATACCCAAAGATCCTATAAGTAATATCCAACAGAAAGGGATCCCTAAGACTAACTGTAAATAGAGGAGGAATACAACCTAGGGTGAGAAAGAATTCCGAAAGAAAGGTAAAGAAAGAAATACCTCTTAGGAAAATAATGGATAGGAAGGTTACTAAGAAAGACTCAAGGATAAATAAGAAAAATATAGAGATACGAAAAACTCTATAGGAGAACATAGGAAAGAGGAGAAGACACGAAAGATAAAAAATAAGAAGGACACTAGACACGAAAATAAGAAAGATAAAAAATACGAAAGACACAATACTGGAGACACTGGAGACAGGAAAGATAAGATCTAAAGATATGAAAGATATGAAAGATAAGTTATAAAAATATTCCGTAAAATAAAAATATGCCGTGGCGGTGCGCGCGCGTAGCGCAAGGGGCGCGGCGCGACCCCTGCTATATAAATTCTTGCTAACTCTCTCACCCTATGGTATAGGAAAGATGTCGGAAGGGAAGCCGGAACGACGACGATAAGACGAGCGAGCAACGCGATAAATCGTTGCTAACTCTCTCACCCTATGGTATAGGGTAGTCGTCGGGAAGGGAACCTAACCGATAACGCCGGGATAACCCGGCAAGGCTGGCCCGGCCTGTAGGGTAACCGCCATGACCGGAGATTATCATGGCTCGTCTTTCTGCATCCATCGTCCGGGACTTCACGGTTCCGGCGGCTGATCTCACGCCGTCCCCGCACGGCTCGCAGCGCGAGGATGCCATCCTCGCCCTGTACCTCCCGGAGTGGAGCCGGGAGGCATCCCCCGCCGCGAAGGCGGCGTTCCTTCCTGACGTTCCCGTCGTTGCCGAGGGGAACAGCCGTGGCCGGGGGGCGACCCTCGTGGACGGCTTCCGCGTCAACCCGACGCGGGGTGCGGGGGGCGACTTTCTGTCGCTCAAGGCTCCCGCCCGCCGGGAGGATGGGGGCTACCCCACCTCTGTGGAGTTGTTCAAGGGCACCCGTAAGACCCTGCTTGCGGCCCTCGAGAACGCCCGCGATAACTACCGGAACCGAAAGGCGTTCCCGGTTGTGGTCACACACACGGAAGGTGACACGTTCGCCCCCCGGATCGTGGGATGGGAAATCCGCGATTTCGGTCGCATGGTCACGGATTTCGCGAACGCGGAAACGTGGGAGTTGTGGGGCGGCGTCCCCCGCAAGCCCCTGAACGACAAGGCACGCGGGCGTGGCGGTTCGCCCGCAAGTGTTTGGGTGACCCTGCTCCGTCGTGAGCAGAATGGGGTTGACCGCAAGGGTAATCCCAAGTACGTCTACATTCCCGACGACGCGGGTGAGTACGTGAGCCTCACGGCTTCGTTCTCGCAGAAGTCGGGGGCCACCTTCGCGGGTGGCTCGATGCAGGATTTCGCCGCGCAAGTGAACGCGGCCACGGTTATCCGATAGCAGATAGTAGGGGAGGGGCCCGCGCCCTCCCCGCCCGTAATGCAGCCCCTCGCGTGGTGCGAGGTGACGGTCACAAGCCCGTGTAAATGCAGAGTGTGGGTAATAACACTTATCCACACTCACATAAGTGAAAATCGGAGGATCGATGTTTCTCGTCACGTTCGCCTCGTCGCAGGGTGACCCCTGCTACCTCGTTACGCCCTCGCGCGTAGGACACCGTTGGGATCCGAGGTACCCGTGGTCACGCGCCACGGGCGTGGCCACCGCCTTCCCCACCCGCGAGGGCGCACAGGCCGCGTTGGACGAAATGAAACGCGTCCACGCCTACATCGCCCCCGAAATCAACGGGGGATTGTTCAAGCGCCTCTGTGAGGCGAGTCTCATCGCAAGGGATGAGGTTGAGGGTATCGAAATCGAAACCCTCTGATGCGAGTGTGTCCGTGGGCATCGGACGTTAATCTCTGCCCACAACCTCAACTGTCGGAGTTCACAAGATGGAAATGTTCACGGGCGAGCGGCTCATCGCTCACCTTCTCATGCTTCAGTCTGCGGGTGTGAGCCCGCGTGCGGCCTTCATCCTCTTGCCCCCACCGACTACGCTGGCGGCTGACATTAAGAAAATGATTGGAGAGGGAAGGGGAGATACGCACGCTCTGCGTGCGCTCCTCGAAAGCCTCTAGTTCGATAGAAAGCAAGCCCCCGCCCTTGTGGCGGGGTTTTTGCGTTTCTGCGTATGCCTGTTTCGCACGGTTACATTCCGGTCTATACCGGCATTAAATGCCAGAATACTTGGAGACTGAACGCCTATTCAGTGCATGCTTCTATCCTCGCCTCACGTGGGAATAATGCCGCAATACTCGAATACTGAACGCCCATATACCTGTTCATCTGTTCAGGTGTCCGCATGGATTATGCCGGAATACTTGCTGACTGAACATCCGTTCACCCTAACGGCACGGCTAGGGGATAATGCCGTAATAAGCGCAAACACACGCTCTAAATATTCTTTCAAACCCTCTCACCCTATGATATAGAATAGGTGTCGGAAGGGAAACCTGAAGGCATTCACACTCACGGAGACTGACCATGAACCTCACCCGCGAACTCCTCTCTCTCGCTATCGAGCGCACCGCCACCCGCTACGGCGCGGATAGCATCCTCCGCACGGAGGGTAGCACCGTCACGGGGGTGGATACCGTCGAAACGACGGCGAACTTCCTCCTCTCGCTCACCACGGACTGGCGCGAGGTCACCGACCGCGCTCAGGTTTTCGGCACCGCCCTCGGTGCCTGCCGCTACTTCGTCGCAACCGTGCCGGAAGGCATGGAGGCATTCGAGAGCATTGCCCTCGTTGACGAGTTGACCGACGAGGAACTCGCCACTGTGCGAGTTGTGAAGGGTCGTCACGGTTACGAACTGCAGATGCAGGGCGGCATCTCCCGCCCCACCCGCGAGGTTCACCTCATCCTCGGAAACATGGTCGCGTTCCCTGAGGGTGAGCCTTCGGAGGAGAATGTCGGCCTCGTGACTTGGTATCCGGGTCGTCTGACCCAGCGTGTGAACATCGCGAAGGGTACCGTTAAGTTCACGAAGTAAGCCGCCCGCAAGGGTGCAAAACCCCGCCGGAAGGCGGGGTTTTTTGCGTTTACGTGTATGCTCCATTTTATTGCGGCATAATTACTGAATTCAACTCTGTGTGTATGTGGGTAGGAAATGCCGCAATAGTTTTGAGTTGACAGATATGTATAGATATGTTAGACCGATCAATAAATGCCGGAATATTCTGTAGGCATACCCGTCTGACCGATTATGCCGCAATAAGTAAATGCCGCAATAATTAATTTCTTATTCCGGCATTTGTCAGTATATCAGATAAACTTTCTCGCAAACTCTCTCACCCTATAGTATAGGTGAGGTACCGGAAGGGAAGCCTGACGGAATAACCAACGGAGTATCAGATGGTTGCATGGGAAGTTCAGAAGGGTCACTTCGGCGGCGAGGCTCACATCGCGTGGGTGCCGACGCGGACAGGAAAAGCAAGGGTCTGTATCCATATTGACAGTGAAACTGTCGCCATGATCTCTGTGGGCGCATCATACCACTGTGGCGTAAGGATCATTGCCCCGAACATCCACGCGGCGCGGAAGGCCGCGATCATCGTGGCTCGCGGTCATGAGGTGCAGTCCCGAAAG